>Ga0196972_1000136_pt1 | contig 60235 bp, 30 predicted proteins | sample S1v_2013CmetaG_FD_148618 | JGI IMG/M metagenome (GOLD analysis project Ga0196972, IMG submission 148618) | Soil microbial communities from Anza Borrego desert, Southern California, United States - S1+v_20-13C | ecosystem: Environmental > Terrestrial > Soil > Desert | place: USA: California...
TCCTCCATCTCCAACATCCAGTTCTTTGGAGACCGAGGCGTCATGTTGAATTCCCCTCCCTGTTATCGCCCTCATGCAACAATGCGAAACGGAAATTCAGATTGGTTAAAACGGTGCCGCATCAATAATCGGCCAGGTCGGAATGTTTTGAATGGTAATGTCACGTATGACGACATTCTTGATATTGGCATCATAGGAGCCGAGATGCGGCCCTCCCGTTACGACTCCGCCGACGCAGCAAATCGTCTGTTCCCGGAAATTCGGATTTCCACCGCGTCCCAACCCGTTATTTGCAATCCGGCTATAGGCAGCACGATTGCCGTCAAGTACGCCTCGTCCGCTGATAGTGACGTTCGACGCATTATTCACGACTTGAAGCATTCCCCATTGCGTCGCCCGCGGTTCATTTCTCCGTGTTATAGGGTTATACCATTCGCCGTCATATGCCGTCTGAAGACCAGGTTTCAGCATGAGCTTGCCATCAAGCATCACTTCTGTATTGGACCCCAGTTTTAACGGTCCGCTTATCATATAAGCCGAGCCGGTATTCGGGATATAAGTCAGTCCTCCTTGGCTAATCGCCGCTTGCAATGCATTCGTATCGTCTGTATAACCATCGCCCCGTGCTCCGAGCAGCGTGGCGACTCGATGTGGTACGCGGAAATAACCGGATCCACCCAATAGCGAATTGGCCCCGCCAAGGTTATTTATTCCATGAACGTAAAGAGGTTTGCTTCCCCATGTTTGCATCACTTGAGGTGAAAGAACGATTCGGAAGCGATATGTGGTGCCGTAAGACTGACAAGAGGATGCAACGGCCGGTTCACTGGAAAAATTTGCCGTTCCGTAAGCGACAAGCGTTCCGCCGCTTCCGTATGGACCGCCGGCATAAACATGGACGTCAATCGGTTGCGGACTCGTCTGAGTGCATGCCCAGCCCGACATCGTAAGTTGCGTTCCCTGCATAAAATAGCCATCGATGTTGCCTACCACCGATGGCGCCGCGAATGCTTGCACAGCACAAGACGCCAAAATGCTTCCGAAGAAAAGGCGGAATTTGGTTTTCAAAATTGTCTCCCAATGGATTTCCATTGAAAATGCATGCATCTAAGAGCGCCTATCAAAATGTCGATGGCAAGGCGCGCCGACGCTGACAGTACAGACGTACGGCAAGGAGGCAGCAACGCGGCAAGCGGCATTTTGATAGGCGCTCTAAATGAAGATTCTCAATGACGAAGGCCATAGCAATCCATAGCCATGGAAGCCGAAAGATTAACTCAGCTTCAATGGTGAAGACACCCCATATCTATGGGAAATGAGAAAACATTTCATGAGTAACCTCAATGGAAGCACAAGGAATCTCTCTGCTTTATGTCGTCGCAGATACTCCGAAAAACATGAGGGAGCCGCCCGGAACCGCAAATAAAAAAGCGCAGTGCCTCTCGCCGTATGACTATCATCGGCATCATCCAAGCCGAATCCGCATACGACGGAAGGCGCTGCGCTTTTCCGTTCTACCGAACTACTGCCCGGCAGGCGGCTCCCATAGCTCGACCTTGTTGCCTTCCGGGTCGATGACCCAGCCGAACTTCCCGTATTCCGAGTCGTCGAACTTGTCCAGCACGTTGCAGCCTTCTTCCCTGAGCGCCGCGAGCAAGGCACGGACGTCGGCTACCCGGTAGTTCACCATGAAGGGAGCCGTGCTCGGTGCGAACGAGTCGCCATCGGCGGGTCCGATGGACCAGATCGTCGTGCCCTCCGCGGGTTTGCCGTCCGCGTCGGACCAGCGGAAGGCCGTGCCGCCCCAGGCTTGCACGTCGATGCCGAGGTGTCGCTTGTACCAGGCCTGCAATGCCTTCGGGTCCTTGGCCTTGAAGAAGATGCCGCCGATGCCGGTAACGCGCTTCATGTGTACCTCGAACGAAAGGATGAGTTGATCGAGCGCCGAAGGCGCCGCTCGACATCCTGCCACGCGGAGACGGGCAACGCAATATCGCCGCGCGACTGCTCAATGAGCCGGCGCGGCACGCATGATGCTGCGCACGTCGTAGGGATCGGCCATCGCCGCGATCAGGCGGCGCGGTTTGCGCACATTCAGGCGGGCATGTCCGAAGCGGATATTGTCGATCAATAGCAGATCGCCCGTCTGCCAGGGAAAGATGATCGCGTTGGCCCAGGCGGCGCGCTGGATCTCGACACTCTCTTCGCGCGTGAAACGGCGGCCGCATCCGTGCAACACCTTCAGGAAAGAGTTCTTCCTGTTGTATTCGAACGTGACGAACCATTCCAGCATCTTGCGTAGCACGGGATGGTAGCGTTCCTTGAAATGGCGGAAATTATGGATGAAGCTATCGGCATTGAATGTCGTGATGCTGATGCAGGGGAGACCGCTCAGGGGATCGTTCAGCACGGCCGGCAGCTTGAGTTCGGTCGAGAGGTTGTCGGAGGCATCCCATGCATAGCGCATGCCTTCCGCCTCCAGGAATTTCCTTACCACTTCCTTGTCCCGGGTCTCGAAGGTGTCTTGCCATGTCTTGTGGAAATTGATGAGCGATTTCTTTCCGAAGAAAACGCGCTTGTACAGCAAGCCGTCGGTCTGCAGTTTGTTTCGCAGGGGCTCGCCGAGGTCGTTCCATAATCCGTGGAGATCGAAGAGCGGCGTCTCGCCGAAGCCGGCGGCCGGCGTCACGCAGAAGAAGGAAATCATTCCCGGGCGCGTGGTCTGGTAACAGAACTCCGTGTGCACGCCGATGATGAACGGAGACGGCGCCTCGGTGGAAACGAAAGTCTTGCCGGTCACGTTCGAGCGCGGCGATGCTCCACCGTAGTTCGACCTGTACAGATCGTAGTCGAGCGACTCGAGGATCTGTTCGTATTCCTCCGGCTGGCTGACCGGGAGGCCGCGGAAGAGCAGTACGCCTTGCTCCCGCACTTGCCGCTTGATGCGATCGGCATGCGCGCGGAAATGGGCGCGGATGTCTCCCAGCGAGGCGCGCTCCAGGCCGATGCTCTTCGCGCGAACGACGAAGGATTTGCCGGAGATCTTGGACAGGACGCTTTGCTCGTCGTCGCGCAGGCTTTCGGTCGAAAGGAGATTCATGGTTGAATGCACTTATTGCTTCGCCTGCAGCATCGCGGCCATCTTCTGATGAATCAGGTTGATCGCCTTCAACGGCCGGATCATGACCTTGAACTCGGCGATCTTGCCTTCCTCGTTCCACGTGATCATGTCGACGCCATTGACGCCGACGCCGTCGATCTCCACTTGGAATTCCAGCACCGCGTCGCGCTCGCCGGTGACCTCGCGGACATAACGGAACGAATCGTTGAAGAACACGTGGAAGGCGGCGAACAGGTATTGGAACGTGATCTCCTTGCCCGCCTGCGGCGTATGCACCACGGGCGAGTGGAAAACCACGTCGTCGGCGAGTATCGCCCTCAAACCCTTGGAGTCTCTCGATCGGACGAGTTCATGCCAGGCGGCGACGGTCGGGTTGGTCATGCGCGGTCTCCGGGGAACATGGCTTCAAGGATTCATTGCAACGAGATCTGCGGCTTGTGCGCCGTCGCCGGCGCGAACGACGCCGACTGCGGGTCGCTCAGCGCGACGCCGGGACGTACAGGAGCAACCTCGGCGATCTGCTCCAGCGCGATCGTAGGCTTTGCCGCCTTGGTCGCAGGCAGCGCCGCCGGCGCGGCTGCCGGCGCAACTGCCGGTGCAGTTGTCGGTACAGCTGCCGGCGCTACCGCCGGCACAAGCGCCGTCACCGCGCCGCCGACATATACCGTGTCGTAGGCGATGCCCCGCATCTGGACGCAGACATTGCCGTGCAGGTCGCACAAGTCGATATCCAGCCTGATGACCTTGTCCTGCGCCCCGCTTCCCTGCGCATGGCGGGCCCAGGCGAGCATGTGCGTCGTGCAGGCCGATTCGATGCGCATCGACTCGAGCGCGAACGGCAGCGACAAGTGCCTGGCGCGCCGGGTGGAGCTTTCCGTCAGCCCCGCCGCCGCGCGCAACAGCTCGTCCATCAAGTCCGGGTGCAGCACGTAGTCGTTCAGTTCCGCGTCGACCGCCGCGGACAGTTGCAGGTGCGCGAGCAATTCTCCGTCTCCGCGATGGAGCGCGGCGATGCCGTCGCCGTAGGCCGCCACGTCGGCCGCGATCCTCACCTGCAGCATCCGCCCCTTGAGCTTCTCGATATCGAGCTTGATGCGCACCGGGTCATGGTCGAGAACGGCATGGCCTTGGCAATGGACGACCTCTTCGGCCAGGCTGTCCGTCCCCTGCCCCAGGCTATAGATCTCGAAATCGACCTGGCCGTCGCTCTTCCTGAACAGGGCGATATTCACCTGCCTGTCCGGCGCGGCGACCAGCGGCCGTCCCCAGGCGACATGGTGCAATTCGAGATGCGTTGCTTCGTGCGGAACCGGCGCGGCGTCTTCCAGCGCGGCGCGGACCATTTCCAGGTAAGCCGCCGCCGGCAGCACCTTTCGGCCGCCCTCTTCGACCAGGAAGGCTTCCTGGCCGCTGAACGTGGAACTATAGCTTTGTTGGCCCAGCACCGAGACGTTGCGGTGCACCAGCGGGTGCAGCGCCGCCGCGACGGCCCGGGTTTCCGCCGGCCGGCCGCTCGCCGCGCGGTCGTTCGTGGCGGCATCGGCCCAGTAGCGTTTCCTGGCGAAGGGATAGGTCGGCAAGCCGATGCGGCGCGGTTTGGCCGGACCATGGAGCTGGCTCCATTCCAGGTCCAGGCCCCGCGTCCACAGCTCGACCAGCTTCGGCAGATCGCCGCAGGCCAGGCATTGGTCGACGACGTCCGCCATGCCTTCCTGCTGGCTGAGGAGGATCACGCCGTCTTCGCTGCGCTCCACCTTGCCGCGGAAGACGTTGCCGGCGTGGCGATCGCCGCCGAGCCAGGCCTCGAGCTTGGCGGCCAGTTGATCGACCGAATCCACGATGAAGCCGAGGCGTTCATCCATTGCGTCCCGGCCCACGAACAAGGTGTGGGCGATGGACATCAGGTCCGTCGAGGGCGCGCGGTCCGCCGAACGGATGAACTTCAGCAGATCCTGGGCCCGTTGCTGCAGCTGGTCGGCGGTCCGGGCCGAGAGCGGAACGATGATCGGGCCGACGATGCCGGCATCCAGGCCGGCATCGTCGGGGCGCCGATCCGCGGGCGGCGCGTATTCTTCCAGGACCAGGTGCGCATTGGTGCCGCTGAAACCGAAGGAACTGACCGCCGCGCGGCGCTTGCCGCCGGGCGCGGCTTCCCACGGCCGCGTCTGTTTCGAGACATAGAACGGCGAGTCCTTGAAATCGAAGAGGGAATTCTCCTTCGTCACATGCAGGCTCGGCACCAGCATGCCGTGCTTCATGCACAGCAAGACTTTCTGCACGCTGGCGACGCCCGCCGCGCCGGAGGTGTGGCCGATGTTGCTCTTCACCGAACCCAGGCCGCAGAAATTCTTCTTCGCGGTCTTTTCCTTGAAGACGGTGGCGAGCGCCTCCAGCTCGATCGGATCGCCGAGCTTCGTGCCGGTGCCGTGCGTTTCCACGTAGCTGATGGTTTCCGGATCGATGCCGCACCTGGCGTACAAATCCCTTTCGAGTTCGATCTGGCTGTTGACGCTCGGCGCCGTGATGCCGTTGGTCTTGCCGTCCTGGTTGATCGCGGAACCCAGGATCACGCCGTGGATGAAATCGTTGTCCCGCTCGGCGTCTTCCAGGCGCTTGAGCACCACCGCGCCCACGCCTTCGCCGGGGACGAAGCCGTTGGCGGAATTGTCGAAGGTCTTGCACTGGCCGTCCGGCGAGAGCATGCCGGCCCGGCACATGCCCATGTAAGTCTCGGGATGGAGCCAGATGCTGACGCCGCCGGCCAGGGCCATGTCGGTTTCGTGATTCAACAATCCCTGGCAGGCGAGATGGATCGCGACCAGCGAAGCCGAGCATGCGGTATCGATGGAAATCGCCGGGCCCTTCAGGTTCAGGAAGTAGGCGATGCGGGCGGCGCCGATCGCCGGATTGTTGCCGGTGATATCGACCGCGTTGGAAACCAGCCCGGCATACTCGGTGCCGATGATGCCGACATAGACGCCGCACTTCTTGTTGTTCAGGGCCTTGCCGGAATAGCCGGCGTTCTCGAAGGCCTTGTAGCTTTCTTCGAGGAACAGGCGGTGCTGCGGGTCCATGTTCTTCGCTTCGGCCGGCGAAATCTTGAAGAACAGCGAGTCGAAGCAGTCGACGTCGTCCAGCATGCCCATCCACTTGCAGTAGATCTTGTCTTCCTTCTTCGGGTCCGGGTCGTAGTATTGCTCGACGTCCCAGCGCGACGGCGGAATCTCGGTGACCGAGTTCCTGCCCTGCGCGAGGTTGTCCCAGAATTGCTTCAAGTCCTTCGCCTGCGGATATCGGCCCGACATCCCGATCACGGCGATCTTGCCGGTGGAACGGACCGGCCCGCGCGCCGCCGGCTGCCGGATGCGCGCGCTGCGCTGGAGGCTCGCGGAAGAGACCTCGGGCGACGGCGCGGGCCGGCCGGTTTGCTCGACGCGCGCCGGGACGGCGGATTTCCGCACGGCGTGTGCTCGCGCGGGGGCCGCTCGCACGGCGGGCGCGCGCTTGGGCGCGGCAGCGGCGATCTTCTCGATCTCTTGCCGCAGGTAGGAAGCGAGTTCGGCGATATTCGGATAGTCGTACACCCTGGCCGCCGTGATCTTGACGCCGTATGTCTTGTTGAGCTCGTTGACCCACTCGACGCCGACGATCGAATCCAGTCCCAGTTCGATGAAAGGCTTGTCCACGCGGATGTCGGCGGGCTTCATGAACAACGCGGTCGCCAGGCTTTCCTTCAGCTCCTGCTGCAACTGGGCATGGGAAATCAATTCCTGCGGCGTGTCCTCGACCGCTTCGTCAAGAACGTATTCGACCTCGTCTTCGGCTGCATCCTCGGCCATCGCCGGCGACGCCGCCGGCTCATCGGCACTTGCATCGGCACTTGCATCGGCGACCGCATCGCCGCCCGTCGAGACGACCGTCGAAGCGGGCGACGCTTTCTCGATCTCTTGCCGCAGGTAGGCGGCGAGTTCGGCGACGTTCGGATAGTCGTAGACCCTGGCCGCCGTGATCTTGACGCCGTACTTCTTGTTGAGTTCGTTGACCCACTCGACGCCGACGATCGAATCCAATCCCAATTCGATGAAGGGCTTGTCCACGCGGATGTCGGCGGGCTTCATGAATAGCGCGGCTGCCAGGCTTTCCTTCAGCTCCTGCTGCAGCTGGGCTTGGGAAATCAGCGGCGCGGGCATCTCGGTTGCCGCCACGCTCCTTGCTGCCGTTGCCGGTACCGTTGCCGGTACCGACGCCGCCTTGACCGTCGCTTGCGCTTTGGCCGGCGCTTGTACGCCGGCCCCGGCGGCGGCGGACACCGGGGCGACGACGGCGCGCCCTTGGCAATGCACCGTCTCCTCGCCTGCGTCGACGCTGTAGATTTCGAAATCGATGCTCTCGTCCGCATTCGCGAACAGCGCGATGCTGACCTCCTTGTCCCTGGCGGCGACGAACGTCCGGCCCCAGGCGATATCCCGCAATTCCACGTTGGCGTCTTCGGGCGGCATGGATGCCGCCATGGCCGCCGCGACGCGCGCCATTTCCAGGCACGCCGCTTCGGACAAGACCTTGCCGTCGCCGCCGGCACGATCTTCGAGGAAGGATTCGTCGCCGCGGAAGGCCGAGCTATAGCTCAGCTGGCGCAGGTTGGACGTGTTCCGGTGCACCAGCGGATGCAGAGCGGCGGCCAACGCGGCCGTTTTCGCCTCTTGCGCGGAGCGCGCGGCATCGATCCAGTAGCGCTCCTTGGCGAACGGATAGGTCGGCAGCTGAACGCGCCGCGGCTTGGCGTCGCCGTAGAGCTTGTTCCAATCGAACTCCAGGTCCTTGACCCACAGATCCAGCAATTTCGAGAGCTGCCGCTGGGCGAGCAGCTTGTCGATGATGGTTTCCCGCATGTCGGCATCGCGGCGCAGCAGGCTCATGGCTTCCTTGCTGTCGCGCGCCCGCCCCTGGTAAATGCCGTCGCCGGCAGGCTCGCCGGCGAGCCAGGACTTCAGCTTCGCGGCCAACTCCTCGTGCGATCCGGCCATGAAGCCGAGCCGCTCGTCCATGGCTTCGCGGCCGATCTGCAGCGTATAGGCGATGCCGGCCAGGTCGACGGAGCGGCCCTTGCGGGTGACGAATTCCAGGAGATCCGCGGCCTTCCGCCTCAACGGCTCCGCCGCCTTGGCCGACAGCGGGAACATGAGCTTGCCGTTCTCGGTCAGCACCGAGACCGGCGCCTTGGCCTTGGCCGGCGCCGCGTATTCCGCGATCACCAGGTGGGCATTGGTGCCGCCAAAGCCGAAACCGCTGACCGCGGCCTGGCGGCGCTCGGCGCCGTCGAGTTCCCAGGCCCGCAGGCGGTCGTTCACATAGAAGGGGCTGTTGTCCAGGACGATATGCTCGTTTAGGCGGGCATAGTTGATCGTCGGCGGCAACTGCTTGTGCCCCAGCGCCAGGACCACCTTGATGACGCTGGCGACGCCGGCGGCGGTAAAGCAATGGCCGATGTTGCTCTTCACCGAGCCCAGCGCGCAATAGCTTTTCTTCTGCGTGTATTTCTTGAACGCTTGCTTGAGCGCGTCCACCTCGATCGGATCGCCGAGCTTGGTGCCGGTGCCGTGCGCCTCGATCATTTGAATGCCGGCCGGATCGATGCCGAACTTGTCGTAGACCTCCTGTTCCAGGCGCGTCTGCGAATCGGGATTGGGCGCCGTGATGCCGTTGGTCTTGCCGTCCTGGTTGACGCCCCAGCCGCGAATCACGCCGAGGACGATGTCTTCGTCGCGCTCCGCGTCGGCCAGGCGCTTCAGCAGCACCGCGCCCACGCCCTCGCCCGGCGCGAAGCCGTTGGCGCGCTGGTCGAAGGTGAAGCATCTGCCGTCGCGCGACAGCATTCCCGTCTGCGCCATCTTGATGTGCAGCTCGGGGCCGGTCATCACGCCGACGCCGCCGGCCAGGGCCAGGTCGCTATTGCCGGTGACCAGGCTGTCGCAGGCCGTCGCGATCGCCACCAGCGACGAGGAGCACGCGGTCTCGATGGCCAGGCAAGGACCTTGCAGATTGAGGAAGTAAGAGACGCGCGCCGCCAGGATCGCCGTATCGCCGCCGGTGAAACCGAGCGCGCTGATCTGCAGATCCCTGGACAGCAGGTGGTAGTCGCCCGGGCCGCAACCGACGAAGACGCCGCATTTCCCGCCGGACAGGGAACGCGGGTTGTATCCCGCGTTCTCGATCGCATGCCACGCGGTCTGCAGGAACACGCGCTGCTGCGGGTCCATGCTCATCGCTTCCTTGGGCGAGATATCGAAGAACAGCGGATCGAACAAGTCGAACTCTTCCAGGTGCCCCATCCACTTCGAGTTGGTCTTGCCGGGCGCGGGGTCGCCTTCCTGGTAATAGGTGTCCAGGTCCCAGCGGCTGCCCGGGATCTCGCTGATGCAATTCCGGCCCTGGGCGATGTTGTCCCAATACTGATCGAGCGTCTTCGCCATGGGGAACTGGCCGGCCATGCCGATCACGGCGATCGGTTGCGCGGCCGGCATCGCGGCCGCGCCGCCGCCTGCCCCGGAGACGCGCGAGGTCTTTTGATCGCGCCAGGAAACGAGCTTGCTTCTCGACTTCCGCGACGACGGGGCGCCGGCTCCGGCCGGCGGCGCGGACGCGATTCGCGGCTCCGCCGGCGGAACGAAACGGGCCGGCGCGGCAAGGTCGAGCACCGGCGCGACCGCTGGCGCGGCCATCGGGGCGGCCACCGGAGCGCCCACGGGAGCGGGCGCGACCGGCGCGGCCGCGGCGGCTGGCTTGGCGGGTGCCGCGCCGGTCGCGCTTGTCGCGGCGCCGGCCGCCGGATCGGCATTCTCGATCTCTTCCTTGATGTAGGCGCCGAGCTGGGTCAGGGTCGGATGGCTATAGACCTTGGTCGCCTGGATCGAGGTCCGGTAGCGGTCGTTGATCTTGCGCATCCAGGTGACGCCGGTGATCGAATCCAGGCCGAGATCGACGAACGGCGTGTCCTCGTCGATATCGCCCGGCTGCATGTGCAGCTCCTGGGCCAGGAGTTGCTTGATGCCGGCGGTGATTTCCGGCAGTGAGTGCGCCGGCGTATTCGCTACGGTTGCGGTATTGTCGGCCTGCTGTGCCGCTTGAGTGTTTGCGCCATCGTCCATGGGATTGAAGTTCGCTTGAATCTGTTTGAGCGTATCGGCGCGGCCCACGAAGGTCCGCTCGTGCATGGAAATCTCTTGCTGCGTGTTACTGTCCATCCGCTCGTGGATCGAGCGGTTCAGGTACTGCTTGAGCCGGATAAGATTGGCGCGTGGATACCTGGCCACGTCGCGCGCCAGCGCCATGGCGGCGGCGTGCACTTCCTTTCTCGGATGGACCGGCAGCGCCAGGCCGCGCTCCCGCAGCTCGCTGCCGGAGTATTCCTGCGCCGTGAGCAAGGTCTCCCTGCCGAGATCCGGGCCCAGCTTCTCCGGCACGATCAAGGTCGCCCCCGCGCCGGGCGTGAAGCCATACCCCATGTAGGGACTGAGGTACTTGCTTTCCTCGCCGAGCAGGATGAAGTCGGCGAACAGGCCCAGCGACAACCCGCCGCCGATGCCGTGTCCCTGCATCGCGGCGACGACCGGTATCCTGCATTGCAAGGCCAACAGGTAGGTTTGTTCGTCGGTGAACTTCGCCCGTCCGTCCTGGATGGCTTCCAAGGCTTCGCGGGTGCCGCCGGACGCGAAATACTTGTCGTAGCCGGTGAGCACCACCACCTTGTACTCCGGCGTTTCATCGATATGGCGGAAGATCTCGTTCATGCCCCGCACGAACTCGGGCGAGAACAGGTTCTTCGCCTCCCGGTCTTCCATGTGCACCGCCACGACGCCGTCCGGATAGGCGGTGGCGGTGATGACTTTCGAGGCGAGCGGAATGGGCGCGGGCGCGGCGCCGCGATCATCCTTGGCGTCCGCCGCCGCTTCCGTCGCCGGGCGATCGTCCAATTCCTCGGCGCCGATCGGGCCGTGCGTCTTCCGCAATGCCACGGTATCGAGCGGCCAGCCGGCCCAGGACTGCGCCAATCTCACCGCTTCCGAAACCGCCTGCTCCTGCGCCGCCACCGGCACCGGCCCGATGCGGCGCCGCAGGTCGGCGCCGGTATAGGCCGCGCCGGCGAGCGCGATGTCGCGGCCGGCGGCGCCGCCGAAGCGGTCGGTGAACACCCGCGCGGCGAGCCTGGCCCACGCCGGGTCATGCAAGAGATCGGCGGCGCAATAATTGCCTTCATGCGCGTGAACCGCCGCGTCGCAGAACTGGCCGATCAGCCATGCCTTGGCCGAAGCTTGCGGCGGCAATACCGCGATCAGCGGCGGCGACGATTGCCGGAGCACCGACTGCAGGCCCAGCACGGCATCGAGCGCCGCCGCGCCTTCCAAGGCCGGCAGGAAATCCGCGCATTCGCTGACGAGCACGACCGCGCGGCAGGCGACGCGATCGGTCGCCACGCCGACGTTGATCTGTTTGAACAGCGCGCCCAGTTCCATCACCAGCGCGCCCGCCTCGCCCTTGCTCGCGGTTTCGCGGATCCTGACGAGCAATACGTTCTCCGCGGGCGTTTCCAATCGCAGGTGTTCACCCGGCGCGGCGATCTCGGCGATGCCGGCGGCGTCGCGCGGCCCAGGCTCGCGGCGCGCCGCCGGCTGGACCGGCTCCAGCGCCTGCGCCAGTTCGCGGATGCGGCGCGCCAGGTGCTGCTTCAACAACCGCAGGCCGACTTGCGATTTCTCGGCGAGATGCGACGCCAGTTTGCGGGCATGCGCTTCGACCTGGTCTTGCGGGACGATCGCGCAGGTCCAGCCCTTTTCCTGCAGTTGGCGGCCGGTCGCCGAGGTGGATTGATAGAGAAAGTCCGCGGCGCGCAGCCGGCCGAAGCGCTCGCTGAACAGGCGGTCTTCGGCGGCGCTCGGAAAGAGTCCGGCTTCCGGCTGGGTATAGCGGTAGGCCGCGTCCGTGGCGCAGACCATGAAGTCGCACAGCGCGGCGGCCAGGAAGCCGGCGCCGTCGGCGCCGCCGCGCATGGCGGCGATCACGGGATAGGGGAAGTCGACGATGGATTGGTAGAGTTTCTTCTCGAGCGCTTCGTTGCAATGCGCCCTGCCTCCGCGCAGGAACGCCTCTTCGCTTCCTTCGAGGATCAACACCTTGGCGGCTGCGGCGTTCCGAACGGTATCGATAGCCCGCACCAGTTGCCCTGCCAGATCGCTCGAAAGCGCATTGCCGGCATCCACGTCGGCGACGCGAATCGCGAAGACGCCCTCGCCGTGATCGTGAATGCCGACGACGGACGAGGATGGAACGCCGTTATCCTTTTCCGGCGAATCGTTGGATGTCATTTCGATACCTTCCAATCAAGAAAAACGCTTACTAGAGAGATACGCAAAACATTCTTGGGGCATGTGCCTGGAGACTTCGTGTCCCTGCGAGAGACTTCGTGTCCCTGCCGGAGACTTCATGTCCTTGTCGGAGACTTCGTGTCCTTGTCGGAGACTTCGTGTCCTTGCCGAAAACTTCGCGTCCTTGGATTGCGGGGGCGGCCGTGCCGGGGCTGCGGCCGTCCCGCTAGACGCTGCCCCTTCGGGGTCCCCGAAGATCGCCCTGCCAACCCGGGAAGCGCAAAAACTCGCCTGCGGCTCAAACATTTGCGCTTCTTTTTCCGGGTCGGCAGGGCGATCTTCGGCAGCGTCCCCAAGCGGGACGACCGCAGCCCCGGCACGACCTCCTCTGACTTGGCGAACTTCTCGAGGGCACGCCGGCACCTATGTTCCTGCGCTTTCCTGCGCTTTCCTGCGTTTGCGCGAGCCACCCTCGAAGGCGATCGGGCCGCCCGGGTAGGGTTGCGCGGGTACGGCGGGCTTGCCTGGGCAGGGGCGCGCGCTGCGCGGCGGGGGCTGGCGCGGCGCCGCTTTGGGACACTGCCGAAAGAGGAAGCGCCGACCCGGAAAAAGAAGCGCAAATGTCTGAGCCCCCAAAGGGGGCGAGTTTTTGCGCTTCCCGGGTTGGCGCTTCCTCTTTCGGGAACCCCGCAGGGGCAGTGTCTAGCGGCGCCGCGCCAGCCCCCGCCGCGCAGCGCGCGCCCCTGCCCAGGCAAGCCCGCCGCACCCGCGCAACCCGCTCGCCGCGCCGACTACCCAAGCAAGCGCAAACGCAAACACAAGCGCAAATACAGACGCAATTCAATGAGAAGCAGACTCGGTCTCGACAACAGTCTCGGCCGAGGAAGACCCGTTGGTCTTCACGGTCAGGTATTTCTCGTAGAGTTCGAGATACTCCAGGTACCTCGGGTTATCCCACTTGAACCCCGTCAATTGCATATCCAGTTGAATCGCGTTCTGTTGCTCCTTGGAGAACACCTTCGCCCGTTGCAGGATCTCCTCCGGAATGCCCGGCTGATCCAGGTTCAAGCCCAGGCCATAGGGCTCCAGCTTGCCGAAATGGTGCGTCGAATGCTGGTTGATCATCTGGATGCTCTTCGGAACATGCGGATAAATCCCCGGGATGAATTGATGCCCGTCGATATCCACCTTCACATCGAAGCAATGGATCAGGAAAGTGACCACCGGGTTATAGAAAATGCCCGGTCCGCCCATCGTATGGCGCGCCACCCCCTCCAGGTAACCGTTGCCCGACACCCCGATCAAACCGCTCGGAATGGCATCGTGATGCGGACCATGCATGTACAGGAACTCCAGCTCCGAATGGTGGCCGAGCCAATGATCGCGATAGAACCACTCGTTGACCACCCGCAGGAACCGCGAATGGATGAAGAAACCGGCCACGAAAGTCGCCGGCAGGAAGATCAGCGAAAAATTGAAATAAGTGATGGCGAGATACCACGGCGCGATCAGCAGCACGTGCGTCAGCAAGCCGGTGAAATAAGCATGCAGGATTTCCAGCGTGATGCTCGGCTGCCGGTTCAAGACGGCGCGCCAGCTCGTCTGCATCAGGAACTCGCGGACATGCGCCCTGCCGCGCAGATGCGCGATCAGGATCGCGGTCCGGTACAGCGTCAACACGATGAAGTGCGTGTAGAACAAGCCGAACCCGATCTTGCGCATCAACTCCACGTTGTGCGGCAGCTCCGGCGTCATCGCGATCACGTAGTTCTCCAGCGCCAGAAGCGCCGCCGCGATCACATAGGTGAGCCGCATGTTCTGCACCTTGTAGACGAGCATGTAGAGCACCTCCTGCGGATGCCTCACGATCGTCGGTATGCGCCACTGGAAGCCGTGCCGCACCAGGAACGCGACGACCATCCAGGCGCACAATCCCAGCGCCAGGATGGTCATCGGATGCATCGGTCCGTAGACGAAGGCCGCGACGCCCCCGGTCAGCACGGTCATGAGCAGGTAATCGAGAAAGTCGTCGCCCCGATACACGAGCCGCGAGCTCTTGGCGCCGTATAGTTTGTGGAAGTATTCGGAATTGGCTTGTTTCATGTTTTTTTCCTCAGTTGCTTAGTACGTCGGACTGCCGTCCCCGTTTCGATTGCGCGCCGCTCCGCCGGCGAATGCTCCATTCGGCGACCGCGAGATTGATCGCCCAGCCGGCCCCGAGCAGCAGTTCCCGGGAGAATTCGTCGATGCTGCCTCCAAGCATCAACCATGGGATATGCACCAAGGCTTGCGTACCGGCGCCGACGCCGATCGCATAGCCGCGCGTCATCCAGGCGCGGTGACGCGCGATGTCGCCGCGCCGGATGGCGGTGTAACCCAGGACCATGCACGCCGCCATCGCCGCGCCGAACGCCAGCCGGAAGACATACAGCAGATCGCCGTCGCCCTCGACCGGCGGATAGAACAGCGTCATCCACACGCCGGTGAGCCCGGCGACGAGGCCGCATGCCGTCAGGATGCGGCCCGCTGCGCGATGCCAGCCCGGCCGCCTGCGCCGGAAGCCGGCCGCGAACTGGAATGCCCCGAGGATGCTGAACACGGCGGAACTCAGCACGTGCAGCACCGCCGGCGCCGGCGAGGCGAAGAAGCGCGCGTTGCCCGGCGTGATCTCCGCGCCGCCCCACAGCTCCGCGAGACGCACCGCGCCGCCGGCCAGCGGAATGGCGCTGAGCGCGAGCAGCCCGATCGGCAACAGCCATTGCGCGCTATTCCTCACCGGCGCACCATCCGCGACGACGATCCGATGGACGACAGCTCATCCGCGATTCCCGGGTCAGAGATCCATGGTCAGGGAAATCTGCGTCGGCTTGGCGGACGCGCTCGATGCGAAGGTCTGCGCTTCCGGCGCGCTCAGCACGACGCCGGTCCGCGCGAGAGCCGCCGCGGGAGCCGGTTCCGGGCGCGCCGCCGGCGCGGTCGGCGCGGTCGGCACCGTCGGCGCGATGAGCGCGGCCGGCGCGGCTGCCGCCGACGGCCTTGCCGTGTCGCGCAGCGATTCCCGTTCATACGTCACGCCACGCATCTGGACGCAGACATTGCCTTCCCGGTCGCAGAGATCGATGTCCAACCGCAGGCTGGCATGCTCCGCGTTCCCGTCCGGGGAATGACGCACCCAGGCGAACATCTCCCTGGCGCAAGCACGCAGTATCCGCAGCGATTCCAGCGCCAACGGCAGCGAGGGTTGATCCTGCGGCGCCAGCAGGGCGAACGCGGCTTGCAGCGCGCCGTCCAGCATGACCGGATGCAGGACCAGCCCCTCGTGCAGGGCAGGCGCATCGTCCACGGCGCCGGGCAGCATGAGTTGCGCCAGCAACTGGCCGTCGCCCACGTGCAGCGCCGCGATTGCCTGCTGCGACGCTCCGTAGTGCACGCCGGCCTGGGCGATGGCGCCGTAGTGAGCGGCGGTATCGCGCGCCCCATGCCGCATCTGCGAATTCAACTGCGCCAGGTCGATCCTCGCCGGCGCCGGCTCACCGCTCAGCACGGCTTGCCCCTGGCAATGGATGACCTCTTCGGCGCCGTCGGCCGCCGAGCTGTAGATTTCATAGCTCAGCAGATCGTCGCGCTGCGCGAACAAGGCGATCGAGACCTGCTTGCGCCCGCCGAGCAGCGCCGGCTCCGCCCAGACGATGTCGAACAGCTCCAGCGTCTGGCGGGCGCGGATCGCTTCGGGTACCGACGATGTGGCATCCGCCACCGCCGCCCGCGCCATTTCCAGGTAGGCCATGGCAGGAATCGCCTTTTGCGGCGTACCGTCGACGGCGATCCGATGGTCGGCGGCGAAGAACTCGCTGCCGTCGAAGACGGAGCGATAGCATTGTTGGCGGATATCCGAGACATTGCGATGCACCAGCGGATGCAGCACCGCCGCGCCGGCCGGCTTCGATGCGCCGTGCCGGATATCGGTCCGCTCGCGCCAGTAGCTCTCCCGGGCGAAAGGATAGGTCGGCAACGCGATGCGCCGCGGCCGCGCGCCCGCGTAAAGCCGCTGCCATTCCACCTTGGCGCCCTTGACCCAGGCGTCGGCAAGCTGCGGCAAGACGCGATCGTCCGTCCATCGCGCGACCGCTTGCTGCAGATCGGCATCGACGACTTCGTGATTGCGCTTGACGCGGCCGCGATGGACGCCCGCGCCGGCCTGCTCTCCGCGCAGCCAGGCATCGAGCCGGTCCTCGAGTTCGTCGAGCGAAGCGACGACGAAGCCGAGGCGCTCTTCCATGGCTTCCCTGCCGACTTGCAGGGTGAAGGCCATGTCGAGCAGGCTCACCGATTCCCGCGCGCGCCCGGAAGCGCGGAGGAAGTCGCGCAGATCGGCCGCCTTTTGCTTGAGCTGGTCGGCGGTGCGCGCGGACAGCGGGATGACGACGCTCGCCGGCCGGTGCTCCGTAGCGGCTGCCGCCGGCTCGTACTCTTGCACGATGATGTGGGCATTGGCGCCGCCGGCGCCGAACGACGAGATGCCGGCCATGCGCGGAATTTCCCTGGCGGCGCCGCTATCGTCCACGACGCGCCGCAGCCGGGACCATTGCTCCAGCCGGTTCTGGACGCGGAACGGCGTCTGGACGAAATCGATCTCGTGGTTGATCACATCGGCATGCAGGGATGGCGCCAGTTGCTTGTGCTTGAACTGCAGCAGCACCTTGGTCAGCGCGGCGATGCCGGCCGCCGATTCGCAATGTCCGATATTCGATTTCAGCGATCCGATCGCGCAGAACTGCTTGTCCTTGGTATGTTGTTCGAAGGCGCGTTTCAAGCCGGCGATCTCGATCGGATCGCCCAGCGCGGTGCCGGTGCCGTGCGCCTCGATGTAGCTGATGTCGGCGGCATTCACGTTCGCGCGCTGCAAGGCCTTGGCCACGACGGCGGCTTGCGCGATCGGATTGGGCACGGTGTAGCCGTTGGTCTTGCCGCCGGCATTGATCGCGCTCGCCTTGATCACGCCGTAGATGTGATCGCCGTCCTGTTCCGCTTTCCACAACGGCTTCAGCACCACCGCGCCGACGCCCTCGGCATCGATGAAGCCGTCCGCTCCGTCGCCGAAGGACTTGCACTGGTTGCCGGCGGACAGCATGGTGAGCGCCGACAGTTCCTGGTAGTGGACCGGATCGATGATCAGGTTCACGCCGCCGGCGATGGCGCATTCGCTCAATCCGCTATACATGCTTTCCAGCGCCAGGTGGATCGCCGTCAGGGACGAGGAGCAGGCGGTATCGACCGCCATCGACGGTCCCTGGAAATTCAGGACGAACGACACCCGGTTGGCGATCGAGTAATACAGCGGTTGCGTGTTGTAGCGCGCATTCATCACGCCGGCGAAGACGCCGATCTTGTCGATCTCGCCGAGCGTTTCCGGCGTATAGCCTGCGTCCTCGATCGCGTGATAGCAGGATTCCAGGAACAGGCGCTCCTGCGGATCCATGATCTTGGCTTCCTTCGGCGAGATCTTGAAGAACAGCGGATCGAAGCGATCGATCTCTTCCAGGAAGCCGCCCCACTTCGTGTAGATCTTTCCGAGCTTGCCCTTTTCCGGATCGTAGTATTCCTTCCAATCCCAGCGCTCGGCCGGAATCTCGGTCACGCAATTCCGGCCGTTCGCCAGGTTGCGCCAGAACTCGTCGAGCGTGCGCGCCTGCGGATAGCGGCCGCTCAAGCCGATGATCGCCACGTCGAAGATCGCGGAAGCCGGCGCGGTCGCCGGCGCCTGCGCCGCGAACCGCGACGAGCCCCGGCGCGCGAGGCGCGGCAGGCCCGATGCGGCGGCGATGGCGGCGGCGGCCGGTGCCGAAGGCAGCGACGGCGACGCCTGCGGCGCGGCGGCCGGCGCGTTCGCGCCGAGCAAGGCGAGCACGTGTTCTTTCTTGTTCTCCAGGAGATAGTCGGCCAGGCCGGCGATATTCTGCGCTTCGAAGAACAAGGTGCTCGTGATTCCCGGGAATGACTTGCGCAACTGGTTGGTCAGCCCGACGACCAGGATGGAATCGAGGCCGTAATCGGTCAGCGAGCGGCCCGCCGCCACCTGGGACGCATCCATCTTCAAGGTCTTGGCGACGACTTCCTGCAGGTAGGCGACGCACTTCTCGCGCAGCGATCCTGCGCCGGCCGGCGCGCTCCTGGCGACGGCCGTGGATGCGCCGCTCGCGGGCACCGCCGCCGCTGCCGCCGCGACGGCCGCCGGCGCGGCTTGCCTGGCGATGCGCTGCCGCGCCCGGCCGTTGCTGCTGGCCGCGATGATCTGCTGCCCCAGCTCGTGCGCTTCCGGCGCCAGGAAGGATACTGCCTCGAATCCTTCTTCCTCGAGGACGTCTTGCCATTTCTGCGGCGTCAATCCGGGGCTTCCCGCCAAGCGCAGCGGGGCGTCCTCGTACAACCACCAGCCTTCGAGCAAGCCGAAGGTCAGGTGGCTGAACAGGGACCAGTCGCACATCTCGTTGAGCAGCAAGACGCCCTGGTTCTTCAGCAAGGCCTTGGCATTGCGCAAGGTCTCGCGGATGTCGGGCGTCGCATGCAGCACGTTGGTGGCGATCGCGAAATCATAGCGATTCATCGCCACCGGCTGCGCCTGCAAGGGCTTGGAAACATCGAAGATCGCCGTGGTCAGCGCCGGCAGCTGCGGCTGGTACTGTTCCTCGGCATGCATCAGGAACGCCTTGGACAGATCGGTGTAGCAGTATTCCGCGATCGCGCCGGAGAACTCGCGCAGCATCGGCAATATCCGGGCCGTCGTGCCGCCGGTGCCGGCGCCGATCTCGAGGATGCGAATTTTTCCGCCACCGTTGCCGTCGGCTTCCAGCTTGCGCTTGATGCAGGCAACCAGGGTCGCGCCCAGCACATCATTGCTGTAGTCGGCCAGCGCATGGCCCTTGTAGACGCCTTCCACCAGTTGCATGGAAGAATTCGGGAACATGACGTCGGTCGCCGGGCGCTTCCCGGTCAGGATGTCGGGCAAGGCGCGCAGGCAAGCTTCCACCAGCGCCACCTGCGCCCCCAGATTGGGGTTGACGAGCCAGGCCGGTTTCTTCGCGTCCCACTCCGCCCAGGCGGCATCGAGCGCCATGACGCGGCAGGGTTCACGCCGCAGGTAATCGAGGCTGGTGCGCAGCCAGCGTTCGTGCAAGGGATGCGTCGCTTCCTCGGCCGGCCGCGCGGCGGCCGGGTCGAACAAGCCCAGCGCCGCGAGGCTGGAGGCGAGGATGTCGCCGGCCAGCGCCCGCGTTTCCTCGCCGAGCAGATCCTGTCGCAGCGCCGCCCGCGACTTGGCGGCGAAGGTCTCGCCGACATCCTTGCGCGCCTGCGGCAGGACGCTGGCGGCGCGTTGCGGGAAGCAGCTGACGCTTTCGGCCAGGGCGATATCCTCGATCACGCGGGCATCGAGCGTCTTGACCAGGGCCAGCTGGTCCAGCCCGGCGCCGACCAGCGCCTGCAACGCTTCCATCGCCTCCGGCGCCTCGATGGAACCGATGCCCATCTGCTGCATGCGCTTGTTGTAGAACTCGCTGGTCACCACGCCGACGTTGCCCCAGTATCCCCAGTTCATGATCTTGACGGGATACGGCCGCCGCTGCGCGAGGCTGTGCGCGAAGCTGTCCTTGAAGGTGCAGCCGGCGGCATAGTTCGACTGCCCCGCGCCCTTCGTGAAGGAAATCAAGGACGAGAAGAACAGCATGCAGTCGAGATCGTCGGCCCCGAAGACGCGCTCCAGGTTGACGCTGACATCCACCTTCGCCGACAGGCTGCCGCGGAACGTGGATTCATCCATCAGGGCGACGCTCTGGTCTTGCAAGTCGATCGCCGAATGCACGACGCCGTGGATCGCCGGATGGATTTCCAGGATCTTGTCGCGCACCCGCCGCAGCGCATCGAGGTCGGTCGCGTCCGCCGAGAAATAGGTCACGCCGCCGAGCGACTGGAGCTTGGCTTCGATGGCCGCATCCAGCGGACGGCGGCCGATCCATACCAGCTTCGCGTCGTAACGTTCGCGCATGAAACGGCTCCATACCTCGCCGATGCCGCCCGCGCCGCCGACGACGATATACACGCCGCCCTGGCGGTAGGCCGGCGGCGCTTCCGGCAACGCGGCGACTTGCGCCAAGCCCTGCCGGAACCATTCGCCGCGCCGATAAGCCAGGCCGTCGCCTTGCTTGTCGCCGGGCCAGGCCAGGCATTCGGCGGCGGCGAGAGAACCCAGATCGTCCACGTCCAGCAAGCGGATATCCCACTCGGGATATTCTTTCGCCATGCTGCCGACCAGGCCGAAGATGCCGGCATGCGCCGGCGCGAGGACGTCGCTCTCCTTCACGCGCTGCGTGTTGCGGGTGATCAGCGTCCATTGCAGGTTCTTGTCGGCATAGTCCAGGCTCAACAACGCCTTGGCCAAGCGGAACACCGCCAGCACGCCCTCGTCCTGCGCTCCGACGATCCGTTCATGTTCATCGCCGGCGCCGTTTTCCATGACATCCGGCGCGACCCACAGCAGATGATCGAAGGACATCGCCGCGAGCTTTTCCCGGACGGTGTCGACATCGGCATGCGCAGGCAATTCCAGCAGGCGCGCCTCGGGCCAGGATCGGCGCGCCCACGCCAGGGCGCGCTGGCCGCCGCCGGCGACGAGCACGTCGGCCGGCTTCGGAATCGCCTTCTCCGCGACCGGCGGCGATACCCGGTTCCACACCGGGGCCAGGGAATGCAATTGCGGCCGCGCCGGCTCGGACGGCTTGCCGTGCGCGGCCGGCTGGAGCTCTCCTTCCAGCGTGCGCGAGGAGAAGCCGTGCAACTGCACGCAAATATTCCCCTCCTGATCGCACAGATCGACGTCGAACCTGACCATGCCGGCCGCCGCGCCGGCGTCCGGCGCGCGGCGCACCCAGGCGTACATCTCGCGCGTGCACGGGGCGACGACGCGCAGCGTTTCCAGCGCGAACGGCAGGAACGGCCGGCGCGAGCGGCGGATGGAATCGTCCATCAAGCCGATCGAGGCTTGCAAGGCGCTATCCATCAGGCTGGGATGCAGCAGGTAGGCATCGCCGGTCGAACCGGCGGCGGCGGGCAGACTCAATTGCGCGAGCAGTTGCCGCTCGCCGAGGTGGACGGCCTGGATCGCGCGGTGCGCGGCGCCGAAGTCGACGCCCATCTCGCGGTAATTGTCGTAGATGCCGGCGACGTCTTCCCGGCCCTTGCTCATCGCGGCCTTGAGCCGTTCGATATCGAGCTTCGCGGGCGCGGGCATGCGAACGAAGACGGCCTGGCCCTGGCAGTGCAGCGTTTCCCCGGCCTCGGCGCTGTAGATCTCGAACTCGATCCGGTCATCCTCTTCCGCATGCAAGGCGATGCTGACATCCTTGCGGCAGGAGACGGCGATCGGCTGCGCCCAGGTGGTATTGCGCAGCTCCAGCAGGCTGTCTTCCACCGGCGCCGGCAGCGCGAGATCGACCGCGGTCCGCGCCATTTCGAGATAGGCGACCGCCGGCAGGATTTTCTCGCCGCGCACCTTGTGGTCGCGCAGGAAGAATTCGTCGCCCGTGAACACCGAGGTATAACGCTGTCGGCTGAGATCGGAGGTATTGGCGTGCACCAGCGGATGCAGCTTCGCCGCCCCGGCCGCCTTGGCCGGCGCATGGGCCGTTTCCACGACGGCATCGACCCACAGCCTTTCCTTGGCGAACGGATAGGCCGGCAGCGCGATGCGCGGCGGCCGCGTTTCGCCGTAGAGCTTGTTCCAGTCGAAGTCCATGCCGCGCGCCCAGAGCTCCGCCAGGCGGGACAGCTTGCGGCGCGCGATCCATTTGTCGAGCGTCTCCTGGAAATCCTCGTCATCGTCGAACAGGTGCAGCGCATCCTTGCCGCCGCCGGCCTGGCCGCGATAAAAATCGTCGATGTCTTTCCTGCCCGCGAGATGTGCCTCCAGCTTCTCCGCCAGCTGCCCGACCGAATCCGCCAAGCAGGTCAGGCGCTCGTCCATCGCTTCCCGGCCGATCTGCAGCGTATAGGCCATCGCCGCCAGATCGATCGGTTCGGCGGCGGAACGGATGAAGCGCAGCAGATCGCGCGCTTTCTGTTCCAGCTGCGGCGCGGTCCTGGCCGAGAGCGGAACGATGACTTTTCCGTCGCGCGCGGCAGCCGGCAGAGGACGCTCGGGGGCGACATATTCCTGCACGATGACATGCGCGTTGGCGCCGGTGGCGCCGAACGACGAGATGCCGGCGAGACGCGGCACGTTCCTGCCGCCGGCCGCCGGCGGCTGCCAGGGCGACAAGCTGGTGTTGACGCGGAACGCGGTCTTGTCGAAGGAGATGTTCGGATTGAGCTGCTCCGCGTGCAGGCTCGGGGCGATCTGCCGGTGCTTCATCTGCAGCAGCACCTTGGTCAATCCCGCGATGCCGGCGGCGGCTTCCAGGTGGCCGATATTGGATTTGGCCGAGCCGATCTTGCAATAGCCGGTTTCCTTGCCGTCCGGCGCGAACGCCTGCTGCAATCCGGAGATTTCGATCGGATCGCCCAGTTCGGTGCCGGTGCCGTGCGCCTCGATGTAGCTGATGTCGGTCGCCTTGATCCCGGCCTTGTCGATCGCGCCGCGGATCAGTTCGGCTTGCGCCTTCGGACTCGGGACCGTGTAGCCGTTGGTCTTGCCGCCGTGGTTCACGTGCGTCGCCAGGATCACGCCATGGATGTTGTCGTTGTCGCGCAGCGCGCTCGACAAGGGTTTCAGCAAGACCGTGCCCACGCCCTCGCCCGGCACGAAGCCGTTGCTGCCGATGCCGAAGCTCTTGCACAAGCCGTCGCGCGACAGCATCCGGTGCGAGCACAGCCAGGCATAGGTATAGGGATGCAGGTAGAGGTTGACGCCGCCGGCGAAGGCCACCTCGCATTCGCCGCGATGGATATGCTCGCAAGCTTCGTGGATCGCGATCAGCGAGGACGAGCACATCGTATCGACCGGCATGCTCGGCCCGGTGATATCGAAGATGTAAGAGATGCGGTTGGCGGCCGAGCTGAACGAGGTGTACGGCAGGAAAGGTTCGTCCGTATGCGTGGGATGCATCGCATACAGGTTGTAGCCGGGCTTGGTGATGCCCGCGAAGACGCCCACTCGTTGCCGGAAGCGGTGCTTCAGATCGCCGCGCGTGTAGCCGGCGTTTTCCATGGCGCGCCAGCATTCCTGCAGGAACAGCCGTTCCTGCGGGTCCATGTTCATGGCCTCGCGCGGGGAGATGTTGAAGAACAGCGGATCGAAGTCGGCGAACTGCTCGATGAAGCCGCCCCATTTGCTATAGCTCTTGCCCTGCTCGACCGCCTGGTCCACGTCGGGATGATAGAAATCGTCGAGCGCCCAGCGATCGGATGGGATTTCGCCGATGCAGTTCTTGCCGGTCCGCAGGTTGTCCCAGAATTCGTCGATATCGGCGGCCTGGGGATAGATGCCGCTGATGCCGATGATGGCGATCGGCTCGCGCCGGCCGGCGCCGCCGGCCTCTGTTCGCGCCGCCGGCGCGGCAGGCTGGCGGCCGGTTTCCGCCGCCGGGACGATGTATTCCGCCCGGATCGTATCCGGGGCCGCCGCTTGCTGCTCCAGGCCGGTCCACGCGGCGCACTCGGCCGGATATTCCTTGATGAAATGGCCGGCGACATCCGCCAGGGTCTTGAATTCGAAGAACAGGGTCTTGGAGATCTCTCCAAAGACCTTGGCCAGGCCGAGATTCAGATTGCTGATGATGATCGAATCGATGCCGTAGGCCGCCAGTTCCTCCTGCACGTCGATCTTCGCGGCCGGCCGCTTGGTGACCTCGGCGAACATCGACTTGATCTTTTTCAGCGTTTCTTCCTTGAGCCGCGCGGCATCGATCGCCGGCGCGGCACGCTTGACGATGCGTCCGCGCACCGGCTGCGGCGCGTAGGACAGCATGGCCTCGATCTTCTCGGCATCGCCTTCCAGCACCATCACCTGGCCGTGCCGCGCCGCCAGGCTTTCGTGGAAGATCCGCAAGCCGGTCGCGGTCCGCATCGGGCGCAGCCCGGTCGAGCGGCGCATGGCCTCGAGGCTGGCCGGGTCGATCGCCATCCCGCCCTCTTGCCACAGCGGCCAGTCGAAGGACAAGGTCTGGCCCGTGCGCTGCCCATCGGCCGCGAGCCGATTGCGGTAGGCCGCGTATTGATCCAGGAAACCGTTGGCGGCCGCGTAGTCGGCCTGCCCCGAATTGCCGTACACGCCGGCGGCGGACGAGAACAGCGCGAAGAAATCGAGGTCGACGGCGCGGCTTGCCTCGTCGAGATTGACGGTGCCGATCACCTTGGGCGCCAGGACTTTCCGGAATTCCTCGGCGGTCTTGTTCAGGATCAGGTTGTCGGCGATCATGCCGGCGCTGTGGATGATGCCGTTGAGTTGCTTGTATTCGGCGAGGATGGCGGCGACGAGTTGCGCGACCTGCTCCCGGTTCTCCAGGTCCAGCGGCCGGTATTCGAGCGGATTGCCGCCCTGCTGGACCGCCTCGCGCGACAGTTGGTCGAGAAGCTGCCGCCGCTCGGCGGACAGCTCCGCGCGTCCGGTCAGGATGATGCGCGCGTTGGCGGCCCGGCGCATGATCTCGCGGGCGAACACGATGCCCAGGCCGCCGAGTCCGCCGGTGATCAGGTAGACGCCGCCGTTCCTGAAGGAGGCATCCTCGCGCGCGGCGGCGGCCTGCGCGGTGCGCGCGGAGCGCCAGCGCAAGACCTGTCTCTCGCCTCCCGCGTAACGGACGACCGCGTTGTCCAGGCGGCCGCCTTCACGGCGCAAGCGCGCGGCCAGCTCCGCCGGGGATGCCGCGTCCGTGAGCACGATCTGGCCGACGACGTGGGGATTCTCTTCCGTCGCGGTCTTGAGCAAGCCCGACAGGCCGGCCAGCAGCGCCGGCTCCGGCGCGGCGGGCGCCACCAGCTGGAAGAGAACGGCGGCGCGCGGCTTTTCCGCCAGCACGCCCTTCACTTTTTCGAAGCATGCCTGCGCATATCCGAGGTAGCGCCGGCCGATATCGGCCTTCTCCGCGGCCTTCTCCGCGCCCGCCTTCGGCTGCGGCAAATGCGCGCAATCGGCGCCCGGGATCAGCGCGGCGAGCCGCGCGGCATCGATCTCGGCCAGGTCGCACAGGACGACGCAATGCCGGCCGACGGCATCGGTGGATTCCAGGTCGCTCCCGTCCGCCGCCGGCTCGGCTTCCCAGGCCGGCGCGACGAACAGCTGCGCGGGCGCGGCATCATCGGCGGGCGCCGCGGCGGCTTGCGGCGCGTCGGCCGCGCCCTCGATCCAGTGCCTTTCCTTGGCGAAGGGATAAGTCGGCACGCTGATGCGCCGCGGTTTGCGGGCGCTTGCGGCATGCAGTTTCTCCCAATCGATATCGGCGCCGGCGGTCCACAGGCTGCCGATCCGTTCCCAATCCTTGCCGGCGATGATCTCATCGAGCAGGCGTTGGCCGGATTCCCCGTGCCAGGGACGCGAGCTGTCCGCATCGCGCGCATTCACCTCGCCCGTCCAGGCATCGGCCACCGTACCCGGTTCCGCGATCCACTGTTGCAACTTGCGCTGAAGCTCGGCGCGATCCTGGATCTTGATGGCGAGACGCCGCTTCATCGCCGTGCGCGCGGCCTGCCAGGTATAGATGGCGTCGCCGAGGTCCAGGTCGGCGGGCGACTTCTCCAGCCATGCGGCCACCTTGGCGGCATACGCTTGCAGCCGTTCCTCGCTGGCGGCGGACAGCACGAACAGGTAACTGTCGGCTTTCCGCGAACGCCGGACGGGAGGTTTCTTTTCGGCGGCCGGCTTGGGGGCGGCGGCCGGCTTCTTGGCGGCGGCCGGCTTCGTCGCCTTGGCCGCCTTGGCCGCCTTGGTCACCTTATCGCGCTTGGTCGAGATGGTCATGCATCTGTCCTTACGAAACTCAAAATAATCTGGGTAGTCCTGATAGACCGGGAATCGCACTCAACTCCGGCACGTAGGCGTGAACGCCCGCGCGCGCCATGCTCGGCTCGCGCGGGTCGGACGGGAGGTACGGCGGGATGATGGCGGGGCGGCGCGGCGGCGGTCGCGGCGCCGTTCGACCCGACGATCCGTCGGATTCGTCGGGCGCGGCCGTGTCAGCTCTGGGCCTGGGCCACTTTCGGATCGTCGTGCAGTTCGGTGATGAATGCGGGCTTGCCGTTCTTGTACTTGTCCTTCTTCATCATCTCCCGCATCTTTCCGAACTCTTCATGGATCACGGCGGGCACCACCAGGTTCTGCATCAGGTAGGGCAATCCGAGATCCATTTCCGAGACGAGTTCGACGTCGGTTCCGCCGGTCTGCAGCGGCGTGAGCGTGAAGTTGTTGCTCAGATGGATGACGCGCTTGACGTTCGGATCGACCGGCTTCTTGTTCGGAGCGGCATTCACGTTGATGGTGACCTTCTTCGTCACCGGGTCCTGGATATAGTGATTCACGATCATGACGTCGAGCTTGCCGAAGGGCTTCAAGTCGAGCTTGTAGTTGTCGTAGGCGTAGAACACCGGCGGCGAGACGACTTCCTCGAGCCGGCGGATGTCGGAAGCGCCGACGTCATAACCGGTGTTGAGATCGCTCATGTAAAACACGATGTCGGACAGCTTCGACTCGGTGCGCATCTCGACCTTGTATTTCTTCAGGGTGTAGCCGGGGGACTTCATGCTCGAGACGCGTATCCCATCCTTCTCGCTTTCGAGCTTCCATTCGTTCGAGCCCGAATTGACCCAGACGACATGGGCGACGAACAGCACGGCGAGGATGCCGAGAGTCCACTTGCCGCCGGACCTGAGCACCTTGGCCAGCTTGCTGCTTTTTTCCGTTGAATCGTTCATTTCAGGGTTTCCCTAAGTTTGTTCGCGTTACGACGTTCAGCGCCGATAGCATCGGGCGGCTTACATCATCTCCTGCACCGAGACCAGCTTGGCCTTCTGGTATTTTTCCTTCAACACGAGCTGCCTCTGGTCGCTGATTCCCTTGAAGAGGAATTCCGGCATCGCCACGTTGGCGAGCGGATAGAACAAGCCCATGTCGACATCTCCCGTGACTTCCCATTCGACCTCGCCGTTCGGCAAGGGCGTCAGGCGGAACATATTGTTCAGATGGGTGACGCGCGTGGTGTTCGGGGTCGGCGGCTTCTTGCTCGGCGCCGCTTGCACGTTGATCAGCACTTCCTTGGTCTTGGGATCTTGCGCGTAGTTGAGCAAGCACACCAGTTCCTTGGTGCCGAACGGCGGCGGCATCGGTTGCTCGACCGAGAAGTAGGCGAGATACACCGACGGCGTTTCGACGCGGTCGAAGACCTTGAAGTTCTTGCCGCCGAAATCGTCGTTCGTGGATTCGTCCCCGCGGAACAGGAACACCGAGCTCGCCAGGCTGGTCTTGACCCGGGTCTTGGCCCTGAACTTGAGCAGGGTCGAACCCGGCGCCTTCAAGGAATAGATCTGGATGCCGTTCTCGTCCTTGATCAGCTTCCATTCGTTCGAACCCGACGCCTTCCATGCGTAATGCGCGATGGTCGCCATGACGACCAGTCCCAGCATGCCGGGCACGAAGTACTTGCGCACGGCCTTGAATGCCTTACCGAATACCGCTTTCATTGTTTCGTCTCCTGAAATTACATTGTTCCGCCATCGGCGTAGGTTGCTTCGTCAGCTGCTCAGCGCCTCTTCCTCGATCCTCGCCCTCGCCGGCGCCGCCTGCGGCTGCAGCGACAGCGCCAGATGCTTGGCGAGCCGTTTCGCCAGGCAGACAAGCGTGATCATCGGCGTGACTTTCACGTCGGGCATGACCGATTGGTCGCAGACGTAGAGGTCGTCGATCTGCGTCTGCAGGTTTTCGTCGAGATGCTCGCCGACCCACAGCACGCCGCCGGGAGTGCCCGCGACGAACTTGGACCGGAAAATATTCTCCGCTCCGGCATGCTCCAGGATCTTCACGGCGATCGCCTCGGCCGACTTCAGCTTGTCGGCTTCCTCGGCCGTCAGGCGCTTGTGGTATCCGCCGTCTTGCCTGACTTCGCCGCTCAACCCATCGTTCAGCGCCACCGCGACCGACACCGTCGTGGCGTGGGAAAACAGATGCGTCAGCTTGAGGTTCGACAGCATGAAGAGCTTGAACAGGGAAGACGTCATGGCGCCGTCGCCGATGGTGACCCCGTTCCCGAGGTCGCATTCCGTCATGCCCAGGAATGCGTCTCTTCCCTGCAAGCGCGGGACCGTGCCGAACACCATGAAGGCGGGCTTGCAAAAGAAGCCGCGGCTGCCGACGTTGTTGATGCCGGCGTCGATCAGCAATTTCGGCGTGGCCGGCGAACCCGCGCTCAGCACGATCTTCTTGCCGTAGGCCTTGCACGTCCGGCCGCCTGGGAAGCCTTGCTTGTGCACATACTCGACGCCGACGGCGCGCCCGCCTTCGACGATGACCTTGCGCACGGTGGCCTTGCTGACCAGGACGGCGCCCTTGCCGACCGCCTCGTCGATATAGGTCTTCGCCTTCCACTTGGCGTCGTAGGAATAATGTCCCTGCGGGCATTTGGATTTGTCGAGCAGCATCGGATGCGCCTTCATCGGATAGCCCAGGCGCTTCGCGCTATCCCGGACCGCGATCGACTGCGGCGGCAGGAAGTCGTCCGAGACTTCCACGATCGGCAATTCCTTGCGGACTTCCTCGAACTCCTCGGAAAGGTCGATGCCCAGCTTGGCGTAGGTCTCGGCCGTCGGCAACTTGCAGACGCCGAAATAAATGCTGGTGGAGCCGCCGACGGTGAAAGCGGTCGTCGCTTTCATGTTGTCCGCCACCGGGAATTCCTTGGCGATCGCGGCGATCGCGGAAAGCTTTTCCGACAGCGGAATGTCGGCTCCCCGTTCGAGCAGCAATACCTTCAGCCTGCGATTGGCCAGTTCTCGCGCCAGCGTGGCGCCGGAGGCGCCGGAGCCTACGATGATCACGTCGAATTCGTTGTCTTTCACGGCGACGCCTCTCTATCAAATGAAGACACAACAGTCCTACAGCTCTCTCGTCTTGATCCACGCGATCGTGTCTCGCAGCGTCTCGGCGATCGGGCGTGGCTGCCATCCCAGTTCGGATTGGATCCGCCGGTCCGAGTACCAGTAGGGCTGGCCGACCAGTTCGAGCGGCATGCCCGACTTCTCCGCCAGTTCCTTCGCCTCGTCCAGGGTCAGCACTCTCTCCGGAACCACCATCTCGGGATCGTGCTCGCTCAACGCCTCCACCATGTCGGGGATGTTCGTGCCGGCGATGAGATAACGCCCCGAGGCTTCCTTGTTCTCGTAGGCCAGGACGTGCGCCTCGGCGGCGTCCCTGACATCCACGACGGCGAACTGCACCGGGACCCGGAACGGAATCTGGTTATTGACCAGCGCGGCGATATTGACGGTGCTCGGCGTATGCTTGTAGAAGTTCGGCCCCAGGATGATGCTCGGGCACAGGACGACGAGATCCAGCCCGTGCTCCTTCGCGTAATTCCATGCCGCCTGTTCGCTTTCCAGCTTCGAGCGGCAATAGGGATCGGCCGGATTGCTCCAGTCGTCTTCGGCCAAGGGCCGCTCTTGCGTTCCGCCGAAACCGACGGCGGCGATGCTGCTCGTGAAAACGACGCGCTCGACGCCGCATTCCTTGGCCAGCCGCAATACGGTCTGGCTGCCTTCCGTGTTGTTGGCGACGATGCCCTCGCCCAGGCCCTGTTCGTCGTAGTTGTAGAGCGCCGCGACCTGGAAGACGCCGGAGACGCCGTCCATCGCCTTTCTCATGGCTTTCTCGTCTCGCATGTCGGCCTGGTGGATCTCCACCGGATAGCCGTCGAATATGCCGAAGGCTTCCGCCTCGGCCGGATTGCGCACCGTCGCGCGCACTTCATAACCCTTGTCGCAGAGCATCTTCGCCAAGGTATTGCCGACATGGCCGTTGCCGCCGGTGACCAGGACTTTTTTAGGTTTCACTCACGTTCTCCAGCATCGATTCGTCTTGCGCGGTTTTCTGGGATGCGGCCGTGTCTTTCGCTGCTGCCGTCGACGCGACCTTCTGCTTTTCTTCCAACCGGGTCCAATTCCGGTAGGCGTATATGGTCGACATGAATCCGCAATCGTCGCGGCTCCATCTGCTGAAATACTGGTCCAGCAGCGACTTCCAATCCGGCAGCGCGAAGCCGAGCGTCTGCAGCGCGCGCTTGAAGTTGTCCTGCGCGAACGGGAACAGCACGGCGAAATAGCCGTCCATGATCTTGCGCTTGCGCACCGATCCTTCCGCATCGCGCAGCACGCATTCCAGGACGAAGCCGCCGACCGGATTGATGGAATAGATGTACTGGACGAAGTCGTAGCATTTCGCCAGGTATTGCTCGCGCGTGACCGGGGCGAATTGCAAGCCGCAGCTCTCGGCCCGCCGATACAGGTTGGCGAAGCCGTAGGGCTTCAAATGGGTCGCATGGAGGATCTTGTTCCACAACGCCGGCGCGTTGCCGGCGCCGACGATGAGCCTGGCCGCGGCATCGACCGGCACCATGTCCAGGACATCGCTCGATATCTTTTCGCGGCAGCCGATCGCCAGCCGCATCTGCAGCAGGCGATGCAGCATGTCGTCGGTCTGCCCTAGGCCGGTCCGGCTGGAGCCCGACAGCTCGCCGAAGCGGTAGATGACATACGGGATTCCATGCTCGTGGGCGCGCTTGAGGAAGGTTTCCTGCACCCACTTCGATTGGCCGTAGCCGCCGTAGACGGATTCGCCGTTCTCGATGAAAGCTTCCTTCTCGAAGACGGAGAACTCGTCACCGTTCTTGTGGAAGCACGCAGCGGTGCTCGATATGAACTGGATCAGCTTCAGGCGCTGGCTGCCGGCGAGCCGGATGACCTCTTTCATCCCGTGCGTCGATTCGCGGAAGGTCGCATAGCCTTCGATATGGTTCACGTGCGCGGAGGCATGCAGGATCTGGTCGACTTCCCGCGAGCAGCGTTCCCACTCCTTCTCGGTCAGGCCCAGGCGCGGCCGGTTGATGTCGCCGCACAGGACGGAGATGCGCCTCTCGTCGAACGACAGTTCGTACTTGTCGGCCTGCTTGAGTATTCGCCTCATGCCCTGCTTCTTGTCCGGGGCCCGCACCAGGCACAGGACACGCACTTCCGGGTCCGCGTTGACGAACTCGGCCAGGGCATGGATGCCGAGGAAGCCGGTGGCGCCGGTCAGCAGGACGAAGCGCGCCTTGCCCTCATGCACGGGCTGCACGGACTTCGGATCGGGAAGCGCCAATTCGGATTCCGCATCCAAGAGGTGCGGCGACTTGCCGGAGGCGTCGCCGCTGTCTTCCTGCGGCGCCTCCTTCTTCCTGGGCTGCTTGACGGTATCGGCGTCTTCGACGACCCGTTTCGCGACGATCATTTTCTGGAAGACCGGCTCGTATTTCCGGACCAGCAAGTGGGCGAACGAACCGAGCGTCATGCACTCGAAGAACGCCGTCGGCGAAAAGGCCGGGTCGATCCTTTCCTTGAGCGCCTGCGTCATTTCCGCCATATCCATCGAAGTCACGCCGGTCTCCATCAGGTAGAGATCGTCGTTGACGTCGTCGACCGGAACCCGGATCTGGTCGGCGAACATTTGCCGCACGAACAGCCGCGCCTTCTCCGCGGCGTCCAGGTTCAAGCCGCCGTCGGGATTCCCTCCGTGCTCGCCGGCGGCGGAGAAATGGTATTTCTCCATCCGCCTGGCGGGACCGGGACGAGCCTCGGCCGCCGCCGCGCGCGCATCGTCGCGCGCCGCGGATTTCGGCTCGTCGCCGAGCGGGATCACCGCCGGCGGCAGCGCCGCCGGCTTGCGGTCGACGATCCAATGGCGCTCCTTGGCGAACGGATAGGTCGGCAATGAAATCCGTCGGCCGCGCTGCCCGAGATCCACGCCCTGCCAGTCGGCGATGACGCCGTCGCTCCAGAGTTGCGCCAGGCGGCGCGGCTCGCGGCTTTGCACCAGCAGGTTGACGAAATCCTGCTTCTCCCTGGCGTTCAAGAGCGCCGTCACGGCGTTCGCGTTCGCCACGTGGCCGGCCATGACGTCGGCGTCAGGCTTTCCCTCCACGAAGGATGTCAGCTTCGCGAGCAGCTCTTCCTTGGTTTTCGCGACGACCGCCAGGCGGTAGTCGAACGATTTCCGGCCGAACGCCAAGGTGTAGGCGATGTCGCTCTCCCGCGCCGGCGCGGAAGAGGCCGAGGCGAGCTCCCGTTGCAGGAAGTCGCGCAAGCGGACTGCCGCCGCCTTCAGTTGCTCCTCGGTCCGCGCCGAGAGCGGGAAGATTCTATCCACCGCTGCCGCGTCGGCGTCGGCCTGGGGCGGATCGGCCGGCGCGTATTCTTCGAGGATGATGTGCGCATTCGCCCCGCCGATGCCGATGGCGCTGATCGCCGCGCGGCGCGGAAAGCGGACGCCGTCCACTTCCTTCGCCCGCCACTCCTGCGCCTGCTGCTGCACGTAGAAAGGCGAATTCTTGAAATCGATGTTGTCGTTCAGCTCGGACGAATGCAGCGACGGCACCAGCCTGCGGTGTTTCATCTGCAGCAGGATCTTCTGCACGCCGACGATGCCGGAAGCGGCTTCCAGGTGGCCGATGTTGGTCTTGATCGAACCGATGGCACAGCTCTGGTTCTCGACGCCGTACTTGGCGAACGCGTTGACGAGCCCGGAGATCTCGATCGAGTCGCCGAGATCGGTGCCGGTGCCGTGGCCCTCGATGTAACCGATGGTGCGCGCGTCGATGCCGCCCTGTTCCAGCGCCTTCGCGATCAAGCCGGTCTGGGTGCGCGGATTCGGTATGGTGTAGGCGCTGGTCCGGCCGCTGTGCGTGACCACGGCGCTCTTGATCACGCCGTGGATCTGGTCGCCGTCCGCGATCGCCTGGGCCAGCGGCTTGAGGAACAGCGCGCCCACGCCTTCTCCCGACACATAGCCGTTGGCGCCCTTGCCGTACGAACGGCATATGCCGTCCTTCGAGAGCGAGCCGCCGGTCGAATTGATGTCGAACTTGCTCTGGTGCAGATCGAGATTCACCCCGCCCGCGATCGCCGCCGCACACTCGCCGCTGTTGATCGCGTCGCACGCCAGCTTGATCGCCGTCAGGCTCGCGGAACAGGCGGTGTCCAGGGTCAGGCTGGGGCCGGACAGGTTCATCCAATACGACACGCGGTTCGCGATGCTCCACAGGAAGGAGCTCGGATTGATGTTGTTGCCGGCGATCTTTTCTTCCACGCCGAGCATCTGATACGACGACCACACGGCGCCGACGAAGACGCCGATGTTGCGCGCCGCGTCGTCGCGCCCGAGCGCCTCGGGATAATAGCCGGCATCCTCGATGGCTTCATGGGCGACTTCCAGGAACAGCCGCTCCTGCGGGTCCATGATCTGCGCATCCCTGGAAGAAATGCCGAAGAACCTGGCGTCGAACTTGTCGACGTCGTCGATGAAGCCGCCGCGATAGCGCTTGGTGAAATCGTTGTGGCGGCGTTCGGCCAGGCGCGCTTCCGGGATCTCGTCGATGCAATCCGCGCCCTGGAGCAGCTTGTCCCACAGGTCGGCGAGGTTGTTCGCCTTGGGATAACGGCCGGCCATGCCGACGATGGCGATGTCCCGCGACGCCGGAGCGGCGCTCCGCGCCGGCGCTTGAACCGCCGAGGCCTGCCTGGCATCGACCTTCGCATCGGCCCGCGCGGACGGAGCCGGCGCGGCAGCCTGGGCGGAAGCTTGCGCCACGGGCGCGGCGGACGGGCGGTGATATTGAACGAGCTTGTATTTCGCGTGGATGTCGCCGAGCGATTCGGCGGCATTCCCCACGGTGTCGATGTCGGGGATATTCCTCTTGTCGGCGAACGCCGCGACCATCCGCTCGGCGATATCGTCGATCTGCTGCCGCTTGAGGCCGATCGGGACAGCGAGGCGGATCAGGCCGTTGATAGCCGAGTCCTTTTGCATGCCGGCATTGTGCGCGCCGGCGCGGATTCCGGTGTTGAGATACAGCCAGGCGACGAACGACGCGACCGGATGGCGCAAGCCCTGGAACTCGGGAATCCGCTTCACATCGATCAGCACGCAGTGCGCGCCGGCCGGCTGCGCCACCGGAATGCCGCGTTGCACGAGGACATTCCAGAGATGGCGGACCGATTCCTGGCGGCGCAGCGTCTGCGTTTCGAGGTAATTGCGGTCCTGGAGCGACAATGCCAGCAGCTTCTTGTCGATCGCGCCGAGGCCGCATCCTTCCTCGCGAATCATGTCTTGCAGCGTGCGCGCGAACGCGGCATCGTTGGTGGCGATCAAGCCGCCGCCGGTCACGCAGAAATCCTTGGCCAGGCTGACCACCACCGCGTCCGCATGGCCGAGGATCTCGCGGGCGACTTGCCACACGGAGCGGCCCGCGTATTCCCTTTCGTTCTCGATCAGGAAGCGCGCATTCTCCAGGACGCGGGTGCCATCGATGACCAGCGGGATGGCATGCCCGGCGAGCAGGGACTTGACCTGCTTCAGGTGCTCGATCGAGACCGGATGGCCGCCGGCGGCATTGTTGCTGATTTCGATGCAGACCATCGAGACCGCGGCGGCGTCACGCTCGAGTTGCTCTTGCAGCGCCGCCAAGTCCAGGTTGCCCTTGTAGGCTTCCTTCGAATCGAGCTTGAATACCTCGGGATGCGGCAATTCCCTGGGCGAGAATCCTTTGTCGATCTGGTGGAAGATCGTGGTCGGGAACAACAGGTTCTGCGGCACCACGCCCTTCCTCGGCCAGGCGCGGTAGAAGACGCCTTCGGCCGTGCGGCCGGAAGCCGTGAGCGCGAAGTGAGCGAACGGGAAAATCCCGCGCAGCGCCTGCTCCAGGTTCGCCGGCTGCTGCAGCCGCGCATGCAGATGCCCCATCTGATTCTCGATCGCGGGCATTTCCAGCTGCGCCCACGAATCGGTCTTCAAGTCGAATTCGACGTGTTCGTGCGGAATATTGAGGGGATTGAAACCGGATGCCGCCAGCACGAAGGAACGCGCCTCCCCTTCGATGCCCACGATCGGACCGGCCGCCGCCGCGCCCGCCGGCGCGACAGTCATCACGGCGCCGCCTTGCGCCGCCGGCGCGCCGTGCGCGGCCGGCTTGCCGACGTTATGGTTCTCCTCGTCCGAGGTCTGCATCTTCATCGGGTCCGCGATCATCATGATCACGTCGATGACGTTGTGCGGATTGCCCTTTCCGGCCGGGCGGCAGAGATAGATCGTCTTGTTCTCGGGGCGGAACTTGTTCTTGAATTGCAGGTTCCCTTCATCGTTGAAGATGTTCTGCATCCGCAATTCGTCCAGTATCTTGTCGACTTCCGGATCCGCGTTGGCCGACTCTTCCAGCTTGCAGCCGTAGGTTCCGCCCAGGCTCAGGACGTCGCACCCCTCGGCGACCAGGGTGCGGATGATGTTGATGATGGTGAACTCGAGTCCGCCGAGCGGCATGCCCTTGTGGTAGAACTCGAGGTCCATCAGGTAGCCGTTCATCTCGGCGGACAGCGGCGAAATGAGAATGACGTTCTGCAGCACGTCATCGACATAGGAGAGGAAGATGCGGTGCTCCGGGTTCAACGTGCCCGCGAGGATCTCGTCCTTGACGATATGGATCAGGGGATTGACCATGGTGCGGCCGGCGCACCATAGATCGATCATCTCGGCGATCTTCCTGCTGGTCTCGGGATCGGTGCCGCAGCGGAATTCCTCGGTACGGCAGACTCCGGCCTTTTCGAATTTCGAGACCTGGTAACGCAAGCGGCGCATGGCCTGGCCTTCGAGCGTGAAATTCTGCAGGTTCAGGACGCGCTGCAGGACGCCGAACGGCGTGGAGGAGAAACGCGCGCCGCCGATGGCGGTCAGCGCATCGGCGGCCAGCAGGTTGAGTTCGAAGCCCAGCCTGTCGCAATGCTGATGAAGCTCCCGCGCCACGGCCGGAAAATACTCGACCGGCCCGGTGTAGGTGTAAGCCACGATGACGTTCTTGCTGCGGGCGTAGTGGAAGTATCCCTTCCTTTCGCTGCCGATGAACAGATTGGGCGCGATATTCCGCGTGCCTCTCGAAACGGAACCGTCGTTCTTGTAGCGGTCGAAGATGTCCTTGACGAGCTTGCCCAGCTCGGGGTGCGCGTGGGCGTCCTTCTCCAGGATGAGGATGGGACCGGCCTGGAGAGGTCCGGCATGGAGGGGAGCGGCCTGGGCGGCGACCGGCGGCGCGGCGGTGTCGATGGGCGGCGCGACGGACTTGGCAAGCGGCTTCGCCAGTCCGGCGGCGGCTGGGGCGGGCGCTGGAGCGGGCGCGGCGGCGAATTTCGCCGACAGCGTTTCGGCGTGCTTGTCGACGAAGTAGCGCGCCAGGTCGTTGATGTTGAAATTCTCGAACAGCAAGGTCTTGGGCAGCGTGCCGAAATCGGCTTCCAGGGCCTTGACGATCTTCAGCACGCGAAACGAATCGATGCCGAGTTCGCCGAAAGGCGCAAAGGAATCGAAGTCCGTGCCCACGGCGCCTGAAGCTTCGGATATCAGGGACTTCAGGTAAGACTCCGCGAACTCTACTAGCCGGTCCTGATCGATCATTATTCTCTCTCGCTGTTACCGAGCTGCATAGGTGTCTTCAGCCCGGTCTTCTCGGGCTGCCGCACGGGAAGCGCGCGGCATGGCCCTGGAACGAACAAATGGAAAATCTCTTGAACCTACGGAAAATCTCGTGAACCTTTGCCCGGTCTGCGGATCGGTGAGCTCGGCATTCATGCATCGTGGCGGCTGCCGGAACGGCGGCCGGATCGCTGTTTCATGCCGGAAGAGTTCTTTCGTTGAACGGAGGATGCCGAGACGGGAAAAGGCCAGGCTCCGCCGTGTAACGTCACTCAGGAGTGCGTCACGCTACGGGAATAAGGCAAAAAACAACCCTTCCCTAGCAATCCAACGGACCGCCGGTACGGATTCAGGCGCATGGTTTGCCTTATAAAACAATGCGAATGCGGCAACTGTAGCGCGCGCTGGGGAGGCGGAGAACTACACGAACATGTAGTTGCCTCGTGGGGGTTTGTTGGCGACAGTTGGACCCCGTGGTCGGGACGGCCTTGAGGTCTTTCCCTGGCCCAAGAATGTCTTGCATCCCGTGGTTGATGGTCTGGATTTTCTTCCGGCGTGGAGGACTGGCCGGTCGCGCGGAAACATTTTTCCTTGAAGTGCGTGGACGGCCGCAGCCCCGGCACGACCGTTCCCTGGCTTGGCGAACGCATTTGCAGCACGGCGGTCGGAGGTTTCACGCTCGCGCGTGCGATGAAGGCGTTCTGGCCGCCCGGGTAGGGGCGCTTGGGCCAGGGGCGGCGCGGGGCGGCAGGCAAGCGGTACGCGGCGGGGGCTGGCCCGGCGCCGCTTTGGGACACTGCCGAAAGAGGAAGCGCCGACGCGGATAAAGAAGCGCAAATGTCTGAGCCCCGCAGGGGCGAGTTTTTGCGCTTCCCGCGTTGGTGCTTCCTCTTTCGGGGACCCCGCAGGGGCAGTGTCTAGCGGCGCCGGGCCAGCCCCCGCCGCGTACCGCTTGCCTGCCGCCCCGCGCCGTCCCCGGCCCAAGCGCCCCTACCCGGGCGGCCAGAACGCCCGCCGCCGACGTACGCGCGTGCAATGCAGACGTAGATGCGGAGTTTGATGCGGATGTAGATCCGGATGTGAATTTGCTTAACTGTCGAGGAATGAGAATGGACTTGGTGAATTTGTTGATTGCCCTGGCATTGATCCAATACGCCGTGTTCGGCTGGCTGGTCGGACGCGCCAGGTACAAATATGGCGTGCGGGCCCCCGCCGCTTCCGGCAACGAAATGTTCGAGCGCTATTACCGCGTCCAGATGAACACGCTCGAGCTGCTCGTCTTGCTGTTGCCGGCGGCCTGGCTCGCGTCCCGCTACCACGGGCCGGTGTTTGTCTCCGTATCGATCGGCATCTACATCGTGGGCCGCATCGTGTATTTCATGTCCTACCTATCGCATCCGGAAAAGAGAAGCCTCGGCTTCGGGATGAGCTTCCTGCCTATCCTCGTGCTGCTGGGCGCCGGCCTGCTGGGTCCGGTCCGCGCCCTCCTCGGCATGGGCGGATGACCGCCCTTCGACGCTTCCCGGAAGAATCAAGGACCTGACCCGGCATCGATAAGCCGAGGTCAGGCGTCGTGGAAGAACATCGACGCAAAGCGCTGCGCGATGGCCGGATCGATGCCATGGGCCGCCGGATCGATGGCGAAGCGCTTGGCGATTTCCGCGACCTTGGAATACTCCTCCGGGTTCTGCGTGCAATGTTGCAGCAAGCCGCGCGTCTGCTGCTCCAGCTCGCCGTTGGCCGCGACCCAGCGCGGGTCCAGGCGCGGAAGCCTCGAGAACGCCTCCTTCCGCATCTCCTCCTGCAGCCAATGGAAACGCAGGCTGCTGCCGTCGTGCTTCGCCGCGAGCGGCAGCGGCGAACCCGCTTCGACCTGCACTTCCGGCAGGAATTGCAGCCCCTGCTTCCAATGCAGCGCGTTCTCGGCGGCGGGATCGTTCGAGATCCAGGTGGTTTCGTCGAGCTGCAGATCGAACCAGAAAAGCACGGCTCCGGCCGTGCCGGGCGCGATCGCCGGCAGGCGACTCTCCTTCTCTTCCGGCGCCGGTCCGGCGCTGGCGAAATCGAAAGCGAAGACGTCGAACGGCTCGCTGAGCGCGCGATACGCCAGCTTCGAGGCATCGACGTTGATGAAATTCAGCGAGGCGCGATAGGGATTGAGCAGGTTCGCATCGACGTCCCAGATGCGGTCGAGGCGGTACTCGATCACCATGGCGCGGATCCTGGCGGCGACCGGGAGATAACGGGCATTCTCCGCGAGCAGATGTTCGCGCGCATGGGCCAGGAAATGCAGGATGCCCTCGCCGATGAGACTGCAGTCGAACAGCTCGAAAACGGCCAGGTCCGCGCGCCGGGGCAGATCGTCCGGCACGCTCATCTCCCGGCAATCCTTGTGGATCAGCGTGATCCTTTCGTCCAGGCCGTTGAGCGCGACGATCTCCCGCCCGGCCTCGAGGATCGCGCGGTGGGTCTCGCAACCGACCACGCGCTCGGCGCCGGCTTGCGCTGCCTTCATCGACAGCAGTCCGCAGCCGGCGCCGATGTCGAACACGATGTCCGCGGGATGCGCCGCGAGCGCCTTGGCAATGGCGTTGCGGTAGGCATCGTTGCGGCGGCGGTCGCCGAGCATCGGCACATACCAGCCCGGCAAGCCATGGGTGCGCCGTTGGGTCGCCGCCGGCAAGGTCTGGAAATACAACCGGCTTTCCCGCACATGGACGCGCGCATGGACCACGCCCGCCGCCTGCACCTCGATGGGATCGGTGTACTGGACGGCCGGCCTGATGCATTGCAGCTCGCCGCCCGGTGCATTGCCGATCTTCACATCGCCCAGATCCAGTTCGAACCAGTAGACGATCGCGTCGACGGAGCCGCCGGCCGTCACCGGCAGGACGGCTTCCCAGGTCGTCTCCAAGAAATTCGCGAAATCGATCTCCCCTACCCTGACCGCTTCGGTGCGCGCGGCCCAGAACTCGGAATCCAGGTCGAGGGTTTGCGGATACATGCTCCAACGCAAACGATTCATCGGCTCCAGCCGGAAATCCGTGCCGGGATAGGTCCATTGGATGCCCATGGCGAAGATCGCTGCCTTGGCCGGCAAGATCCGCGCGGGCGACATCTTGCCCGCGCCGCAGTGCTGCCGGATCGCCTTGACGATGCCGGTGCCGAGCAGGCTGTGGTCGATCTGCGGAAACACGAAGCAATCGCAGTCCCCCGCCTCCGGCGGCTGGCCGCTCGCCAGGGCGACGTCGATGCCGGCCGCGAATTCTTCGAAGGAGGCCCGGCGCTCCTCCTCCGACCATCCCTGGATCGCCGCGCCGTGCCGCGCATACCAGGGCGCCAGGAAATGCTTTTGCACCATGCCGGTCGCGATGCGGGCCTCGAGCGGAAAGGTTTCCAGGCAAAGCGCGCGCCGGGCTCCATGACGGAGGGCGCGCAGGGCGAATACGCCGAGCTCGCTGCCGCGGAACACGATGCTCGATCCGGTCGTCGTGGCAAGCGCGGCATCCCACGCGGCCAGCCACGCCGGATCCTCGAGCCGCGCGATCGCGTTCTTGGGCGACCATTGGCCGCTGTAGTGCCGCAGGTGTTGCCGCAGCCCGTCGACGCCGGCGTTCTCCAGCGCCGGCGGGATCGAGGGATCGTCGAGCAAGGCCGGGTCGAAGCTCACCGGCGGCAAGGGCGGCAATTCGATCCGCAAGCCCTCTTGCTGGGCGTCGGGATCGAAAGCCTGGCGCAGCGCCGCCTCCTTGCGGATGTCCGCTTCGAGCGCGCGGATGCGCTGTTCGATCGTCTTGTCGCCGGGTTCGGCGGTGGCCGCCCGGCGCAAGGCCGCCAGCGCATGGGGCAGCTCGCGCAAGCCTTCGCTGGCCTCGGCCAGCAGGCGGTAACCGATGGCGCGGTCCGGCGCGAGCTCCGCGACCCGGGCCGCGTCCGTCCGCGCGTCCGAGAAGCGCCGCAGCTGGAGAAACACCTGCGCGCGCGCGGTGCGCCCGTCCACGTAGTCAGGCATCACCTCGAGCAGACTGTCGTAGTACGCCAAGGATTCTTCCAGCTTGCCGTTCCTGGCGTGGACGCGCGCCATTTGGTCGATATACGGCAATGCCCGGTGCAGGACATCCTTCGGCACGCGAGCCAGCATCGCCTTCATGAAATCGGGATCGCCCGAGGCGAGCGCCGTTTCCAGATCATCGTTCCAGTAATTCATCGTGGGTTCTTGTTCCTCGGTATCGGTTCGGACGTCACGCCGTCGCCAGCAATGCCGCCAGGTTTTTCAGGTCTTGCCCGTAGGGCGTCAGGATCGCGTGCGCGCTGGATTCGGCGGTCTTCGGCAAAGCGTATTTGACGAATGTCGCCAATGTCCCGGAGGGGCCGACATCGATGTAGCGATGCGTTCCCTGGCGCTCCAGGTGCGCGACGGTATCGCGGAACCGGATCGGATCGCGCACCACGCGCCAGAAATAGTCGTCGGGCAAATGCGCCAGCGTCGCGGCATGCGCGCAGCATGCGAACGGCAGCTTTCCCTTGCCTATCGGGATCGAGTGCGTGGCCGCCGCGACCGGCTCCCTGGCGGCATCGATCCAGCGCGAGTGGAAGGGAAAGGCCACCGCCAGCCGCTGGTGGATCACTTCGCGCTCCTTCAAGGCCGACTCGATCGCGGCGAGAGCGCCACGCGGCGCGGAGACGACGAAATGCGTGTTGAAATTGACGCCCGCCATCTCGCTTTGCCGGTTCAGGAAGTCTTCCTCGTAGAGCGCGGGATCGGCCACGATCGCGATCATGCCGCCCGGTCCGCAGAAGGATTCGACCGCCACGGCCTGTTCGAGCACGGCGCTCATGGCTTCCACGGGGTCGATGCATCCCGCCACGGCGGCGGCGGCGAACGATCCGAGGCTCGCGCCCAGGGTCAGGTGGGGTTCGATGCCTTCCGCGATCAGGCATTGCGCCAGCGAGTATTCGACCATGAAGATCGCGGGATGGGTCAGCAGGAGCCGGTCGAAGCTCTGGGCCTTGTCGCCGGAATAGATCGCGTCGACGACGTGCTTGCCGGAGATTTCATGCGCCAGCTTGTCGAGCCGGTCCATCCATTGGCGGAAGACCGCGTTCTCTTGGTAGAGCTGCTTCCCCATTTGGTAGTACTGCGATCCCTGGCCGGAAAACATGAATACGGTCTTGGTGGACATCGGCGACTCCTGGATAGATGCGCAAGTCTTTCTTGGTTTGCTTGCATGGTGATGAAACTTCGGGACTTCACTTCCTGACTTCTCGTTCTATCTGACTTCTCGTTCTATCTGACTTCTCGTTCTTGGTTGGCGGGGGCGGCCGTGCCGGGGCTGCGGCCGCCCCGCTAGACGCTGCCCCTTCGGGGTCCCCGAAGATCACCCTGCCGCCCCGGGAAGCGCAAAAACTCGCCTGCGGCTCAAACATTTGCGCTTCTTTTTCCGGGTCGGCAGGGTGATCTTCGGCAGCGTCCCCAAGCGGGTCGGCCGCAGCCCCGGCACGACCTCCTCTGACTTGGCGAACTCCCTGGGAACACACCGGCAATATGTTCCTGCGCTCTCCTGCGCTTGCGCGGGTCACCCTCGAAGGCGATCGGGCCGCCCGGGTAGGGCGCCCGGGTAGGGCTGCCTGGCGGGGGCGGCGCGCGGCGTGCGGCGGGGGCTGGCGCGGCGCCGCTTTGGGACACTGCCGAAAGAGGAAGCGCCGACCCGGAAAAAGAAGCGCAAATGTTTGAGCCGCAGGCGAGTTTTTGCGCTTCCCGGGTCGGCGCTTCCTCTTTCGGGAACCCCGCAGGGGCAGTGTCTAGCGGCGCCGCGCCAGCCCCCGCCGCACGCCGCGCGCCGCCCCCGCCAGGCAGCCCTACCTGGGCGCCCCTACCCGGGCGGCCCGATCGCCGCATCTCCTGCGCACGCCCGTGCGATGTTGGAAGACCCGTGCGACGTTAGAAGGCCTGTGTGACGTTAAAAGACCTGTGCAACGTTAAAAGACCCATGCGATGTCGGAAAACCCGCGCGAAATGGAAAGCCCGCACAAAACAGAAACTCCAAGCGATCCGGAGAAAAGAAGCAACGCCCCGCTCAATTCTTGACCGACTGATCCATATCGAGCGCCGGCATATTGCTGCGCTGATGCCAGCGCACGATCTTCGCTGGCACGCCGGCGACGGTGCAATGCGGCGGCACGGCTTCCAGGACCACGCTTCCGGCGGCGACCTTGCTCATGGCGCCGATCTCGATATTGCCGAGTATCTTCGCGCCGGCGCCGAGCATGACGCCGCAGCGAACCTTGGGATGCCGATCGCCATGTTCCTTGCCGGTTCCGCCGAGCGTCACGTTCTGCAGAATCGACACGTTGTCGTCCACCACCGCCGTCTCCCCGATCACGATCCCGCTGCCGTGATCGAGCATGACGCCGCAGCCGATGCGGGCCGCGGGATGGATATCGACGCAGAAGACCACCGACGACTTGTTCGACAGCACGAACGCCAGCTCCCTGCGTTCGCGCTTCCAGAGCGCATGGGCGATCCGATAGGTTTGCAGCGCATGGAAGCCCTTCATGTTGAGCAACCCGTGCAGATGGTTCATGCAGGCAGGATCGCGATTCTTGAGCGCATGCATGTCCGTCACGATGTCGAGCAGGATGGCGTCGTCCTCGCCCAGGATCTCGTTCATCAAGCCATACAGCGACGATTCGCTCATGTCGGCCGACGCCAGCCGATCCGACAGGATCGCGCCGATCGCATCGGCCAGGGAAGACCGGTCGAGCACAAGCCTGTGCAAGCGCTGCCGCAGCAGCGGTTCGCGCGAAGCCACGTCCGCGGCGGCATCGCGGACATCCCGCCAGATCCCGTCGACGGCATCGGGAGGCAAGGACTCGCGGAGGAGCCCCGCTGCGGCCTCCTCCTCGCTCCACGCGCATCCGTCGTTCCGGCAGGACAAGGCGGGCTTCATCGCATGCCTTCGTCAATGATCCGTGAAGACGTTCAGCCCGAGAGAATGGTAGTAACGGCACCAGAACGCGGCCGAATTCCTGGCGTCCTCGGCCGACGGCGCCGATTCGATTTCGAAGATGCTGAGCTTGCCGCCATGCAGCGCTTCCTTGGCCCAATGCGCGAGATCCCGAATCCCCTTTTGCGCGAGCTCGGAAAAGATCTCTTCCTTTTCCTCGTTCACGGACTTCTCCGTCCAGCCGATGTAACGAAGATCGCCCGCGTCCACGCCAACCCCAAAGATATGATAATGAGCATTTTCCATTTGATCACCCGTTCGATGAACTGCACACACCAACCACACTACAAACCAAAAATGCTTGCGCGCCGCCTCGAATAGGCCCCGCATCCTCGCGGAATGCAGGGCCATCGTATCCATGGGAGGGGGTTATCGTTCTTCTTCTCAGGCAGGCGTCAATTCGTTCAAGTCGAAATAGCCGTTATAGCCCTTCATGTAGACCGCGGCCCGGTGGCCGAACAACACGACGGCGTCCGTCCTCGTCTCCAGGTCGCCGTAATCCGCGACCGTGGATTTCACCTTCGTTCCGATCGAGTACGCCCGGTTCCAGGCGGCCACTTTCTCGCGCACATCCGTGAGCTCGACGATGATGGAATGGTCGAATTTCTCCGCCGCTTCCTTCCCGGCCTTCTCCTCGGCCTTCTCCTCGGCCTTCGGTTCCGACAGCGCTTTCTCTTTCCTGATGATTTCCTGCAGCACGGATTCCGGAGTCTGGGCCTTGATGGTGAACGCCATGCGCGTCAGGACATCGCCGTTGCCCAGTTCCTCGAATTCGACTTCCTCGCCCTTGCTCGCGCCGAGCGCCAGCAGGTATTGCATGCTCTCGGACCAGCGGACCGTGCTCGCGATCTGATCCGACAGCGTCTCGAGCATGGTCTCGCTCTTGTAAGGCCGCGCGGTGACGTTCGACATGACCGGAATCTTCGGCTCCGCGAACCGGAATCCCTTGATGAATTCCTTGAACTGCGTCATGGCGTCGCGCATGAAGGCCGAATGGAACGCGCCGCTCGTGGCCAGCGGGTAGTAGCGCACCTTTCCACCCTGGAAGATCTTTTCGGCGGCGGCGATCTCGTCGTAAGCGCCGGAAAGAACGATTTGCGACGGCGTGTTGTAGTTGGCCAGGTAGACGTTGGCGAGTCCGTTCGCCTTCAGCTTTTCTTCGATTTCCTGCTTCGAGGAATTCATCACGGCCGCCATGGCGCCGTTGGAGACTTGCCCCATCAGCTCGCCGCGCTTCTGCACCAGCTTCAATCCGGTTTCGAAATCGAAGCACTGCGCGACCAGCAGCGCATCGAATTCGCCGAGGCTGTGTCCCGCCACGAAATCCGGCATCACGCCGGTGTCTTCGATTTTCCGGAAGTACGACAGCGCGTTGACGACGTAGAGCGCCGGCTGAGTGAACTGCGTTTTCCCGAGCTCGTTCCTCGGATCCTCCAGGCACAGCTCCTTGATGGAATATCCCAGGATGCTGTCGGCCTTGTCGGTCCATTCCTTGAAGCGGTCGAACAGGTCGCCGCCCATTCCCTTGGATTGAGAACCTTGGCCGGGAAACATGTAAATCTTCACGAGTGCTCCTCCTGATTTCTGGATCAAGAATATCGTTGCAAACAGACCGCCGTATTGACGCCGCCGAAACCCATGCTGAGATTCAATGCGTTTTCTATCGCGTGCGGCACCGCCTCGCCGCCGACCCACTTGAATTCGGGATCGATGGGATGATCGAGATTTCTCGTCGGATGCAGCCTGCCTTCTTTCATCTGCAGCAAGACCGCGATCAGTTCCACGGCGCCGGCGGCGGCCAGGCCGTGGCCGATGACGGATTTGGTCGCGTTGATGCGGGCGTGGCCGAGCTCGCACCGGCGCAGGCTTTCGAGCTCGGTGATATCGCCGATCGTGGAACCGGTGCCGTGCGGATTGACATAGTCGATTTCCGCCGGCGCGAGACCGGCGCGGGCCATGGCCGCCTGGATGGCGGCGACTTCGCCGTCGGCGGAGGGATTCGGATTCCGGTTGGCATCCATGCGCATCGCCCAGCCGGCCAGCCGCGCGTAAGGAGTACGTTCCCGCCGCTGCGCCGATTCCAGCTTCTCCACCACGACGACGCCGCACGCTTCGCCGAAGATGAAGCCGTCGCGGTCGCGGTCGAAGGGACGGCAGGCGAGCGCGGGCCGGTCGGCGTAGCGATCGGAACCCATCGCGCCCAGGGAGCGCAAGCCCTGGCATTCCCAGTAGGAGATATCCATCAGCGCGCCCATGGCGATGCAGGCGTCGACCCGGCCCGACTCGACCGCGTGGATGGCTTCGATCACGGCGACCTGGCCGCTGGCGGACGCGCCTCCCAGTGCGTAGGCGAAGCCCCGGATGCCGAACGCCTCGGTGCATAAACCGCATAGATCGCTGTCCATGAAGGACAGGCCATAGGTCGGACGGAGGAATTGTTCGCGGCCGCGAAAGGTGTCGTGCGCCAGCACCAGTTCCCGTTGCTGGACGTTGGAACCGCCGACGATCAAACCGATGCGCTCCGGCGCCACCCGGTCCAGCCGGGCATCCTGCCACGCCTCGCAGAGCGTCGCGAGCGCCGCCTGGCCGGACAGGGATGCGGTGCGCAGCAAGCCGCGCGGAATCGATTCCGGCACATGCAGTTCGGCGATCTCGGCGCCGATGAAACCCGAGGGCTGCTCAGACGACGGCCGTTGCCGGCCCGGGCGGCGCATCGTGTCGAAACGATGCCGCCCTTCCAGCAGCGCGGACGCGAACGCCGTCTTGCCCTGCCCGACGGCGGATGTCACGCCGACGCCGCTGACGACGATGTCGGAGCGGTCAGGCCTTGGCATGGATGATACCGGCCAGATCTCCGATATTTTGCGCCTTCGCCATTTCGATCAGGGGAATGCTCAAGGACAGCGATTCCAGGGTCATCATGATGATTTCGGAACGGTCGACGGAATTCGCGCCGAGCTCCTTGAGCGAATCCGTCAATTTGAAATCATGATTCGCCAGGGTGGGAATCACTTCCCGAACGTGACCGACGATGACGTCGAAGACCTCTTGGATGCTCATGTATTTGCTCCTTGGTGCTTGAAAAGGGCGCCGGCGCAACCCTGCTCCGGCGCGGCATTTTAGAAACGCATCGAGACGTTGAAGGTCATGCCCTCGATCTTGAAGCCGACTCCGAACGGATCGGTGCCTTTGATGAAGCGCGCCCATTCGGCGCCGAACGTGATGTCCTTCGTGATCGGGACGTCGATCCCGATGCCGTAAGAGAAATCGCCGTCGGAACCCGCGCTGCTCATGCCGATGGCGCTGATCTTGGCGGTCTCCTTCCCGTGCGTGTAGCCGACCAGCAGATAGGGCGACACGCGTCCGAGCGGCAGCATGCCCTTGGCGTACACGCCGTAGATCTGGTTGAGTTCGAGCTCGACGTTCATGCCCGACACGGTGTTGTTGTCGCTCTTGACGCCGGCGGTATAGCGCGCCTCCACCGCGACATTCGGATGCACCTGCATCCCGCCCCGGATGCCGAGCCCGAGGGGATAGAAGGCGGGAGCATGGTCTCCTTTGTCTTTCATCCGCATGAGATCGACGCCGGCGTAGAACTCGCCGGCGGCATGAGCGTGCGGCGCGACGGCCAGGGCAGCGGCGATAGCGGCGATGACGCCAAGATATTTATTCATAGGTCTCCTCATTTTTAGTGATATGGATCCGGCAACTGTATCGCGCATGATGAAGACCGGAAACTACATGCCTATGTAGTGCTTCTTAGAATGAATATTGAACCTTGAGGGAAATCTGCTTTTGATCCCGCACGTTCCACAGGCCGTTCCTCCGATCGTTGGCATGGGGATAAACGGCATTCAAGCCGAACGTCAGATGATCGTCCCACTTGAGGGAGGTCTGCAGGATGGTCAGGTTGCTGCGATACGGCCGGTTATAGAAATTGAGGAGGTTGATGGTCAGATCGTCGTTCATCAACGTCTTGGTCATGGTCAGCAGCACGGATTGACGATCCCGCGGCGATCCCGCGATCCTGTCGTTCCAACCCGAGATATGCTGGTTGACCGCTTCCACGCTGAACGTCAGCGAGCTGCTGTAGCGATAGTCGACGCCCAGGTAGACATCGATGGCGTCCTTCTTCACGATCTGCAGCGACGCATCGTTATAGGCCTTGGGAGTCTTGAGCGCCGCCTCGCCGCGAATCACGAAGTTCTTGATGGCGCGGGTGAAAACCACGCCGGCCATGGAGAATCTCTCCTTTACCCTGCTAACGGTGCCGTCGGCGTTCATGCGCAAGGCGTAGTCGTTGTCGATCAGGCTCGCGGCCATCAACGTGATATCGGAACTCTCGAAGTTCTTCCGCCAGCTCACGCCGTATTCGGTGCCGTTGTCGCCTTCTCTCGCGCCTCGGTAAGTGAACGGATCGAAGAAATACGCCGTTCCTCTTTCCGGGTACTTGTTGAAGGACGGCTTGGGATTCCAGAAGGCGCTCCAGCGGCCGGCCGTCGAATAGTGATCGACGACGAACATTCCCTGGCCCACGCGCAGCTCTTCGAGATTGAAGTTGAAGAGTTCCCGGTTGTCGCGCGGACTGACCTCGTCCGTGATCGGCGCCATGATCGACTCGCCCCAGGGCAGGGCTTGCACCCCGGCGCGGAAGCTGGTCTGGCCGAAACTTCCCTGGATATAGGCCGACGCGACCCTGGTATCCGTTTCTTCCGCCTCGCGCCGATGGTCGCTCCCGAGAAAGGCGGTCGCCTTGCCGTTGAACTGCACATAGAAATTGTCGAGCACATGCTTCGCATATTCGACTTGCAGCGAAGAGCGGTTCTTCACGACGGTTCCGGGGTCCTTCACCTTGTAGGAAGCCTCCTGCGCGAAGGTGATGCGCGTCGGCGACTGAATTGCGTCGGCGCCCTGGGTATCGAGTCCGACATCGCCCATCGAGAAATCGGGCGCATCGGAATCCTGCGCGAAAGCCTGCGCCGCATATCCGCTCGACAGGACGCCAAGCGAAGCGGCCAGGAGGAAACGTAATGAAGCTTGTGCGGTCGGTCTGAATATCGACGGCGGAAAAGTACTCAACACGAACACCTCATCTGCAGTACGGAACAAGGCACGCGCGGTGCCGGCTTTTTTTGATCGCTCGACTTCACGCCAGGGAGAGGCGGCACGAGACCGACAGGCAGGCTCCGCCGTGCAACGCCACCTGGTAGTGCGGCGCTCCACGGCAATGACGCGACGATCGCTCCCGCTCCAAGCGACGACATCGGGGACTCGCACCCGATTCACTCCATTGAAGCGATGCGACTGCGGCAATGTATCGCGTGCCGCGAATGCGGAGAACTACCCGAACATGTAGCCCGCCGCCGAGAGAGGAATGCGCCGCCGAACGATCCGCAGGCAGGCGTTCCGGGCGCCGGCGCATGCGCCTCGCCCGGTTTCCAGCCACGGCACCCACCGGCTTGGCCGGTGTCTCGGCTGGCGCCGGGCTGGAAAGCTGATGATCGTTAAACGGTCAGAGAATCGAAATGGCGTCCCTATCGACTTCGACGCGCACGCTGCTGCCTACCACGTCGACGTTGATCACCAGCAGTTGCTGGTTCTTGATCAACACCAGTTCGCCCTCCACTCCCATGAAGGGGCCGTCGACGATCTTGACGCGCTTGCCGGCCGCCAACTCCGGATCGACCGTGAACTCGGCCCCGCTAGCGACCAGTTTCTTGACCGCGTCCAAATCCTTTTCCGGCAAGGTCGCCGGCTTGCTGTCGGCGAACACCAGTCCGCACGAGCCGCGGATGTAACGCATGCCTTCGTATTGGTCCGCTCGCGGGCGGACAAACACGTAGCCGGGGAACAGCGGCATTTCCACCGTCCTCTTGCGTCCCTGCCAGCTGCGCACCACTTTGCGTTTGGGGAGATAGGAGATGACTTGCTTCTGCTGCAGGACACTTTCCACGACGCTTTCATGACGACTTCTTGTCCGCAATACCAGCCACGGATCCACGCGATGCTCGTTCATTTGCTGCTCTCCACAACAAAGACCACTACCGACGCCGCCGGCCTCGCAAGGCCGACGGCTCGTCATCCAGACACGCAGCACTGTCCTATCGGAACTATCGGAAGGACAATGTGAATGAGGCAACTGTAAGGCCTGCCGGGAAAACGGTGAACTACACGAATATGTAGTTGATTCGCCGTTTGCGATTTGTGATATTTCACCCTGCCCGATCGCGCGGGAAAAATCGGCGGCGAAAACCGCGCGGGCGGGACGGAACGCGCAACGCGTGCGCCGCGACGCGTGCGCCGTTCGATGGAAGTCTAGAGAAGCCCTAACGCGATGGCTTTGGCCACTGCCTGGTGCCGGCTGGCGACGTCGAACTTGAGCAGGATATTGCGCACGTGGTGAATGACGCCGTGCTCCGAGATGCCGACCAGCTTGGAGATCTCCCAGGTGCTCTTGCCGGCGGCGACCCATTGCAACACTTCGATCTGGCGTTTCGTCAGTTTCGGCGGCGGTTCCATGTGCTGGCCCTTGACGATGCGGCGCATCGCTTCATGCGTCAGGGTCGCCAGCAAGGATCCGAAAGTCAGCATCTTGTGGACATGCCGCCGCGCCTCGTCGCCGGAACGGGACACCGCGAGGCTGAGCATCGCGACATCGCCATTCCTGCTGTGGACCGGCAGCGTCATCCCTTCGGCCAATCCATGCATGCGCGCCTCTTCCTTGAAATTGTGCTGCATGTCGTTCTTGTACATGTCGTCGGACCAAACGAGCGGACAGAGCGAACTCAGCGCATGGGAGACGGTGGGATCGATATGGGCATAGCGCTGCGTCTCGTATTTCTCCAGCCAGGACGCATTGTAGTTGGAGGCTATCCGCTCGACATAACGCGTGCCGCCGATGTGAAACCGGCCGCCGTACATGAATGCATCGAATCCCAACTTGCTGCTGATCTCGAACAATGCAGAATTGACTTGACCGAAAGTCTTGCAATCGTTGAGACGCATAATGTCAGTGACAAGCTGCAAACTATCAAGATCGTTACTCATCCGAAATTCTCCCCAATTTCTTGTACACAATGTCACCTTCTTTCGAGGCGAGACAATTTGATTTTTGTCATGGTTTGTTTTCGGAATGTACTTAAGCTCAAATTCCTTACACCATTATTACTAGCAAAAAACTACAAAATTGTGACAAAAAAATACAGAATGTAGGACGCGATTCTCGGTAGATTTTTCCGCTTATCCAGGTAACGATCGTAATGCTTGAGAGCGTCTCCCCGGCTTCTTGCACCCATTCCGCCTTTAACCACAAGTAGGCGTATCCAGTCGAGAGAAAGTTTTACAGTTACCCCTCGACAAATTTCCTACGGACAATCCCATGCGTGTTCCGGTGCGCGGCTTTCGCTGCCTGCCCCGGCAAGCCTGGCCGGCGTCTGCCGGCATCGGCCTCTCATTCACTCGACGATCAAGGGGAAACGCATGGCAGAGACACCGAATCCGAGCCGCCGCCGCTTATTGCAGGCCGGCGCATTGGTCATGGGCGCTACCGGCGCGGGCTTGCTGCCCGCCGGCGCGCTGGCCAAGCCGGCGTTCCTCCCGGGCGGCAAGGGATTGGCGGCGCTCGGCAAGGATTTGCGCGGCCGCCTGATACTGCCCGGCCAGCAAGGCTATGCCATGGCGGCCTGGCCGAACAATGCGCGCTGGGCCGACGTTCACCCGCTGGCGGTGGCGATGTGCGCCGACGACCGCGATGTGCAGCGCTGCATCGCCTGGGTGCGCGATCATCGCGTGCCGTTCGTGATCCGTTCCGGCGGCCACAATTACGCCGGCTTTTCCACCACGCCCGGGCTGCTAATCGACGTCAAGGCGATCAACGGCGTCCAGCTCGATCTGAAGAACGGCATCGCCGTCGTGCAGGGCGGCGCGAACAACCAGGATGTCGCGACCGCCTTGCGCGCCTACAATTTCGCGATACCGTCCGGCCGCTGCCCGACCGTCGGCACCAGCGGCCTGACGCTCGGCGGCGGTTGGGGATTCGCCGCCACGCATTCCGGCCTGACGTGCGACAGCCTGCTCGCCACCGACGTCGTGCTGGCGAACGCCGAGAAGCGGACCATCGACGGGCAGGATGATTTGTTCTGGGCGGTGCGCGGCGGCGGCGGCGGCAATTTCGGCGTGCATACCTCCTTCACCTTCAAGCTGCGCGAAGTCCACGACGTCACGACCTTCAACATCGTCTGGCCTCCCGGCAAGCAGGTCGAATTGCTAAGCGCCCTGCAATCGATCCAACTGGCCAACGCCAGGACGATCTCGACGCGCAGCAAGGCGCGCCCCCTGAACGCGGGCCCGCATCCGCGCCGCGACCAGTTGCTGGTCGAGACGCTCGGCCTCTACTGGGGCAATGCGAAGGAATTGCGCGACATCCTGGCGCCGGCCTTCGCGCTGCTGAAGCCGCAGAGCGCCGACATCTACGAGATGGATTACTGGCGCGCGCGCGATTACCTGCTGACAGACGATCCGACCGGCATGTACGACATCAAGTGCAGCTACGTCAAACAGGCGCTCGGCGAAGAAGCCCTGGACACCATGCTGACCTGGATGACGCGCTGGCCGGGCGGCTCGCTGCGGCAGGACAACATGGGCATCCTGTTCGCGATCGGCGGCGCGGTGCAGGACGTGGGACGCGACCAGACCGCGTATGTGCATCGCGACTCGAACTATATCTTCGAGATGGAGGCGTCATGGGCGCCGATCGACAAGCCCGATGTCGTCAGGCGGCAGCAGGAGTGGCTGGCGAACTACTATGCCGACATGCAGCGCTTCGTGCTGCCGGAATCGTACGTGAATTTTCCGAATCGCGATTTGAAGAACTGGGCCCAGGCCTACTACGGCTCCAACCTGCCGCGCCTTTCGCAGATCAAGCGCAAGTACGATCCGCACAACCTGTTCAAATTCGCGCAGAGCATTCCGTTGGATGTATGAAGTACGTGGGCCCTCGAAAGGCAAGTCCGTCATGAATGATGCTTTGGCGCAACACTTGCCGTGGAATGCTTTGTCACGGCAGGCGGATGACCGAAAGTTTTTCCGCGTACGGCAAACGCGCGCAAAACGAGTCTCCATGCGGCTTGCCGGCCCGCGCGCGGACGCGCGCGAGCGCGGCGGCCGCGATTTTTCCCATTCCCATGGGATAGCGCGACGCCACGAGACCGGGATACCATCGGCCCAAAATGTCGGCGCACGCAGCCGATCATTGCGCACGTCCGCCGCGCATGCGCGGACGCTCGGCTGATCGAGGCGCAACGATCGAGCGCTATCGATTCGACAAGAAGAATTCCGCCGTCAACGGCCACAAGATGTCATTCAAGGGAGATACCAATATGGCTTTTCGATATGCCGCAGCGCTGCCCACGAGTCACGGTTCCGCTCGCGAGACGAGGCGGGATCCACGGGGGCGCGACGGCAAGCGGCATCGGGAAGCGGCGCAGGATTCGCCTGCCGCGCCCTGCCTGCCGCGCTTGCTGCCGATCCTGACGGCAATCTCCGTGTCGCTCGCGCTCGGCGCTTGCGCATCGATCAAGCCCGAGCCGCTCACCGCTTCCGAACTCAAGACCGTCAGCGCGGCCGACCGCGAACGCGCGCAACGGGACGTGGAACCCTTGCAAGGCGAACTGCGGCTGGAAGAAGCCATCGCCCGCGCGATCAAATACAACCTGGTGCGGCGCACCCGGCTCATGGAGGAAGCGCTGGCCCAGGGACAACTCGAGGCCGGCGGCTACGACATGCTGCCCAAGCTGGTGGCAGCCGCCGGTTATCGCGACCGTAACAACGACTTGATCACGCGCAGCAAGGATTCGGTGACCGGCCAGCCGTCGCTCGCCAATCCTTTCATCTCGAGCGAGCGCGCCGCCGCGACGACCGACCTCAGCTTCACCTGGAGCCTGCTCGATTTCGGCCAGAGCTATTACGCTTCGAAGCAGAACGCGGACCGGGTTCTCATCGCGGCGGAACATCGGCGCAAGGCCTTGCACAACCTGATCCAGGATGTGCGCGCCGCCTTCTGGCGCACCGCGAGCGCGCAAAAGCTGCGCACCGACGTGCGCGCCGCCATCGCCGCGGCGGAGGAAGCGCTGCGCGATTCGCGCAAGAGCGATGCCGAGCGCCTGCGCAATCCTGTGGATGCGCTGCGTTACCAGCGGCAGGTGCTGGAGAACCTGAGGCTGCTGGAATCGATCGACCAGGAACTCTCGTCCGCGCGCATCGAACTCGCGGCGCTGATCAACATCCCGCCGGCCCGCGCCATCGCGGTGGTCGAGCCGGGCGATGCGATCGTCGGCGACTGGCGCGACGTCCCGGTCGAAAAGATGGAAGAACTCGTCATCGCCAACAACGCCGATCTGCGGGAATCCTTCTACAACGCGCGCATCGCGAGCCAGGAAACCCGGCGCACGCTGCTCAAGCTGTTCCCCGGCCTGTCGTTCAACTATGCCGTCAAGGGCAGCGACGACAGCTACCTGATCCACCAGCACTGGACCGAGGCCGGCGCGCAGCTTTCCTTCAACCTGCTGGGACTGCTGTCCGGTCCCGCCCAGATGCGCTTGGCGGAAGCCGGCGTCGCGCTCGCCGATCAGCGGCGCATGACGACCCAGATGGCCGCCTTGACGCAGATGCACTTGTCGCGATTGCAATACGAGAATGCCCAGCGCCAGTTCGAACGCGCCGACGCGATCTGGAAGGTCGACAGCGATATCGCCGGCCACATGGCGCGGCGCGAGCAGGCGCAGACCCAGACCAAGCTCGATCTGGTCGCGAACCAGACCACCGCGATCCTGAGCCAGCTGCGGCGCTACCAGGCCCTGGCGCAGTTGCACGCTGCCGCCGGCAAGTTGCAGGCCACCCTGGGATTGGAGCCCGCCATCGCGGACGGCCAGGACTTGTCGCTGGCCCAACTGACCCAGGCCGTCGAGGCCGCCTTGCGGCGCTGGGACGCCGGGCAACTGCAGGCCCCCTCTCCCCAATGATGTCCATGATCGCCGTATCGCTCCGAACCCCGAAACTGCTGCCGGTCCTGTTCGCCGTCCTTGCCCAGGCGGCAACGGCCGCGACGACGGCCGTGCCCAAGACCGCCGCGGGACCGATGACGCCGCCGGCCGCCGGCGCGACGCCGCTCGACAAGCGCGAGATCCGCGCGCAGCTGCTGCCCAAGCGCTACACCACGCTGGCGGCGGAGATCGGCGCCAAGGTGAGCCGGCTGCCGGTCGCCGAAGGCGCGCGCTTCCGGGCCGGCGACAAGCTGATCGCTTTCGATTGCTCGGTGCAGCAGGCGCAGCTCGACAAGGCCAAGGCCGCGCTGACCTCCGTGCAGACGACCTGGAACGCCAACCGCCGCCTCAACGAACTCCATTCCATCAGCCAGGTCGAGCTCGACGTCTCGGCGGCGGAAGTCGCGAAAGCCAAGGCGGAAGTCGCCACCAACACGGCCATCGTATCCAAGTGCACGGTGACGGCGCCCTTCGGCGGCAGGGTGGTGGAACAGAAGGTGCGCGAACAGCAATACGTCCAGCCTGGCCAGGCCTTGCTGGAGATCCTCGACGATTCGACGCTGGAGCTGGAATTCATCGTTCCCAGCAAATGGCTGGTCTGGCTCAAGCCGAGCCAGGGCTTCCAGGTCGCGATCGACGAGACCGGCAGGAGCTATCCCGCGAAGATCCAGCGCATCGGCGCCAAGGTGGATCCGGTCAGCCAGTCGATCAAGCTATCGGCCGTCATCGACGGCAGGTTCGCCGAACTGATCGCCGGCATGAGCGGAACGGTGCTGATGGCGCCGCCGGGCGGGCAGTGAGGCGGCCGGCAAAGAACGTCCGCAATGAGCAGATATGAGAGGAATTCGTTCCAACGCATTCATCGCAGCACGAGCAGCAAAGCGGCGTTTCCGCGCGCGGGAGACGCCATTCTCGACCACCACTTCTATTTCCGGGAGTTTTCATGAAAAACCGTCCTGTCAGATCCGTCCTCTCGATGGCCATGGCCTGCAGCCTGGGCACTGCCCTCGTCTGGAGCAACGACAGCCATGCCTGCACCCCCGAACCCTACATCTCCGCCATCTGCATCATGGCCGTGCCGTGGACCAACCTGTACGGCTACACGCCGGCCAACGGCGCCACCCTCCCCGTCAACACCAATCAAGCCTTGTTCTCGCTGATCGGCTTCACCTACGGCGGCGACGGCAACTCGAACTTCCAATTGCCCGATCTGCGCGGCCGCGTCGTGATCGGCGCCGGTGCGGGCCCGGGCCTGCCGGCCTACAACGTCGCCAACAAGGGCGGCGCCACGACGGTCACGCTGACTTCGTCGAACGTGCCGCTGATCACCCACTCCCACCCGGTCACCAGCGCGGCGGGCGGAATCACGGTCACGACGGGCTTGGGCAACCTGGCCGCGATCACCACGCTGACCGGCTTGAGCGCCACCGCGTCGATGAGCGGCGTGTCGGGATCCGTGTCCGGCTCGGCCCTGACCTTGAAAGGTTATAGCGGCACGGCCGGCACCGGGTCCGCCAACGGCGCCGCCCTGGCGACGCCGACCGGCCCGGCGAACAAGATCTACGCCAGCAACGCGCCCGACGTCTCGATGATGAGCGGCAGCATCAGCGGCACCGCGCCGGTCAGTTTCAGCGGCAATCCGACGGTCGCCATCAGCGGCACTCCCACGACCACGCTGTCAGGCGCTCCGTCGGTGAGCCTGAGCGGCACGACCGGATCCGCCGGGGCGCCCGCCTCGTCGCCGATCGGCATCATGCCGCCCTACCTGGCCTTGAATTACTTCATCGCCACCCTGGGCACTTATCCGTCGCGAGACTAAACCTCGGCGCGCGTCCGGCTTCGCTTGCCGAAGCCGGACGCCGAAAAGGCTCTTTACGATGAAGCGTATTTTCTTATCGATCATCCTGCTGCTCTCCGCGCACCAGTTAGCCTTCGCGAAACAGGAACCATGGGTGGAGGAACTCAAGGCGGCGCAAGCCGCCCTCGCGGCCAAGGACTACCGGACAGCCTACGATCTCTATCGGAGCAAGGCCGATCGCAATCCGCTTGCGCAGTTCGTGATAGGCCTGTTCCATCACAACGGCTGGGATCGCGCGCCCGATCCTCGAACCGCATGCTCATGGTTCGAAAAGGCGGCCGCGAAAAGCATTCCCGCCGCCGAGCACTACTGGGGCGATTGCCTGGCCGAAGGCATCGGCCGCGCCCCGGATGTTCCGGCGGCCATCGCCTGGTACGGCAAGGCCGCGTCGCACGGCCACCTGATTTCACAGTGTTCGGTCGCGGACCATTACATCCAAGGCAAAGGCGTGCCCAAGGATGTGAAACGCGGCGTCGAATTATGCACCCAGATCGCTCAAGCCAATTCGCCGCCGGCCATGCTCAAGCTGGCGCGCTACTACCGGGAAGGCAAGGATGTGCCGCAGGACCTGGCCGCCGCCCGCCATTGGTATCAGCAAGCGGCCGAACGCCGCAGCGCCGAAGCCCAATATCAGCTCGGCCTGATGCTGGCGCAAGGCGAAGGCGGCGAACCGGACTTGGATTCGGCGCTGTTCTGGCTGGAGACGGCTGCCGGCAACGGCCATGTCCCCGCCTACCTGCCCACGGCAGTGCTGTACGCGAACGCGCCGGTACAACAGGCCACCGGCGCCCTCGCGCCCGAACATCTCGCTAAGATCTACCTGTGGGCCGCCGCCGCCAAGGCCCGCAGCGGCACGCCGGAGCAGTTGACCGCGGCCGAGAAGCTGGAAGCCCAGGTGCTGGCCGTGATGCCCGAGACCTGGCGCGCCGATCTGGACAAGAAAGTGGCGGAACACCTGGCCAGGTATCCGCTATGACCCGGCAAGTTGCTTGAAAAAGTTGTTTGATATCCCCGGAGCCCATCGTGAACGACATCCGCCGCCCCTTCCGCCTGATCCGTCAAATGAAGGCCACGGATGAAACGCATCCGGCAAGCCCCCGGCGCTCCCTGCGCCGGGCTTCGCGTTTGATGTCCCTCGAACAGCGTTTCATGTTCGACGCCGCCGCCGTCGCAACGGCGGCCGACGCCGTCCATGCGAGTCCCGACGCCGTCTCCGCGTCCGCGCTCCATGACGGCCCGCCGCCGACGACGGTGCGCGAAGCGGATGCCGGCGCCAACGGCGGCAGGAAGGAAGTCGCGTTCGTCGATACCTCGGTGGCCGGTTACCAAGCCCTGGAAGCCGGCATCCGCGCCGGCATCGCCATCGTGGAATTCGACGGCGGCAAGGACGGACTGGCCCAGATCGCGAAATGGGCGGAGGAGCATCGCGGATACGACGCGATCCACATCCTCTCCCACGGCTCGCAAGGCATGCTGCATCTCGGCGCGACGGCGCTGACCGAATCCTCCCTCGATTCGGCGACGGCGCGCGCGGAACTGGCGGAAATCGGCCGCGCCCTCGCGGCCGACGGCGATCTGCTGCTGTACGGCTGCGACGTGGCGGCGGGCAGCGAAGGGCAAGCATTCATCGACGGTCTGGCGCGGGCGACCGGCGCCGACGTCGCGGCGTCGATCGACGCGACCGGCAAGGGCGGCGACTGGATGCTGGAAGCGCAAGTCGGCGATGTCGACACGAACTCCCTGCAGATCGGCGATTTCCAAGGTTTGCTGACGACCGTGACGATCGACGGCAACGATGCGGATTACAACTCCACCAGCTTTACCAAGACCGTCGGCGGCAGGACGTTCACCTTCAGCAACGCCAACAACAGCCTGGGCATGGACACGACCTACGGGGCAGGCACGCCCGGCCTCTATGCCTATGAGGGAACGGTCAACGGCAGCGACATCAAACTGACCATCTCGATAGAAAACGGCTACACCTTCGATATCACGTCGTTCATGGTGGGCGTGGCGTCGGAAGACCTGTCGATCGTGGTGACTTACGGCGACGGATCGACGGAATCCTTTACGCAAACCGGCTTGAACAATGCCTGGCAAACGCTGTCGAGTTTCAACAGCGTCAGCACGACGATCAGCGACATCAAGCAAATCGTATTCACGTCCCTGGATTTCGGCCTGTTCCAGGATTTCGACATCTCCGACGTCAAGGCGATCGCCCCCGCCCCCACCGTCACCGATGGGAAGATCTCGATCACGTCCACCGGCTCCGGCACCGGCGGAGCCTACAAGATCGGCGACGTCGTGACGGCGTCGTGGAACAACACCGGCACCGGCGACAACAACACCGGCATCACCGGCGTGACGATGAATTTCAGCCAGTTCGGCGGCGGCGCCGCGGTCGTGGCGACGGAATCGAGCGGCACCTGGACCGCCAGCTATACGATTACCTCCGGAGCGATCGACGCCGCCAACCGCAACGTCTCCGTCAGCGCCACCAATGCCAGCGGCACGACGACGACGGCCGATACGACGAACCTGACGGTGGACAACGTCGCGCCGACGGTTACCGATGCCAGGATCAGCATCAGCGGCGCGTCCGGCACGGGCGGCGCCTTCAAGATCGGCGACACCGTCACCGCCACCTGGAACAACACCGCCGGCGGCGACAACAATTCGGACACGATCTCCAGCGTCACGGTGGACTTCAGCGCGTTCGGCGGCGGCGCCGCCGTGGCGGCCACCAATTCCTCCGGCACCTGGACCGCCACCTACACCATCGTGGCCGGCGCCATCGACGGCAGCAACAAGAACGTCTCGGTCACGGCGACCGACAATGCCGGCAATGCCGCCACGACGGCCGACACCACCAACGCCACGCTCGACAACGTCGCGCCGACGGTCAGCGACGCCAACATCTCCATCTCCGGCGCCTCCGGCACCGGCGGCGTCTTCAAGATCGGCGACACCGTCACCGCCACCTGGAACAACACCGCCGGCGGCGACAACAATTCGGACACGATCTCCGGCGTCACGGTGGACTTCAGCGCGTTCGGCGGCGGTGCCGCCGTGGCGGCCACCAATTCCTCCGGCACCTGGACCGCCACCTACACCATCGTGGCCGGCGCCATCGACGGCAGCAACAAGAACGTCTCGGTCACGGCGACCGACAATG
>Ga0196972_1000138_pt1 | contig 59906 bp, 64 predicted proteins | sample S1v_2013CmetaG_FD_148618 | JGI IMG/M metagenome (GOLD analysis project Ga0196972, IMG submission 148618) | Soil microbial communities from Anza Borrego desert, Southern California, United States - S1+v_20-13C | ecosystem: Environmental > Terrestrial > Soil > Desert | place: USA: California...
AAAAATCGATCATTTCGTCACCTCCTATAATCAGAATTGCAAACCGTTCCAATGGACCGCGACCGCTGATTCCATTCTCGAAAAACTCCAGCGACTTTGCTCACGAATTAACGGAACAGGACACTAGAAAGTTATGACTTATGAAGCGTGTTTGCGTGATCTGCTTGTTATTGCTCATCGTAGGATGTCGTGGGTCCGATCAGTCCATTAGTACGGCAATCAGCGCTCAGTTTGAAAATAACAATAGGGAATCATTGGACTTGTCCGTTCTAGGCCCGGAGAATTGGGAGCGAATTTGTATTTTGGTACCTTACAGCACAAATGAAAGTGCCGAGAAAGTTCTTGGATTCAAATGGGATGTGGAGAGTCAGAGCTCAATTGGTGGGAGCGATTCTATTGACTTACTTGTCTTCATAAAGGGCAATGAAGTCGTAGCTCATACTGAACATCCTAGATATACCGTTGGGTTTACTAGTCTTCGACCGAAGTGTGTGAGTCGAGCACAAGCGAAAGTCATGCGCAACTATGAGAATACGACATGGCAGTTCGTAAATGAAAGCCGATGAGTCATAACATGGCGATCGACACCGACGTGCGAGCATACGGGTCATTTTGAAAGTAGAAGTGAGATGAGATGAACAAGGACAACAATCACACAATTTATGAAAAATTATTCGAGTCCGTCTTTGGCTTTCTCACCGGTGGCCTTTATGGCTTGATATTGGCAATTATTTTTAGCTATTTTTTTGAATCACCATTTAACCCAGGTCTTATTGGTTGGGCTGCAGTAGTTTTTTCTGTTATAGGATTTTTTTAAAGGAAATGTCGTCCTGGAGGCTTTTTTAGTTTTGCTTCACTTCTTATGGGGCTATCTGAACGGAACATACAAGCCAATTGTTGGCCATGGAAATCTGGAAAGAACGAAGCCAGCTGATTATTTCAAAATCATAATGTGGATCGGTTTTGCCACTGGATTAGTTGTATACGTTGCCAGGCGAAATCACTTCTAACACTCGATCGACCCGAAACGCGGCACAACAGGATGTCGCGCACGCTGGTCGCATGTCACCCCCCTCATGGCTAATTTCGCAAACATGTACCTCCCATCAGACCCGACCGTGCAAGCACCGGACGGATCGGATGTCCGCGTACTCCTCAGCACTGAAGGCGGAAGCATGGCTCACTTCGAGCTCGCTGCTGGCAAGACTTCATGCGCCATCGCGCATCGGACAGTCGACGAGATCTGGTACGTCACCTCGGGCCTTGGAGAGATGTGGCGCAGCCAGAATGGAAAGGAGGAAGTGATCGTCCTTGAACCGCGTGTCTGCCTCACCATTCCGTGCGGGACGCACTTTCAATTCAGGGCGTCGTCGAATCAGCCAGTATCGGCAGTCGGCGTGACGATGCCGCCATGGCCAGGTGAGTAGGAAGCGGTCGTGGTGTCCGGGCCTTGGATGCCTTCAGGCGAGTAGAGCGGAAAGCGTAGCACCTTCCGTCGCATGATCGCTTATCCTCTAAGAAGTGATGGCGAGAAGTGACTGGGAGAAGGAAATGGCGATAAAGATAGTAAGGCTGGGGACTTCACGAGAGAACGGAGAAGGTTTAAGGATCGGCACCGTAAGGCGCCCTCCGAGGGGAGTCAGGAAGGAAGAGTATTCCTCCAAGGACATCTATGACGTCTGGTTTCCCAATTTGTCGCCTAGCGAGGCGCTTCTCAAGGAAGCCCAGGGAGCCGCGGACGAAAAGGCCTGGAAGGCATTTACGAGGAAGTTTGTCGCAGAATTGAAGGAGTCGGGACCAAGCAAGGACCTGGATTTGCTGGCGGCGTTGTCCCATCAAACGAACATGTCTTTGGGATGCTATTGCGAAGACGAGAGCCGCTGTCACCGGTCGATCCTGAGAACACTCCTGACCCAGCGAGGGGCTGACGTCAGATAGCTAATGTCCGGCATTCAGCGCTACGCCGGGCGATTCAATTCCGAGGGACATGCAAATGCAGCAGTGGATTTTTCTTTCAGTCGCCATCGTGAGCGAGGTGGCCGCAACTTCCGCACTCAAGGCGTCTGATGGGTTTTCCCGTCTGTGGCCGTCGCTTGTCGTTGTCGCCGGATACGCGATTGCCTTCTATTTTTTGTCGCTTACTCTGAAGACCGTTCCTGTCGGAGTCGCTTACGCGATTTGGTCGGGGGCCGGAGTGGCACTGATTGCGTTGATCGGGTGGGCCTTCTTTGGGCAAACGCTCGACATGCCTGCCGTCATAGGCATGTTGCTCATTGTGGCAGGTGTTCTCGTTCTCAATCTGTTTTCCAAGACGGTTTCGCATTCCTGAACGAGGTGCAGGCGGCGCGCTTCGTCTTCATTGTCTGTGCCGGCTGCCGCGCGAGCGATAGAAGGCAAACGATCACGCGCAGGGAAAACGACTAAACGGACTGAAAGGTGCGATTCCCGATGTCAACGACTATCCTCGAAGGAAAATGCCAGTGCGGTGAACTGAAATATCGCGCCACCGGCATGCCGGTCACATTGTTCGCCTGTCATTGCACGGAGTGCCAGCGCCAATCCTCCAGCGCGTTCGGCATGGCGCTGTGGATGAAGGACGCGAAGGTCGATCTCCTGTCCGGGCAGCTGAAGCACTGGGTGCGCTCCCTGCCGTCCGGCCGAAGCATGGAGTGCAGCTTTTGTCCGAACTGCGGTACGCGGCTCTTTCATAAGATCCTCGGGCAATCGGATATCATGAGCATCAAACCGGGTACGCTTGACGATACCAGTTGGCTGAAACCCGCCGGACATATCTGGACCAGGAGCATGCAGCCTTGGGTGCTGCTTGAGCCGGGTGCCTTGCAATATGAAGAGAATCCGGACAGTTTTTCCGATCTTATTGCTGCGTGGTCGGAAGCGGGGCACGTGTAGATCGTATTCCACGAGAGGGAGGGCGTTGTCATGTTAAAGACCTACCATGGAAGCTGCCATTGCGGCGCTGTCACATTCGAGGCCGAAATCGATCTCACGCAGAGTACATATCGGTGCAACTGCTCGGTCTGCAGGCGCACGCGCTTCTGGCCCGCTGTCGTGAAGTCGGACGGATTCCGTCTGCTGACGGGGGAAACCGATCTGACGAAGTATGTGTTCAATACCCGGAAGAACCATCATTTCTTCTGCAAGCATTGCGGCGTCCGTGCCTTTGGCATCGGCAATGAGACGCCGATGGGCAAGATGGTCGGCGTCAATGTGATGTGCCTCGAAGGCGTGTCCGATGAAGAGTTGTCGAAAGTGCCGATTACTTATGTGGATGGCCTGCATGACAACTGGTCGAGTGCGCCTGCGTTCTATCATCATCTGTAGCATGCTTGGACAACACGGGCAGTTGAAGGATGTTTTTGAATGACACGCGTCGCATATCTTCCTCAAGCCGGGCATCCGCAATGCGAGCATGATGACGTCGATGCCGCCTTGGCTAGATTCGGAATTTCACAAGTCTCGCTTGCTTCGCGCGGATTGTGCCGGTATGCCGAAGCAACCGATCTTGAGCTTGTCCAGGTCGATGCGGACGGGAGGGAACATTTCCTGATTCCGCAGGCTGCGGCAGCCTGGCGCAACATGAAGGCCGCCGCCTCAAGTGATGGGATCGAACTGCTTGTGATTTCGGCGTTTCGCAGCATCGCTCGCCAGACCGCCATCATCCAGAGGAAACTGGATGCCGGATTGGGCATTGCTGAAATCCTCGAGGCAAGCGCACCGCCCGGCTACAGCGAGCACCACACCGGAAGGGCGGTGGACATTGCAATGCCGAGCGGGCCGGTTCTCGAAACGGCATTCGAGACAAGCGCTGCTTATGCCTGGCTACGGGACAATGCGAACGGTTTTGGCTTCTTCCTGTCCTACCCCGAAAACAACAACTGTGGATATCAGTATGAGCCGTGGCACTGGTGCTTCATGCTGGACGATCTGTCACTCGGCATGGAAGTCTGAGGGCGGTCGCCGGACAACTGCTCACAACATGGATTTCCCTTGCGCCTGTACCTGGTCGCAATCCTGCTTGGTCGCCTCCGCCTTCAGCCCGCCGCCACTCAGGTCGAGTTGCTTGCCGTCGCTGCCTTTCAGAAGGCCTTTCGCCCCGCTTTGATAGTCGTCGTCTGACGAGGATGAGGATGATCCGCTGGAGAGCTTGCCCATCAATTTGTCCTTGACCGAGCTTGCATCCTTGCCGCCGAGGTAGTTGTTCTTGACGCAGAACTCCAGCACGCCGGCGACATTGCCCATGCTTCCGCCGCCGAGCGACTGGCCCGACATTGCGCCGCCGATGCTGCCCATGGATCCGCCGGAGGAGCCGCTATCCTCTCCCTGTTTGATCAACTCGCCGAACTGCGCATGCGTGTCCGAGATAGCCAGCAGCGCGCCGACCAGGATAGCCGCCGCAGTTGTGCGATAGAGAAAGGCGTTCATGACCGAACTCGCTTTTTGTATTCGGCTTCCGTTGAAGACAAATCGCTGTCGAAAGGCGACGATTCATTTTGTGTTCACGGACGTGTTCCGTCCATTGGACCTAGGTCCATTCGATGGGGGGACGCTCAAGCCGCCATGAACGAGGTTAATATGGCAACTCTTGCCGGCGACAATCGGCCGCATCAACACGTGCATAATTTCTATTTCCTTGACTGACAGACATATAGCGATGATTCTTCTCGAAACTGCAATCGCGTTTTTCGCCACCTCGGTGCTGCTCGGCATTTCGCCCGGGCCCGACAATATCTTCGTACTGACCCAATCCGCATTGCGCGGCCGCCTGGCCGGCATATTCGTGACATTTGGCTTGTGCACGGGACTGATCGTTCACACGCTGGCGGTTTCGTTTGGCGTCGCCGCGATTTTCCAGACCTCCGCGGTCGCCTTTACCGTCCTGAAGTTTGCGGGGGCCGCCTATCTGCTTTATCTGGCCTGGCAGGCGTTCCGCGCGCCGGCGACGGGAGTCCGGCTGGGAGAAGGCAGCAGCGCCGACGGATGGGCGCTTTACCGGCGCGGCATCATCATGAACATCACCAACCCGAAGGTGTCGATCTTCTTCCTCGCTTTCCTGCCGCAGTTTGCGGAGCCGGCGAGGGGATCGCTGACCATCCAGATGATGCTGCTCGGTGCGCTGTTCATCCTGGCGACTCTGCTGGTGTTTGGTGGCATTGCGCTGCTTGCGGGGACGATCGGCCGCCGTCTGGGGCAGTCGGCGAAGGCCGAGAAGGTGATGAACCGGGTGGCTGGAACCGTGTTTGGTGCGCTGGCGTTGAAGCTGGCGACGACGGAACGGTGAAGCGGCCTGACGCAACCGAAGGAAAAACAATGCAAATTCAAGAGCACTGGCCGGAGATCAGGCGTGTCGTCGAGAACGGCCAGAGGTCCACGCTCCATTGCGCAATCGGTTCCGTTGATCCTGAAGGCATGCCGCATGTTACGCCTGTCGGCACGGTTTTCCTGCGCGATGACCAGACGGGCTTTTACTTCGATGCGCACACCAGCACGCTGGCACGCAATATTGAAGTCAACCCGGAGATCTGCCTGATGGCGGTGAACGCGCGACCGATGTTCTGGTTGCGGTCATTGCTGGGCGGGCGCTTCGTGTCTCCACCCGGTGTACGCTTGTACGGCACCGTCGGCGCACTTCGGCCTGCGACAGAGGAGGAACTCCAGCGTATTGAGGCGCGCATGCGATCCACGAGATGGACAAGGGGAAGCCGCTTGATCTGGTCCAGCTTTACGCAGGTGCGCGACATCAAATTCACTGCATTCCGTCCTGTGAGCTATCCGGCGATGATGGATCATTTATGGAAGAAGCCGTAACCTCCTCGAACGGCCTTTTGAAAGTGGAAATGGAAACTCCCGACACCATTCTCGAATTCTGGTTTGGCACAAATGCCGACGATGTCGCGATCGCCGCGGAACGTTCAAAACTCTGGTGGATCAAGCGTGACGAAACCGATCACCTCATCCGCGAGCGGTTCGAATCAGTGCTGCGCCAGACAGCGCAGCATGAACTTGACGCCTGGGCTGACACACCGGCCGGCCGCCTTGCGCTGATCATCCTTGTCGATCAGTTCCCGCGCAATATGTACCGCAATACGCCTGCGTCATTTGCCTATGACGAACTGGCACGCACTTGGTGCAGGGAAGGGCTGCGCGACAACGTACACCTCGCGCTGCGCCCGATCCAGCGGGTGTTCTTCTATCTTCCGCTGGAGCATTCGGAATCGATGGAGGACCAGGAGCAGTCGGTGACCTTGTTCCGGGAACTGGCGGACGGCGCCGATGCGCGGGGCAAGGACGTGTTTGCGGGCTTCCTCGATTATGCGCTGCGCCATCGCGAGGTCATCGCGCGCTTCGGCCGCTTCCCGCACCGTAACCGCATTCTCGGCCGGGCGTCGACGGATGAGGAAATCGCCTTCCTCGCTCAGCCCGGTTCCTCATTCTGACTGTTACGCTGCCTGGAGAAGGCGCTGGACTTCGGCGTGGATGACGGCGGCATCAAGCGGCGTGTCGAACGGGTGCCGCTCGCGCAATCCGTTGTGCATGAGGTCGATGCCATAGCAATCCACGCCCAGCAGCCGCATTTCAGCTGGAATATCGTTTGCGAGGTCGGCGAGCAAGGCAGCTTCCTCTTCGAGCGCGAGCACTTGCGCTTGCCCCCATGCCTCCTGTTCCAGCCATCCCATTTGCGCGAATCCGCCGATGTAGCGCGCCCGCTTCGGCATCAGGCGGAAGAAGGAGAAATCGCCCAGGTCCAGGTATTGCTCGGCATCTGGCTGGTAGCGGATGTAGCGTGCACGGAGCCCGGGGGATGCCTCGAAGCGCAGGACTTCGCCCACCAGCGTCATGCGAGGTGCTTCCAGCACGTTGACCTCCTGCGGGACGGTCACGAGCAGGCTGGCATGAGGGTTGGCAAGCAGGTTCTTCGTATGTTCGGCCAGCCCGCTGAGCAGGAATACCGGGCAGTGCGCCTCATCGAGGACGAAGGGCAGCGCGGTGGCAAACGGGTAGCCAGGCATCTGGGCTGCTTGGCTAGCGAGCGCGCCGAAAGGTGCATGGTGGAGCAGGTGGATGGCGGAGGCGAGGTCGGGTTTCATGTCTTGCGTGGCGGGTAGGAGCCTTGAAACCAGTGTAACGCGCCGGACCGGCATTGCAACCGGTCCGAAATATTCAGGTTTCTCCCCACATGCGCAACAGGTTGTGATAGCAACCCGTCAGCCTTACCCGCGCGGCGGTGTCCGCATCCGTTGCATTCAGCCGCTGGATCGCCGTGTCCATGTCGAACAGCATGGTGCGCTGTGCATCGTCGCGCACCATGCTCTGTATCCAGAAGAAGGATGCCAATCGTACACCCCGGGTCACTGGCGTTACCCGGTGCAGGCTGGTGGCCGGATACAGCACCATGTCGCCCGCCGGCAGTTTCACCGAATGCGCACCATAGGTGTCTTCGATCAGCAGTTCGCCACCGTCATACTCCGTTGGATCGCTGAGGAAGAGTGTGGCCGAGATGTCGGTACGGATTTTCATCCCCGTTCCAGGCAGCAGGCGGATCGCATTGTCGACATGCTCGCCGAAGTGCTGTCCATCCTCGTAGTAGTTGAACAGGGGTGGATAGACCCTGGCCGGAAGGGAGGCGCTGATGAACAGCGGGTTGCGTTCCAGCGCCGCAAGGAGCATGTCGCCGAGCTCCATGGCCAGCGGCGAATCTTCGGCGAGCTGGCGATTGGATTTCACCTGCGCACCCTGGTGGCCGGCCGTCACGCGGCCATCCACCCAAGCCGCTGCCGCGAGCTGTTCGCGGCAGCGGCCCAATTGTCCGGCGCTGAGGACGTTGGGAATGGTGATCAGCATCAGAACCGATAGGTGAGGGTTGCGAGTACCGTACGTCCCGTGGCTGGCGTGGCACGACCGCCTGAAGCGACATCGAAGTATTCCTTGTCGGTCAGGTTCTGCAGGTTCAGCCTCAGGTCGTACTGCTTGGTCAGGTAGGCGACCGTTGCATCGAAGCGGGTGTAGCCGTCGATGATCGCCGTATTGGCGTTGTTGACCAGCCGCTCCGACGAATACACGGCGCCGCCGCCTACTTCCCAGGATTTGTCGATGCGGTAGGTGGACCACAGGGTAGCAGAGTGCTTCGGCGTATTCGGCAGCACGTTGCCGCTACTGACCGAGCGGGTATTGCTGGAGAACTCCACCAGGTCGACGATCTTGCCGTCGAGATAGGTGTAGCCGCCGAAGACCTGCCAGTTTTTCGCCAGTTGGCCGGCAATGCCGAATTCGACGCCGCTGACACGGGTTTCGCCGGTGCCGGTGACGTTGTTGAACGCATCGCGGCTGCGGGCATTGGTCTTCTCGACGCGGAACAGGGCGGCGTTGAGCGCGAGGCCGTTCATTACATCCCACTTGCCGCCGATTTCGATGGAGCGGTTTTCCTCTGGGTCGACGTTCAGGTTCGCGGCTGTCAGCGTCATGGACTCGGCCGACGGGTTGAACGAGGTGCCGTAGGACACGTAATACGATTGCGCGTCGTTGGGCTGGTAGAGCAGGCCGAGACGGGTGCTCAGCATCGTGTCCGTCTGCGACAGCGAGGTCGAGACGCCGGTGACGTTATTGAGCGTCGTGCCGCCGAAGGCGTAGCGGTCCCAGCGCAGGCCGCCAACCAGTTTCCACTGCTTGTTCAGCTCGATGGTGTCGTTGACGTAGACGGCGACGGTATCGGCCGTGTTGTCGGTGAAGTCCGCCTTGGAGCGCACGGCGCTGGCGGGGATCGGGCCGTATACCGGGTTGTTCAGGTTCTGGCTGGTTTCCCCGGTCCAGTCGTAGCGCTGGTTTTCGAAGGTGTCGCGGCCGAGTTCCAGGCCGGTGATGAGCGTGTGCTTGACACCGCCGGCATCGATCCTGGCGATCAGGTCGGTCTGGTTGAACAGCGAGCGGTCGTCGATCTCGCGCTCGCGGCGGTCGCGTACGCCGGCGGCGTTGATGGTGGTCGGTACTGCGTTAATGCGGGCGGAGCTGTACATGGTCTGGTTGCGCAGCGTGAGCAGTGGCGAGATCTTGTGCTCGATGCGCGCCGTCAGCAGGTCCGTGTCCTGGTCGAACTTGTCGTTGGTGTAGCCGTAGAAGCGGTTGTGCGGCTGGTTGATCGGACGTGCGGGATTGGCCTTGGTGCCGCCGGTCGCGAAGGGGAAACCATAGTCGGGTGTGTCTTCGCGGCGCTGGTGTACCGAGGAGATCGTCACTTCGGTCGGCGTGCCGATGCCGAAGCGCAGCGAGGGGGCGACGCCGACACGTTTGGAGTCGACCACGTCACGCGTCGAGTCATTGGTGTGCGCCATCGCGGAGACGCGGAAGGCCGACGTGTCGGACAGCGGACGGTTGAGGTCGGCCGTGGTACGGAAGGTGGAGTCGGTGCCTGCGGTGACGCCGACTTCGGTAATGGGCTTCAAGCTCGGCTGCCTGCTCACCTGGTTGACCACGCCGCCGGTCGAGCCGCGGCCGAACAGCATGGAGGAAGGGCCTTTCAGGACTTCCACGGCATCCAGGAAGAAGGTATCGCGCGCATACTGGCTGCGGTCGCGCATGCCGTCGAGGAAGAGGTCGGTGCGCGCGGAATAGCCGCGGATGTTGATGTTGTCGCCGATCACGCCGCCTTCGCCGGCACCGAGGGTGATGCCGGGGACGTTGCGCAGCGCATCGGTGAGGGTCGCCGCGCCTTGCGATTCAAGGACGGCGCGGTTGATCACGGTAACCGTCTGCGGAATGTCGCGAATCTGGGTGGGAATCTTGCCTCCGGCGTTGCTGACGGCGGGCGCGTAGTCATCCTGCGGTGCATTGTCACGCACGGTCACTTCGGGCAGGGCAGTCGCCGACGGATTGGTCTGGGTGGTCTGAGCGAAGGCGGGCGAGGTCGAGAAAGCGGCGAGCAGGGCTGCCGCCACCGGTTGAAGGCGTCGGTTCATTTCTATCCTTGGTTGATTGAAAAACGGTGTGGCTGGCTTTTCGGATGGAATGAACCGATGGCTGGCTATGACTGTCGGGAAGGGCGGTACAGGGGTACAGCGCTTGAATTCCTTGATCTGGATTAATTTTAAATGAGAATAATTATCATTTCAATATGTAACGCATTATGTCGATATGTAGCCTTGAAGATATGCCCTCCCTGCATTCCCTGCGTTAGGCAAAATCCCTGCTTCTTGTCTGCAACTTCCCAAGCAGATGCGTCAAATCCACCAGCCGTTTCGCCACCAGGTGCCGCACCTTGCTTTCGCACTGCCATATGCCGTACACCCCGAGCAGATGCGAGGCGAGCAGTTCCTTGCGATACGTTTCGACCAGTGCCGGCCAGACGATCACGTTAACTGGTCCCGTCTCATCCTCGATGGTGACAAAGATGGTGCCGCTGGCGGTACCGGGGCGCTGGCGCACAGTGACGATGCCGCAGGCGCGGGCGAGCTGGCGGTCGACGAAGGTGTTCAGGACTTCTGCCGGCAGGAAGCGTTGCTTTGCCAGCAGCGGCCGCAGCAGCGCCAGCGGATGGCGGCCCAGCGTCAGGCCGAGCGAGCGGTAATCGGCGACGATGCTTTCGCCTTCGGTGAGGGCGGGTAGTTGCACGGCTTCTTCTTGCATCGTTGCCTTCTTCAGTAAACCTTTACCGGGTTCGCCCGTGACCGCCTGCCATAACGCCTGGCGCCGGTTGCCGGTCAAGGCTTCCAGGGCATTGGCGTGGGCGAGCGCTTCCAGGTCCTTGCGCGTCAATTGCGCGCGCAGGGCAAGGTCGGCCATGTCGACAAATGGGCGGATGGCGCGGGCTTCTTCGATGCGCCAAGCGGTGTCGGCGGACAAGCCTTTGACTATGTTGAAGCCGAGGCGTACGGCGGGCGGGAACCCGGCATCGCCATGTTCAAGACCCACGTCGGCGTGCGGGCTGACGTCTTTGCATTCTGCTTGCTTTTCCCCGGCGTCCCGGCGCAGGCCGGGACTCAGCGGCGTTTGCTTGTCCGGAGAAACGACACTGGGTCCCGGCCTGCGCCGGGACGACGGGGGGAGGGCGTCAAATGCTTCGTCATTATGTTCCCGCCCGCATATAGGCTCCAGCTTCGCCTCCCAGTCACTGGCGAAGATGTCGACCGGCCGTACTTCCACACCATGCCGCTGCGCATCCTGCACCAGCTGCGAAGGCGAATAGAATCCCATCGGCTGGCTGTTGAGCAAGGCGGCGAGGAAAGCAGCCGGCTCGTGGCGCTTGAGCCAGGAACTGTTGTAGGCGAGCAGCGCGAAGCTGGCAGCATGGCTTTCCGGGAAGCCGTATTCAGCGAAGCCTTCGATCTGCTTGATGATGGCCGTGATGAATGCATCCTCATAGCCCTTTGCTTTCATGCCCGTCTTCAGTTTTTCCTTGAATCTTGCAAGGTCGCCCTTGCGGCGCCAGGCGGCCATGGAGCGACGCAGCTGGTCCGCTTCTCCTGCGGTGAAGTCTGCTGCCAGCATCGCGATTTGCATTACCTGTTCCTGGAACAGCGGCACGCCGCAGGTGCGTTCCAGTGCGGGACGGATTTCCTCCTTCGGATACGTCACCGGCTCCAGTCCCTGCCGCCGCCGCAGGTAGGGATGCACCATGCCGCCCTGGATCGGTCCCGGCCGCACGATGGCCACCTGGATCACGAGGTCGTAGAACTCTTTCGGCTTCAGGCGCGGCAGCATGGTCATCTGCGCCCGGCTTTCGATCTGGAACACGCCGATGGTGTCGGCCTCCTGGATCATCGCGTAGGTATCCGGGTCTTCCCGCGGAATGTCCTGCATGTCGAGCGGTTCGCCGCGCCAGTCGCTGATCATGTCCAGTGCGCGGCGGATCATGGAGAGCATGCCGAGCGCGAGAATGTCGACCTTCAGCAGGCCAAGTGCGTCGAGGTCGTCCTTGTCCCATTGCACTACACTGCGGTCGTCCATGGCGGCATTCTCGATCGGCACCAGGCGCGACAGCTTGCCGCGCGCGATCACGAAGCCGCCGGGATGCTGCGACAGGTGGCGCGGGAAGCGCATCAGCTTTTCGGCCATGTCGGCCCACTGCTGCGTAATCGGCGAATCCGGATCCACCCCGCATTCCGTAAAGCGCTCCGACAAACCTGTCTTGCCGTCCCACCAGCGATGCGACTTGGCGATCTTGTCGACGATGAACAGGTCCACGCCGAGTGCCTTGCCGACGTCGCGTAGCACGCTGCGCGGCTTGTAGCTGATGACGACCGCGGTCAGCGCTGCGCGCTGCCTTCCGTATTTTTGATACACATACTGGATCACCTCCTCGCGTCGCTGGTGCTCGAAGTCGACATCGATGTCGGGCGGCTCGTTGCGTTCTTTTGAGATGAAGCGCTCGAACAGCGAATGGCTGCGCGAGGGATCGACCTCGGTGATGCCGAGGCAATAGCAGACGGCGGAATTGGCCGCGGAGCCGCGTCCCTGGCAAAGGATTTCACGGCTGCGTGCGAAACGGACGATGTCGTACACCGTGAGGAAGTAGGGCTCGTAGGCCATCTCGGCGATCAGCGCGAGTTCATACTCGACCTGCTCCTGCACCTTGGCCGGAATGCCCTGCGGGTAGCGCTGGTGCGCGCCGATCCAGGTTTCCTTGCGCAGGTAGCTGGACGGCGTTTCGCCCGGTGGCACCAGTTCATCCGGATATTCATAGCGCAGCTCATCCAGGGAAAATTTGCATAGCCCGGCGATGCGCACCGTCTCCGCCAGCGCTTCCGGTGAGTAGATGTTTCCCAGCCGCAGCCGCGAGCGCAGGTGCTGCTCGGCGTTCGGCGCGAGGTCGTAGCCGCATTCGGCAACCGGCTTGCAGAGACGGATCGCGGTGAGCGTGTCCTGCAGCGGTTTGCGCGAGCGGACATGCATGCAGACATCGCCAGTGGCGACGATGGGCAGCGCATGGTCATGCGCAACCTGCTCGACGACGGCGCGGTGCTGCTCATCTCTTGAGCGATGCAGCAGCGTCATCGCGAGCCATGCGCGGCCGGGGAAGGTATTCCGGAGCCATTCTGCCTGGGAGTCCAGGATGTCGCCATCGACGCCGTGCGCCGGTGCCAGGATGGCCAGGCAGTGCGGCAGGCCGCGCAGGTGGGCGTATTCGGCCTGCGGCTGGCTGAGGTCTTCAGGTATCAGGCGGTAAGAACCTTTCTCTGCACGCATGCGCGCCAGCGTGATCAGTTCGGACAGATTGCCGTAGCCTTCGCGGTTTTGTGCCAGCAGGATCAGCGAGAAGGCAGGACTGCCGTCCTCATGCACCAGCCGGAACTGGCTGCCGATGAGCAGGTGCAGTCCGGTTTGCTCTGCTTCGACATGGGCGCGTACCACGCCTGCCAGCGAGCATTCATCCGTGATTGCCAATGCGGTGTAGCCCAGGCTCGCCGCGCGCAAGACCAGTTCCTCGGCATGCGACGCCCCGCGCAGGAAGGTGAAATTGGTTACGCATTGCAGTTCTGCGTAGGCGGGAAGGATTTGCGGCGGGGAAAGCGGGGCGGACATGCTACACAACGTATACTGTACAAAAACACAGTATATGATTTAGCCCAAGTTTCGTCACGGTAAGTGTGTCTTTGTCGCACGGGCAGAACACTGGCAGGTGCTTGAGCGCCCTCAACGGTTGTCAATTTCATAACGATAGACTCGTGCCTAATGCGTCCATCGCTTCTATCGGAGCACGCCATGCGTACCTCGGAAAGCATCACGATATGTGCCATCCTCTTGCCGCTGGCTGTCGCAGCCGGCGGATGCGGGGGAGGCGAAGGCGAGCCTGGCGGCAATCCGAGTGCGGACAACAGTCCCACCACCAAACTGCATCCCGAGTCGTATGTAGAGCGCTGGTGGGCCGACTGCACAGGAGTGGCGTGCCCGCCAACTACCGGGGCAGCACCACAGCAAGACACACGATGACGCCGATCCGGCACAAGGGAAATTTGCACACGTGACGCACCACCAGCGCCTCCAGCGCTTGCACCAGCGGCGCCTCCTCCGGCAGCAACGCCAGTTGCGGACCTTTCACCCGGCGCTCCTGCGGCGCTATCTCCGGCAGCGTCGCTTCTCGTGATCGCGGGCGGTGCAGGTTTATCATGCCGGTTGTGACACACCCGGTTCCCACCATCCTGTTTGGCGCCTTCGACCGCCACAATTTCGGCGACCTGCTGTTTCCCCATATCGTCGCGGCACTGCTCGCGGAGATCAATCCCGTCTTTGCCGGTCTGGTCGAGTGTGACCTGCGCGCCTGCGGCGGACATCAGGTCGAAGCCCTTGCCAAGCTTGCGGCCCGCTGGCGCGACCGGCCCGTCAATATCGTCCACGCCGGCGGCGAACTCCTGACCTGCAGCGCCTGGGAGGCGGCAGTGATGACGCTGCCGCCGGATGAAGCGCGGGACATCATGGCGCGTTTCGATGCGCATTCAGGTCAGGCGCTGGAATGGGCGCAAAGCAGAATCGATCTCGCGGCGCTGGCCCCTTACACCGTACAGCGATCGCTGTTTCCGCAAGCTCGGTCCATCATCTACAACGCGGTCGGCGGCGTGGATCTCGATCGTTACGATGCTGCGTTTCGCGCCGAAGTGCTGGCCAATTTGCGCATGGCGGATGCAGTCGGCGTGCGGGACAAGACCACCCGGAAGCAACTGCATGCTGAAGGCATTCCCACGCGGCTCTTGCCCGATCCGGCGGTGATGGTGGCTGAACTGTTCGGCGACGACATACGCGGACGTATTCGCGGCGGTGAACCTGCCGAGGTGTTGAATTCATTCCCGCAGGGCTATCTCGCTGTGCAGTTCAGCGCCGATTTCGGCGATGACGCAATGCTGGAGGAAATGGCCGCACAACTGAACGCACTGATGCGGGCAACCGGATACGGCATCGTCATCTTCTGCGCAGGCGTGGCGCCATGGCATGACGATCCCGTTTGTTACCAGCGTCTCGCCGCGCGCATGCAGAACCCATCCGTCAGGCTGTTCAGGTCGCTTGATGCATGGGACATCTGCGCGTTGATCAGCGCCAGCCGCGGCTATCTTGGAAGCAGCCTGCATGGAAGGATTGTTGCGATGGCATTCGGTCTGCCGCGCCTGAACCTGGTGCATGACATGCAGTATTCGAAACAGGTGTCATATGCGTCGACATGGGAAGACGCGGGAATGCCGATTGCCGTGCCAGTGCAGGACATCGCGCAGGGGATGCAGGAGGTGCTTGCAACGGATGCGCAAGCACGTATGCGCAAGGCAGCCGAACTGGCGTCGCGCTACAGGTTGGAATTTCTTGCGCTTTGCGAGCGCCGTTTTTCATTTGGAACTGCATAAGTAATCACTTATTTATTTCCCAAAAAATTAATTTTTCTTTTGATTTCATTATCGATGTGATCATTCCTGTCTGACGGCGAATACAGAGTTCTGCTCAGGGCCGGTTTGTCACGCCGATGGTGAGCCAGCAAATCTTCGACAAGTGGTTCTCCTTCCCGAACCTGCTGTTGCCGTTCGCGGCGATGGTAGGGATTTTCCTGCTGGCCTTCAATGGTCTTGCATACAGCGTGTCTCCTTACCTTGTCGTCGACAAGCTCACGATCTGGTAGTCGGCCAGCGTACCGGAATCGCTGAAGATCATCCTCTATGGCGTGGCGATCGTGCTGCCGACGATCATCGAGTACACGGTGTTTTCGTACCGCGTGTTCTGGGGGAAGGCGCGGGAGTTGAGTTACCAGTGATTCCGCATTGAGGTGCAAGCATGCATTGCATTTCAATCTTACGCTCCCCGCCATCCCGGCGACGGCCGGATGATGGGGAGAGGTAGTCATCCTGTTTTTGGGCCGATGCCTCTCGCCTTCGGGTCTGTCTATTCAAGCTGCTTCGCTGTATGTCTCCACTGTGCATCCGGCTCGCTTCGCGCACGTATTCGTTCCCACTTGGTTCCGCAGGTATTGCAGACGTAATACTCGACATGGCCGCTGGCTGTTGCGCCGAAGTTGATGCCGGCGTCAGAGTGCAGCAGCAGGCTGGCGTGTGGGGAGACGGACACGTTTGCGCCGTCGAGGGTTAGGCAATCGGGACAGGGCATGTTGTTCGTGACGAAAGAAGAAACATCTCTTCTGACCGTACGGAAGGGTATTGGTTTTACAGGAGGGCAGTATGGAAGATTCCTGCCATCAACGGGAAATTCAGCTTCCGGCTTGCCCGATCAGCTCGGCAAGGGCCGCGGCGGAATCCCGGTTTTCTTGCAGCAAGGCTGCTGAAACGCTTTCCCTGTCGGCAGCCGTGCGATGCTGGCTCACATGCCATTTTCCGATGAGTCTGGTTACCGTGATTTCGAGACCGATGATGGCGGATGCCGCCTGCCTTACGAATTCCGCCGGCGCTTCTTGGAGTCGCCACGGATTTTGACGCCCGACCTCGTTTCGCTTGGCGAGTTCGTCAAGATGCTTCAGCAGCCATACCTCGTCTTCGACGACGCGTAAGGTTCCATACGCGTGGACGACCGCGTAGTTCCATCCGGGCAGAACCTTTCCGCTTTTCCGGCCGTTGACATACCACCTCGGAGAAATATAGGCATTCGGCCCCTGGAAAATGACCAACGCTTCCACACCCGGAGAATAGTTCCGCCAGAACGGATTCGCTTTTCCGACATGGCAACGCAGGGTTCCATAAGGGCCGGATGCCCTATCGATTTCGAAAGGCACGTTGTTGGCTTCCAGCCCGCCGGGGGTAAGCACCACCAGGGATGCCATCGGGTAGTCCTGCATCAGCCCATGAAGGGCTTCGAGGCGCGTTTCTTCAAAAATGCTTTGAACGTACATCGTTGGCGGTCTTTAACAGAAGTTCGAGTCGAAGCCGCAACCGCCGGGATTGGACAGGCTGCTGGCGCTGGCAGGTTCAGTCAGGTGCAATGACTGGCCTGCAAACTCCAGCATACGTTGGGGAAAAATGCCGTGTATTGAATGAATCGGCCATTATCCAGGAAGGTTGATTACTGGTACGTCTGGCCGCGCCCCTGGCGTGAAGCCGCCCAAGTCGCGGAACTCGCGTGTCATGTGCGCCTGGTCACTGTAGCCGCCGCAGATCGCGAGTTCCGCCAGTTGCATGGCCGGCCGTGTAAGTGCGAGCCGCATGGTGTGCTGGAAGCGAAGGATGGAAGCGAACGTTCTTGCGGACAGGCCGACCGTCATTGAAAAATCGCGACGTAAGGTCCGGACGCTGGTGCCGACGTCATTGGCCAGCGAGGCGATCGACTGCATCCCGTCACTCCGGTCGAGCAGACCGACGGCGGCAATCACGCGGGCATGCGGAGTGTCGTGACGTGCCCTGCCTGCGAGGGTCTGTGCAGTCCGGATCATGCGGTTCTTGAGTTCGACTGCCGTCGTTGCATTGCGCAACGGGGTGGCGAGGGCGCCGAGGACCCGCATGGCTTCGTTTCCCACTAGAGAAGTATCGCGAATGTCGGGAGGATTGATGCGCAAGCAGGTGCCGCCCCATCCGGGACGGAACCTTATTCCGAAAAAGCCTGTCCCGGGACCGGCGGGTACGTTTGTAAAACGCTCGGCCGGACCGGCGATGATGGGGCGAATATCGGCGATTGTTCCGTTGTCCTTCTGCCTGAAACGTACGAGAAGGTCGATGCGACCATCGGGAAGAACACGGTGATGCGCGCATTGCTTCGGCCAGAACGACCAAAATGCCTCGATACACCGGCAATCGGGATCGATCAAGGCATGTTCGCGGTATGCCGGCTGCAAGGCCACCTCACGGCTGAGGGTTCATTCTTTTACGGTGCGCCGTCATCAGGCGCGACGCATCTCGCTGGCAGAAGCATCCTGGCCGGCCATCCGGCCTTCGAGCCATCGCAGGATATCCGCGAAAATCTTCTCGCGGTTGAGCTCGTTGAAATTCTCGTGATAGTTCTCGGGATAGAGGTGATAGTCCAGCAAGGGAGGGGCGATGCTCTTCAGCATCGATTCCGATGCCCGCCAATCGGCCAGCTTGTCGTCTCCGGCGACGACGGCAAAGGTCGGATAGCGCCATGCGGACATCTTTTCCGCCAGCCCCTCCTGTGCCGTCTGCAGCGCATTTGCAAAACGGAAGCTCACCTCGGTTGCGCGGATATTGTCCTTCTCGTCCTCGTAATGCCGTTTCGTGATTGCAGGATCGTGCGTGAGCACGTGGGTCAGCGATTCGAGCGGCACTTTCGCCGTCGGGAAGAGTTTGGCCAGCACTTTCGACAGCTTGACCAGCACTGCTGGCACCTTGATCGCATTCACATAGTAGGGTGACGACAGGATGAAACCCTTGATGGCCGGGTCGCGCGGAATGCGGTCCAGGCCGAGGTGAGTGGCGATCAGTGCACCCATCGAATGGCCCATCACGAAGATCGGCAGGCCAGGGTAATTGCGCTTCACCCATTGCAGGAACAGCTGGCCATCATCGAGGAAGCTGGCGAAGCCGGGAATGTCCACGCGCTTCTTGCCGTCGTGTCCGCACATGTCGTAGCTGACAGTGGCAATGTCCCGCTGACGGAAGTAAAGCGCCGGCGTGACATAGTCGCCGGCATGTGCCATGCCGCCGTGGATGGCGAGGATGACGGCGCGCGGCTGTGACGGTTCCCAGATATGGATGGCACGCTCGACCTTGTCGCTGCACTTGAGCGTGGCCAGCCTGTCCTCGGAAAAACGCATGGATTGTCTCCTGAAGGTGTTTTTTTGTTGCTTTTTGCCAAGGTCGCTCCCTGCCGGAGTGACACTTGGGCGACCCTACTGTAGGGTCGCTGGAAGCCTTTTGTTTGAGGAATGTTAAATGATCTTTGGGATGGAATTCCCGGATCAAGTAAAAAAAGGCGCTTCGAATGCCGAAGCGCCTCAAATCCCTGCTGTGAAATCCGGAGACAGTTCCGGAAGGTTCAGGTCACGCGCGGCAGGCTGCCGTGCTGGATTTCGATGGTGGTATGGACCACTTCTTCATGCACGCCGATCCGCTCGCGCAGTACGGCGGCGGTCAGCGACGGATCGTTGGTCACCACGCTGACGGCGCATGAATAATGCTGCTTGCCGACGCGCCAGACATGCAGGTCGACGACGCGCGTGTTTTCCGACCCGGTGCCGGACTCGACTGCCTCGCGGATTTCATCGACGACAGGATGGTCCATCTCCCTGTCCAGCAACACCTTGCCGGTGTCCCGGATCAGGTTCTTCGCCCAGACGGCGACCAGCACGGCGCCGACGATGCCCATGACGGGATCGAGCCAGGACCAGCCATACAACCAGCCGCCGATCAGGGCGACGATGGCGAGGAGGGAGGTGGCTGCGTCCGCAATGACATGGACATAGGCGGCCTTCAGGTTCAGGTCGTGGTGGTGCGAATGGTCATGATGATGGTGGTGGCCATGACCGTGATGATGATCGTGATCGCCGTGGTGGTGGTGCGCCCCGCCCAGGATGATCGCGCACAGGACATTGACGGCAAGACCAATGCAGGCCACCAGGATGGCTTCCTGGTAGTGGATAGGCTGCGGCGATAACAGGCGCTCGATCGAACCCACGACCATCAGCCCGGCAATCCCCACGAGCAGCACGGCGCTGGTAAAGCCTGCCAGGACTTCGATCTTCCATGTGCCGAAGGCAAAGCGCGGATCGCGCGCGTAGCGGCGAGCGGCGGCATAGGCGAATGCCGACAAGCCGATGGCCAGGGCATGCGAACTCATGTGCCAGCCATCCGCCAGCAAGGCCATCGAGTTGAACCACCAGCCGGCGGCAATTTCGATGAACATCATGGCCGCCGTGATCCACATGACGATGCGCGTGCCGCGTTCGGCGGATTGGCTGCCTTCGTCAAAGACGTGATCGTGCGTCCATGCGGACAGGTTGTCGGTAGAGTGATGCGCAGACATGGGAATTCCTTGATGGGTGATACGGGCTGGCGTTACTTGAGGTAGGTGCGCAGGACTTCGATCAGCTCGTCGGCGCCGCGCGCGCGCAGTGCGTCGCTGTCGATGCCGGGGCTGGCGACATGTTCACGGATGTGGCCTTCGATGATTTCCGTCATGAGGCCGTTCATCGCGCCGCGCGTGGATGCGATCAGCTGCAGTACTTCGGTGCAGCCGCGCTCCTCATCGAGCGCACGTTCAATTGCCTCGACCTGGCCGCGAAGGCGGCGCACGCGGTTCAACAGCTTTGACTTGTCGCGCAGGGTGTGGCCCATTTTCTACCTTTTTCGTTTATAGGATAGGGGGGTATAGTATCAGGAAACTTGCCCAAGGGCAGATGTGGCTGCCGGACAGCTTTGCAGGTGCGGGCAATCTCTTTTCTCCAATCGTTGCAAATGCGCGCCGTATAAGTAATTAAAGGCGTCGTAAGAAGGCATTCCCATAAATATGATATTTCTTTGGCAATTTACTCATGGCAGCATGCGTTGGGCTCTGTATGCATTTGTCTTTCATCCGTGTGAGCGAATTTGACTTTTTGTTATGAATGAATACAATTGAATTCAAATGGATTCGATTGAATAGGAATGCATATGTCCCAAGCAATGGTGCCCATCTCCGGCCGGATCGAGGATGACCTGTACCAGTGGTTCGTTTCCCTGGAGTATCCAGGAGCGAAAACCAACAGCGACAAGCTGCGGGAGGCTTTGAAGGAGTTGCGTGGCCAGCATCAGGCCTCGGCGGATTTCGTCAAGGCGCAAACATGGATACATGCCATGGCTAATCCTGTCAGGCGGTCCTTGACAGTGCTGGAGCGGGACCAAGGGGCGCATTCAGAAGTCATGGCCTCACTAACCGACCACGTGATTGCGATGGCTGCCTTGGTGTTGTCGGGGCGACCGGAAACCATCGAGGAGGCTGCGCAACTGGAAGAACAACTGGTGCGCCGTGCAGTTGGCATGACCGAGGGGCTCCTGCGCCAGGCATTGACGCCGTCAGCCGCGGCGTTCGACCCCGACGTGGTACGCCGCCACAGCGCACGGATCATTGAACTTGCGACCTTGATTAACCAAGCCAAAAAAGGAGAGAGCAATGGCTGATTCGCTACGCAACCGGGTTGCCCAGATCATCGTCGGCTCCGCTCATGCATTGCTGGACAAGATTGAAGACCAGGCGCCGGAAGCAATGATGGAGCAGGCCATCCGGGAAGTTGACGGTGTGATCGGCGAAGTGCGTGCCGAACTTGGCAAGGCAGCCGCCAACCGTCATCTGGCACAGCAGCAGCATGCAGAACTTAATCGCCGGCACCTGGAACTTACTGTGCAGGCGGAGGAGGCAATCGGCATGAATCGCGACGACCTCGCACGCGTTGCCGTCACCAAGCAGTTGGATATCGAGGCACAAATCCCGGTTATCGAAGGCAGCCTGACCGAAATCACCGCGCAGGAAAAGGAACTGTCGGGCTACGTGGAAGCGTTGCTGGGAAAAAGACGCGACATGGAAGAAGCGCTGAGCCAGTTCGTGGAGAGCCGCGCCCGTGCAGCCAGTCCCTCCGGTCTTTCGTCTTCGACCAATCATGCCCAGGCATCCGTGGACAAGGCGGCGGATTCGTTCTCGCGCATTTTTCGCAGGCAGACCGGCTTGACGATGGCTGCGCAAAAAATATCGGCCGAGGAAACGGCCAAGTTGAAGGAGCTGGACGATCTCGTCCAGTCGAAGCGGATTGAGGCGCGCCTGGCGCAGCTCAAGGCGGACAAGCAATGACGCTCTTCACCATTCCGCAAACCATTCCGTTTGGCGTGGCGATGCTGGTGATGATCGGCATTGGCGTCATCGAGGGAATCGGCATCTTTCTATCGGTCAGTCCATCCGAGCTGATCGAACATCATTTCCACCTTGATCATCCTGAAGTCGATGGACCACTGGGATGGCTGCATATCGGGAAGGTGCCGCTCCTGGTACTGCTGGTCCTGTTCTTGATGGGGTTTGCCGTTAGTGGATTTCTGATCCAGATTTTCTGCCATGGCTTGTTTGGCGCGTATCTGCCTGCATTAGCTGCCGCTATTCCGGCTGGCTTCATCGGGCTGAGCAATGTACACATGTTGGGCGGACTGTTGGCGAAAATTCTTCCCAAGGACGAAACAACTGCAGTCAGCGAACAAACCCTTATCGGACGCACAGGCGTCGTCGTTACAGGTACCGCGCGGCAGGGCATGGCAGCTGAAGTCAAGGTCAGGGACCAGCATGGCAACCAGCACTACCTGATGCTGGAGCCGGATGTGCCGGGGGAAGAGTACGAGCAGGGAACGATTGTGCTGATCGTGAAAAAACAAGGTGCAATTTACAGAGGGATCCGCAATCCTCATCCGACATTAATCTGACAGTTCACAAGCAAGGGAGCAAGTAACGATGGAAAGTCTTATGGAAATGGGGATTCTTGGCGGCGTCAGCCTCCTTGGGTTGATCATTGTCGGGATGATCTTCGCACGTTTATATAAGCGTGCCACGAAGGAAACCGCATTCGTCAGGACCGGGTTGGGCGGGCAGAAGGTCATCATGGATGGCGGCGCGATTGTCCTGCCGGTGTTCCATGAAACCATCCTGGTCAACATGAACACGCTGAAGCTCGTGGTCACGCGCAATAACGAAGACAGCCTGATCACCAAGGATCGCATGCGCGTGAACGTGGTCGCCGGTTTTTTTGTGCGCGTCAAGCAGGCTGCCGAAGCGGTCAGCACGGCGGCGCAAACGCTCGGTCAGCGCACCATGGATCCCAACGCGTTGAAGCAGCTGGTGGAAGACAAGTTCGTTGACTCGCTGCGGGCCACGGCAGCCACCATGACCATGCAGGAGTTGCAGGACAAGCGCCGGGACTTCGTGCAGGCCGTGCAAAACGCCGTGGCGGAGGATCTGGAGAAGAACGGTCTGGAACTGGAGTCGGTATCGCTGACTGCGCTGGATCAAACGGACAAGCAATACTTCAATCCGGACAATGCCTTCGATGCGGAGGGTTTGACCAGGCTCACCCAGGAAACCCAAGCGCGCCGCAAGCAGCGTAACGACATCGAGCAGGACACCGAAGTGCAGGTCCGGACAAAGAACCTGGAAACCACGCGACAGACACTGGCAATCTCCCAGCAGGAAGAGTTCGCGCGAATGGAGCAGGAGCGTGAAGTGGCCAACCGCAAGGCAGAGCAGCAAGCCTTGATTTCGCAGACCGATGCCCAGCGCAAGCGTGAGGCGGAAGAGGCGCGAATCGAAGCGGAACGGCTCGTCAAGGAAAAGAATATCGTTGCCGAACGTGCAGTGCGGGAAGCCGAAATCCAGAAGAACCTTGTCCTGCAAACCAAGGAAATCGAAGCGAAGCGCGAAACGGAAGTGCGCACCGCTGCGCAGCGCAAGGAAATCGAGATCGCGAATCAGGATGCCCAGATCGCGATCGCCAACAAGTCGCGCGAGCAGTCGGACGCCGACGCCGAAGCAAACAAGGCGCGGGCGGAAGCGGTGAAGTCCGAGGAATTGGTGGTGACGTCGCGTGAAGTCACGGCGGCCGAGCGTGAAAAGCAGATTCAGCTGATTGAAGCATCCAAGAAGGCGGAGCAGGACGCAATCGCGATCAAGGTAGCGGCGTCCGCGGAAAAGGATGCCGCGGTCAACAGGGCCGAAGCCATCCGTGTACAGGCCGAAGCGCAGAAAGAAGCCATGCTGGCAGAAGCAGCCGGTAAGCAGGCGATCAACGAGGCTTTGAACAAATTGTCTGCGGAGCAGATCGGCTTGACGGTTCGCTTGGAGTTGCTGCGGCAGTTGCCGGCAATCCTGGAGAAGGCCACGAAGCCGATGGAAAAAATCGATTCCATCCGCCTGTTCCAGGTCAATGGCATGCCAAATGGCGCCGGCGCGGTAAACGATGCAGCCAACAATGGCACCTTGCCCGGCGGCTCACTCCCGGACCAAGTGGTTAACGCAGCCTTGAATTACCAGGTTGCCCAACCGTTGGTCAAAGCGATCATGAACGATGCAGGATTGGGAAACGGATCGCTGACCGGCATTGCCCAGACGCTTGCTGATATGACGGTACCTGTCGTGGAGTCGGCTGCACCTGCTGCCGTATCGGGATCCATTCCGCCGGCGCTGAAAGGTGCGGTTACGGAAGCGGCATAAGCGTTGTTTTCTGGAGCAACAAGGGCGTCGATTGACGCCCTTGTTGCATCTTGATTGGAAAAAATCACGCGAACAGTCCCTGCAAATACCAGCAAACCTCTTCCCCCATCCTCTCCCGGTACACCCAGTAACAGGTCGATGCCGTCCCCTGCGCAATGAAGTAGTCGCGCACCACCAGCCCGCCATCCCACCAGCCGCATTCGATCCGCTCCGGTCCCTTGATCAGCCGGAGAGGCGAGCCATAGAACGGCCGATGTTCTTGTACTGTCAAGGGCAGAGGTGTATCTAGTATCCAGAAGGGGCGCTCGCCATCCTGCATCAACGGCAGGGGGCGGTTGACCGTCGCCGCCGGCCCCCATGCATTGCACACTTCCGGCCGGTGGTCCGCGCGTGGCGAAGGGGCGAGCACGCTGCGGTCGCCCAGACGCGCAGTCAGCAGTTCCAGCAGGCGGTGGTAGTCGGCAGGTGAACTGCCGGGATCGGGAAACAGTGATTCGGTGGGCGGTTGCATCGGGTTGACCTCGCTGGCTTCCAGACGCACGCCGATCACGGGTGCGGTGAGTTCGATACGACCCAGCCTTTCCTTCAGCAGCCGGGTCAGGTGTTCCTCATGCCATGCAGGATCGGCCAGCGCGATTTCGACAGGTGTCGGCGGGATTGCACTGCGGCCGCGTTCATGCTGCAGCAGCAGGACGAAGCGCGAGACCGCGAGCTGCTGCGCGACCAGCCAGCCGGTCATTTGCAGCAGCAGCCGGCGCGCAGCGAACAGCACGGCTTCCGCGTGCTCGATGCGGTCGGGCAGTTCGAGCTGCGCGGAGAAGGTCTTCGGCGCCTGCACCCATTCGAACAACTCGGGTGCATATCCATAGGCGCGGTCGAGCCCGTCGATTACCTCCTTGCCGCAACGGCGCTGCAGGCCGGCGCGGGGCAGTCTGCGCAGGTCGGCGAAGGTATAGCAGCCGATGCCTTCCAGCCATTCCTGGTAGGGGCGGAGCGGGAGAAGCAGCGTGCAGCGCAAGGCATCCAGGCGGCGCGTCATGCTTTCCATGCTGATTGCGCGGCGTTGCGCGCCACGGCGCTCGCTGCGATAGCGCGCCAGCAGCCATGCGCCTTGCGCGGTCGGCGCCATGCCAAGCTGGGGCGTGAAGCCGAGTGCTTCGATGCTGGCGCGTACCAGCCGGCACAATGCCCGGCGGCCATTGAACGCACGCAGGCTGGCGGTCACGTCGAGCAGCAGGCTGGCTTCTTCCGCCAGTGCTACTTCGGGCGTGTAGTGCAGCAGCGCAAGTGCGATGCTGTCGAGCGCTTCCTTTTCTCGTGCCGGGTCATGCTCGTGCAGTATGGCCTCGGGGCATAGGGTGTGTACGCCGGCGCGCCGCATGTCCCTGCGCACGCCGGCGGCGGCTGCCTCCATGCTCATGGCCAGCACGCGTTCGCGGTCGACGACGACATGCAGGCCAGGCTCAGACCAGCGCGGCCGGAAGGTTTCGAGCGGCAGGTGCGGCAGGTGCACGCTGATCCATGTGCGCATGGGTGGGAGCAGTGGTTGGTGAAGGGGGAAACGCCGGCCCGGCAGGCATGCCTTCGAGCCGCAGGAAAAGGGATTCGTCGCGCTGCGGACCGCGCCGCTTGACGATCTCGATATTGATGCCGCCGATTGCCGGACGCAAGCACAGCCGCAGGGGCGAGGGCGAGGCATCCTGCGCGCAGGCGAGCGGGCGCATCATCCAGAACAGGATTTCCGTTCCCTGTGCGGCGAGGTGCAGGCGCCGCAGCGATTCGGCACGCACCTGCTGTTGCCAGAACAGCAGGGCGCCGCAACTGCCGTTGCGCAGGACTTGTTCCGCGCTCCATAACGCATCTGCGCTGCGCACGGTCTTGATCCACAGGAGACGGTCGGCAGGCAGGCCCCATGCTGTCCAGGCGGCGATCTGCGGCAGGTGGGGCGGTTGGAGCAGGGCGATGCGCCGCTTGCGGGAAACCGCTTCGAGTGCGGGACGCAACAGACGGATCTCACCAATGCCGGCTTGCTGCAACAGCAATTCGATCAGGACTGCGCTCGGCCAGCCGCCATTGGGCAGTTCGCGGTCCAGCGCAGGATGGCCGGTGGGCGTGACCGCGGCCTGGTACGACCCCATCTGGTCGGCGCGCCAGACCGCCTGCGACAGCGAGGAAAGAGTCGCATTCGACTGCGGGATGGGGGAAACTAATGCGGACATCGATGCCTCTTAATTCTTCTTCAGAGCAACATGTTGCTCACCAATATGCTGTATAAATATACAGTAATATTCGAATGGCGATTAGTCAAATTGGTTATGTGATTGATCTGTCTTTATAGTTCACCAAAGCATTTTTGCCTTTCATGCAAGCCCGCATCACCTCTGTCGGACTCCTGGTCAAGCCCGACCCGGCCGAACATTTCGAATACCCGCATCACATCGACCGCGCCAGCCTCGATGCCTTGCCGTCAAAGCCCGGCATCTACATCTTCCGGGACGAGCAGGACCGGCCGCTGTACATCGGCAAGAGTGTCAACATCCGTACTCGCGTGCTGTCGCACCTGCGCACACCGGAAGAGGCGCGCATGCTGCAGGCCAGCCGCTATGTGGAATTCCGCCGCACCGCCGGCGACATCGGCGCCTTGCTGCTGGAGTCGCGCCTGATCAAGGACCTGCAACCGCTGCACAACAAGAAGCTGCGGCGTACGCGCGAGATGTGCACGCTGCGCCTCGGACCGGATCCGCGTTCGGTCCCGGAGATCGTCTATGCGCGCGACCACGACTTCGCGACGACGGCCGACCTGTACGGCCTGTTCGCCACGCGCAAGGCGGCGCTGGAGCAGCTGCGCCTGATCGTCGAGACGGAAAGACTGTGTCCGGCCGTATGCGGTCTTGAAACCGCAGTGCGCGGACGCGCCTGCTTCGCGCGGCAGATCGCGCGCTGCCTCGGCGCCTGCGTCGGCGAAGAACCTCTCGAGGAGCATTACCTCAGGCTCCGTGCAGCGCTCGAAGAAATGCGCATCGTCGTCTGGCCCTATCCCGGACCGATGGGCATCGTGGAAGAGTGCGACGGCTGGAAGCAGACACATGTGGTCGACCGCTGGTTTTACATCGGATCCATCGACTATGTGAAAGGCGCGCCGCCCATCCGGCAGCCGGCGCGCAGGACCTTCGACGTCGATACCTACAAGATCCTGGTCAGGCCGATGCTGCGCGGGGAGTTGCGGATCGAGCCGGTGAAGATGCGCGGAAGATCCGGATGAATCCGCTTCAGGTCTTGCAGCTCGTCGTGCAAGAACAGGCGTCCCCGCGAGGAGGGGAACAGCGCCGCCGGCGGAAGAAGACATAAGCGGCAACGCGGGCGGCCAATGCGCCGCCCGCGGCAACATACCACCCCGTTGCCCATGCGCCGAATCCCGCAAGGCCAAACCAGGCAAGCATCGGGCCGAGCAGGGGCAGGCTGATGCAACAGGCCGCACAGGCCGCGGCAGTCGCACCGGCAGCCCCGGCGGCATATGCGCCGATTCCACGTTTTTTTCTCGTCAGTTCCATAGGTTCTTCCTTTCATTCGTCCTCCACAGGACGCTTGCAACAAAGGTAGAACCTCAAGTAACTTTAGGTGCAAGAACTTTTTCAAGGTAAAGCGATGCCAGTGCACCTGACGATCGGCGCGTTATCCTCGCAAACCGGCTGCAATGTGCCGACGATCCGCTACTACGAGCAGATAGGCCTGTTGCCGGCGCCCCAGCGCGCTGCCAACGGTCATCGTTACTATCGCGATGCCGATCTCAAGCGCTTAAGTTTCATCAAGCGCTGCCGGGATTTCGGATTTTCCATCGACCAGGTCCGTACCTTGGCCAATCTCTTTGAGGAAGGCGCGCGGCCTTGCGCGGAAGCGCGTGACGTGGCGCAAGAACACCTGCTTGCGGTGCGTGCGAAACTGGAGGAGCTTCGCCAGCTGGAGGCAGGCCTGGCTGCTTTTGTTGACGGCTGTAATGCGGCATGCAGCGGAGGGGCTGCGCGCGATTGCGTCATCATCGAAGATCTCGCTGCAACGGGCACATCCTCTTCCTGCGGCGGCGCTGTCTCGAAAGAGACATCGTCCCGGATGAGGGCAACCGAACTGAAGAGGCCATGACGATGGAATGGATCGCCTTGCCGCGCGCCTTCGGCCTGTTCTTCGCCACCGCCATCGCCGAGCTGGTCGGGTGCTACCTCCCTCTGCTCTGGCTGACGGGGAAAGGCTCAGCCTGGTTGTTGCTGCCTGCGACTGTCAGCCTGGTGGTATTCGTCTGGCTGCTTACACTGCATCCGACGGCAAGCGGGAGGGTGTATGCGACCTATGGTGCCGTCTATATTGCCGCCTCGCTGGGCTGGCTGTGGATCGTGGATGGCGTGACGCCTGCGTGGACGGACTTCATCGGCGTCGGCCTGGCCCTGGCGGGTGCCGGGGTGATTGCACTTGGACACAAACCGGTCTGAAAGAGAACATGCACAACCGAACAGGCAACAGGCTCCTTTCCATCAGTGCCATCTGCGGCGCGCTGCTTCTCACCATTGGCACCTGGCTGCACCCCATGCATGCCGATCCCAATGTCCCGTTGGCTGCCTTCACCGAATACGCGGCCGACAGGCACTGGATCGCCAGCCACCTGATGCAGCTGGCCGGTGTCATGTTCATCGTGGCCGCTCTGGTACTGTTGGCGCGGCGTTTGAAGGATGGTCCTGCAGGGGACTGGGCCGCGTTGGGAAATGCCGGCGCCATCGCCAGCCTTGCCAGTGCCGTTGTGCTGCAAGCCGTCGACGGCATTGCGTTGAAGGTGATGGTCGATAGCTGGACTGGTGCCGAAGGCGCGGCAAAGGACTCGCTGTTTCACGCTGCCTTGGCAGTCAGGCAGGTGGAGGTCGGCCTGGCCAGCATGTCCAGCCTCGTGTTCGGCGTGACGGTCGTGGTCTACGGCATCGCATTCCTGCTGGACGGACGTGCGGCGAAATGGATCGGGTGGATTGCCATCCTGGGCGGAACGGCAATGTCGCTGGCGGGTATCGCGATCGCCTATACCGGCTTTTCGGAACTCGCCATGCTGCTCAACATGCCGGCGAGCCTGCTGCTGATTGCGTGGCTGGCGGCGGTAGGGCTGACCAGTGGAAGCGGCCGCCTGTTTGCGAAGATGCCGGGCCGTTCCGGCTCAGCCGCACAATAAAAAAAACAGTACAACCGGCCGTCACCGGTTGTACTGTCCACACCACGTTACCTGCCTGACTGCCTGAGATTACGCTTACTTGGAACCCGAACCCGGCGTGGTCGTGCTGCTACTGCTGCTGCCAGGTGTCGTTGTGCTGCTGGAGTCGCTGGTAGATCCGCTCGTGCCGGTCGAGCCGCTGGTTCCGCCGGCGCCGCTGCCTGTTCCTCCAGCTGTGCCGCCGCTGCTGCCGCCAGTACCGGGAGGAGTGGCGGCCGTGCTGCCGGTGCTTCCGGTCGGGCTGCCTGCGGTGCCGCCGCCTGCAGTCGTGTCAGTGCTGCTGGTAGCGCCGCTGGCGCTACCTGTCGTCGTACCGCCGGACGCGCCCGGGGTAGTCGAAGGTGTTCCGCTTGCTCCCGCACTTGAGGTCGCGCTGCCTGCGCCGGTGCTGTCGGTCGTGCCGCCTGCCGTGCCAGCCGTGGAGCTGGGCGGGGTCGTAGTGCTGCCGGCCGTGCCGGTACCTGCCGCGCTGGGCGGTGCGCTCGGGGATCCGGCCGTGCTGCCCGTACCGCCGGCTCCAGCGCCAGCACTGCCCGTATCCTTTTCGCATGCGCCTAGTGTCAGAGTGGCGATAAGTGCCGCGAGCAATACTGAATATCTCATATTGATTCCTCTCAAGAAAATATAGTTGTAGAGCCCATTTCCACTCATATCGCATGGTTGAATGGGCTCCAATATTGCGTTCTTGGCTAATTGGAGGAATCAAGCGGTGTTAAGTGCCTGCATTGAGTTTGATAAATCTCAATGACGATATGTTTATTTCAATACGGGTATCAAGGCGCCGCATTCTGCCGTGGTTCGCAAATATCAGGAGAGGCATCCCTCAGCCTCGATGTTGCTGTTTGGTAATTTATTTCCTTCGAGATATATAATGGCGCCCAAAAGAACATAAAAGAGACCGGAGCCGCCTGCATGGCCTCGGTTATTCGAGGGCCCATGAACAATTCTTCCCTGCGCCGGCAGCTGGTGCTGCCTTACGTGCTGCTTGTGCTTTTCGTGTCCGCTGCCATCGCCTGGGTGTCATACCAGGCCGGTGAAGAGGCCGTCGGGACGCTTTCGCAGCGCGTCCTGTCGGACACGGCCAACCGTATCGGCGCCGCTACCGAACAGCATCTTGCCGGCGCGTTGACCGCACTGAATGCAGTCGACCCCGATCCCGCCTTGCTGCCGCGTCCGCAGCCGTTTTCCGACGATCTCAAGGCCCTGGAAGGGCGCTTGTGGGTGGCCGGCGGCTTGTTCATGGACGTCAGCAATTACGTGTATTTCGGTGCCGCCGACGGCCGCTTCATCGGCGTCAATCGGGTCAACAAGGATTTCGTCGAACTCTACCTGCGCGAGTCGGGTACGGGTACGGGTATGGGCACGGGCCGGCGGCAGGTGTATTCCGTCATGGCACCCGGCGACCGTGGCCGCGTGCTGCGCACCGACGATTACGATCCCCGCTCCCGCCCATGGTACGTAACCGCCACCGGCAAGCCGGGTCCGGTCTGGTCGCCGGTCTACAACGATTTCACGTCGAAGGAGCCGACAATCACGCTCGCTCGCGCCGTATACGGGATGGATCGCGCGTTGGCCGGGGTGATCGCCACCGATGTCACGCTCAAGGTCTTGACCGATTTCCTGCGTACATCGAAGGTCAGCGGCAACGGCGTCGCTTTCGTGGCGGATCGCGATGGTTTTGTCATTGCGACATCCGGCGACGAGCTGCCCTTCAGGATGGTGAACGGCATGCCGGCCCGCATGCGTGCCGACGAAATGGAAACACAGCTGATCCGCGAGGCGTACGCCAAGGTGACCGACTGGAGAAAGGGGAAGGACGCCGCTCCGGCACCATTGACAGCCACGTTTTCCGCCGACGCGGGCGCGCTCGACATCGCCGCCAGCCGTACCGGCGGGCAGTACGGGCTGGACTGGGTGACGGTGGTGGTGGTGCCGCGTTCGGACTTCATGGGCGGCGTCACCAGCAGCTTCATCCAGGGCATGGGCATCGCTATCCTGTGCGTGGTGATTGCGCTGGTCCTGGGGCTGTCCATCCTCAACCGGGTGCTGCGCGACATCCGCGTGCTGACCGATGCGGCGAAAAAGATCGGCGACGGCGAGCCGTTGCCTTCGCTGAATATCCGCCGGCGGGACGAGATCGGCCAGCTCGCGATGAGTTTCTCCGAGATGGAACACAACCTGCGCATCGACAAACTGACCGCGGTATTCAACCGCGCCTCGCTGATCGCGCAGATCGCGTCGCTGCGGCGCCAGCTCGAACAGGGGACGGGCGAACGTCCCAGCTTCGCGCTGCTTTTCATCGACCTCGACCATTTCAAGAAAGTCAATGACCTGCACGGCCATGGCGCAGGCGACAGGCTGCTGGTCACCGTGGCCACCCGGTTGAAGGAATCGGTGCGCGTTACCGACGTAGTGGCGCGCTATGGCGGGGACGAATTCGTGGTGTTGCTCAAGGGCGTGACGAATGTCGACGACGTGATCGCGACCGAGGAAAAGATCCGCCGCATCGTGGAGGAGCCGATACACCTCGAACACATCAAGGCCAGCGTCGGCGTGTCGATCGGCTGGGCCTTGTTCCCCGAGGACGGCGAGGACGTGGATGCCTTGCTCAAGATCGCCGACAAACGCATGTTCGATACCAAGCGCATTCGTAAGGCGGCGCGGTGATGGGGTACCCTCCAGGCCTTGGAAGGAATGATCTAGTTCCTATGGGCAATTTATTTTCTTCTGGAAACCAGTCATACTGGCGCTAAAAACCATTAAAAGTTTGGGGACTTTATGGCCGACAACCCGGTTCCGCACATGCCAGACACCGGCAGGGAACACGCGTTGCCTGCTTTGCCGATCAGCAAGAAGATTGCGGTAGTATTCCTTGTAATCCTGGTTGTCGCTGCCGCCAACCTGATCGTCGTGCGCACGATGCTCGCCGACGTCAACGGCGTTGCCGAAACCGTGAACGTGGCCGGCAAGCTGCGCATGCTGAGCCAGAAAATTGCGTTCGATGCCACCACGGCCATGCGGTCGGCGGGCACCGATACCGTCGATGTCACCGCATCGCTGAACGACGCCGAGATTGCGCTCGCCGCGCTGGCGGTCGGCGGCGAGGCTTTCGGATACCGGATCAACCGGCTCCCAGCTGTCCATCTGCCCCTGCTTGAAACGATACGTGCCGATTGGGGACGTTTCCGCATCCAGGTCGAGACCGCGGTCAGGCGGCAAGGTGCCGGGCGTGAAACGGCATCGGCGCACATCACGGAAGACGCCGCGCGGCTGCTGGCAGGGGCCGAAGCGCTGGTCGGCGAGCTGACCAGGGAAACGCGCCAGACACAGGAGCGCGCGCTGATGAAGATGTATGCGCTGCTGCTGGTAGACGTGCTGGTGCTGGCAGCGGTGTACGTGCTCGTACGCAGGCGCATCGTGCAGCCCTTGCGTGAACTCGCAATGCGCAGCGACGAACTGGCCGACGGCAACTACCGTGTGAACATCGCATATCGTTCCAATGACGAGATCGGTTTGCTTGCAGCCCGCTTCAACGATTCCGCGCGCCGTATCGGCGACCTTATCGGCCGGATCGAGCACGAGCGGCTGAGCTTGCAACAGGCGGAATCGATGTTCCGCGGCTTCGCGGAGAACTCCGTGGTCGGGGTCTACATTGCCCAGGACGGAAGCTTCCGCTTCGTCAATCCCAAGATGGCGCAGATGTTCGGCTATACGGCCGACGAGATGGTGGCCTCGGTGCACGTCTACGATCTTGTCGCAGAAAGCGACCGCAGCATCGTCGAAGAAAACATTCGCAGGCGCCTGGACGGCGAAACCAGCGAAGTGCGCTACGAGCGGCGCGCCCGGCGCAAGGACGGCTCGCTGTTCGATGTCGAAGTGTTCGGCTCGCTCATGCAGATCGACGGCGAGAGCGCGACCATCGGCATCATGCTCGACATCTCTGAACGCAAGCGCCTCGACCTTGCCCTGCGCGCACTCAGCGCAAGCAACAGGGCATTGGTACGCGCCACCGACGAGACCGCGCTGCTCAATGAAATCTGCGGCATTTTCCGCGACATCAGCGGTTTCCCGTTCGCCTGGGTCGGTTTCGCGGAAGACGGCGCAACGAAAAAGGTTCGCCCCGCTGCGCTGGCCGAAATCGAGGAGGGCGCGCTCGCCGCCACCGCTAACCAAGTGACCTGGAGCGACGACCCGACCGGCCGCGGAGTGACCGGCACCGCCATTCGCGAGGGCAAGGTGGTGGTGGAACACGATATGCAGACCGGTGCGGTCCACGCACCGTGGCGCGAATTCATGATGCGTTACGCGATCGTATCCGCCATGTCCTTGCCGCTCAAAGCTGGCAACACCATCCTTGGGGCGTTGACCGTGTATTCGCATGAAGCGAATGCCTTCGGGCCGGATGAGGTCCGCGTGGCAGAGGAACTGGCCGACAACCTTGCCTATGGTATCGCGGCCTTGCGCGCGGAGGCGGCACGCCACCAGTACGCGCAGCAGCTCGAGTACCACGCAGGGCACGACATCCTCACCGGCCTGCCCAACCGGGCGCTGCTGCAGGACCGTATCAACCAGGCGATCGCGTACGCCTCCCGGTATTGCTATTCCGTGTGGGTGCTGTTCCTTGACCTGGACCGCTTCAAGTTCGTCAACGACAGCCTCGGCCACAAAGCGGGCGATATCGTGCTCAAGACGATCGCCGCGCGCCTGCAGGCATCGGTGCGCGAAGCCGACACCGTGGCCCGGCTCGGTGGCGACGAATTCGTGCTGGTACTGCCGGAACGTATCGACGAAACCCTGGCGAACGCCGTTGTACAACGCATCATGGATGCAGTGGCGGAACCGCTCGTGGTGGACGGGCATGAGTTCTTCCTCGGTTGCAGCATCGGTGTGGCCGTCTATCCGACCGACGGCCAGGATCCCGAAATGCTGATCAAGAATGCGGACATTGCCATGTACCGCGCCAAGGAGAGCGGGCGCAACAACTTCCAGTTCTACACTGCTGCAATGAACGAACGCCTGCTCGAGCGGCTGCGCATCGAGGGAGACTTGCGCAATGCGCTGGAACGTGGAGAATTCGTACTGCATTACCAGCCGCAGATCGACCTGCGTACCAACCGCACTGTCGGTATGGAGGCGCTGATCCGCTGGCAGCACCCCGCGCTGGGCATGATTCCACCATTGCGCTTCATCGGGCTGGCGGAGGAAACCGGATTGATCGTGCCGATCGGCGAATGGGTGCTGCGTACTGCCTGTACGCAGGCTGCAGCATGGCAGCGGGTCGGCCCGGGCGAGCTGCGTCTCGGCGTCAACTTGTCAGCACGCCAGTTCGCGCAGCACGACCTGGTGCGCATGATCGCCGGGATCCTGGAAGAAACCGGCCTCGCGCCGCACCTGCTGGAGCTGGAGCTGACCGAGAGCCTGGTGATGACGGACGTTGACCGCGCCATCGGCGTACTTGGCGAGCTCAAGGTGCTGGGCGTGAAGCTGTCGCTCGATGATTTCGGCACCGGCCATTCCAGCTTGTCCTACCTGAAGCGGCTTCCCATTGATGCGCTCAAGATCGACCAGTCTTTCGTACGGGACATCACGCACACGCCGGACGATGCTGCCATTGTTGCATCGATCATTTCTCTCGCCATGAACCTGCGGCGCGATGTGATCGCCGAAGGCGTCGAGACGCGCGAACAGATGGTCTACCTGCAGGACCATGGCTGCAATGAGATGCAGGGCTATTACTTCAGCAGGCCTGTCCCGGCAGATGCCTTCGAACGGCTGTTGCTGCAGGACCAGGCCACGGCTGCGGCCCGTGCCTGATCAGGCCGGCTCTACATAGCTGCGCAGGAAGGTCTTCGTCTGGCTGTCGGGAAAACGGATGGTGATCTTGTCGCCCGCTGCTGAAACCACCATTCCCTCGCCATACTTCGGCACCCTGACGCTGCTGCCGGCTTGCGGCACGGAGGTCGCGGTTTTCCGCGGCGCACGCGTTTCCTTCCTGCTCGGATGCTCGGGACTGAGCGCCTGCTCCGGCGGCTGGCGGCAGTTGTCGCACACGCCGCAGTGCGACCATTCGACCTGTTCGCCGAAATACTCCAGCAGCACTTTCCAGCGGCAAAAGCCGGTCTGGGCATAAAACACCAACCGCTCCAGCGCCTCGTGGTCGCGCACGCTCTTGTCGCGATAGGTGTTGACCAGTTCTTTCAATTCCTTCGGCTTCACCCGTTGCCGCAGCAGGTGGTAGTCGAGGTTCTCGTCCTGCTCGAGCATGCCGCCATCCTTCAGCAGTTTGAGTGCGACCTGCAGGCGGGTGTCCGAGACCTGTTCGAGCTCTTCCTGCAGCCGGTCGGCGGACACAGGCCGCCTTTCTGCGGACAGGGTTTGCAGGGCGGCATAGACGGCGCCGAGATCTTCCGCGCCGGGATAGCGGCGGGCGAGGAAGAACTGCTGCACCTGCTTGTCCTTGGCGAGGAAGAGCAGGGTGCATTCCGCATCCTCGCCGTCGCGTCCGGCCCGTCCCGATTCCTGGTAGTACGCCTCCAGGTTGGCCGGAATCTGGTAGTGGATCACGAAGCGGATGTCCGCCTTGTCGATACCCATGCCAAAGGCATTGGTCGCCACCATGATCCTGCTCGCGCCTGTCATGAACGCGTCCTGGTTCTGGTTGCGCACCCGGGTCGACAGCTGGCCGTGATAGAAGGTAACGCTTTCACCGGCTTCCTTGAGCGCGGCATGAACCTCCTCGACTGCCTTCACGGTGGCGGTGTAGATGATGCCCGAACCTGGCGTCTTCCGGACCAGTTGCAGCGCCTGGGAAAGTTTTTCCTGCTCGCTCGTCGCCGTCAGTACCCGGTAATGAAGATTTGACCGGTAGATACCGGTATTAATGACATGGATGTCGGGCAGTCCAAGCTGCTTGCCGATGTCCTCGACGACATTTTCGGTGGCGGTAGCGGTCAGCGCCAGCACGGTCGGATTGTCCAATGCTTCGATTGCCGCACCGAGGTGCAGGTAGGCTGGCCGGAAGTCATGGCCCCATTGCGAGATGCAGTGTGCCTCGTCGATCACGAACAGGCTCACCCGGCTGTGGCGCATGGTGGCGAGGAAGTCCGGGTCGGACAGGCGCTCCGGCGTGGCGAACACGAACTCGTTGTCGGCCTGCCGGATGCTTTCCAGAATCGATTCTTCTTCCCGGCTGGTGAGCGTGCTGTTGACTTCCGCAGCGGCCACGCCCGCGGATTCGAGCTTGCCGGCCTGGTCCTTCATCAGCGAGATCAGGGGCGAGACGACCAGCGTCACGCCCGGCAGCTTCAGCGTAGGCAACTGGTAACACAGCGATTTTCCTGCCCCGGTAGGCATGATGGCGAGGGTATTGTTTCCCTGCAGGACGTTTTCGATGACTTCATGTTGTCCCGGGCGTAATTGCCGGATGCCGAAGGTTTCATGCAAAGTCTTCTGCAAGGCCTTGTCGCCAGGGACGACTTTCAACGGTGCGTGCCTGGCGCTTTCCTGCGGGCGCAGGGAGTTTTCCTCCGTGGATGGAGCGTAGGTGGTTGATGCGTGCATGGCGAAGGTACAGTGGATGCTGGATGGAAGATAGATGCTTTGTTGTCCTTCATGCACCAAGCATGCCAGTGCCATCACCCTGCTTTTTCGCGAGAATTGAGAATCTGAAGCGAAATATTGCCCAGAAAGAAGCGCAATGAATATATTTCACCGCTTTTGCAAATATCCAGTACAATGGCCCTCCAATTGAAGTTTGAACTAGTAGTGCAGTATTGGTCTGTCATTTCTTTCTGGCTTCAAGGATTCAACCGGGCGCAAGCCCATTTAACTGTTTTAAAGGAAATGTAATGGCAACTGGTACCGTCAAATGGTTCAACGATGCAAAGGGTTTTGGTTTCATCACTCCGGATGAAGGCGGCGAAGATCTGTTCGCGCACTTCTCCGCGATTCAGTCCAACGGCTTCAAGTCGCTGAAGGAAAACCAGCGTGTTTCCTTCGAAGTCACGACCGGCCCGAAGGGCAAGCAGGCTTCCGCGATCCAGCCCCTGTAAGCTGATCCAGTCTTGAAGAAATGCCGTCCAGTGGAAACACTGGGCGGCATTTTTGTTTTGAGCGCCGTTTTCTGCGCCGGATTCTCCTATGCAACCGCAATGGCGCAGCCTACACTGGATCAGGACGGCTGCATCAAGGGGGGGGACATGACGAGCACACTGCCTGCAATGACCCTAGCCGCATCGGCTGCCTTGGGGAACATGCCGCTTGTCGAGGTCGAGCAAGTCTTCTGGGACTGCGACTTCAAGGGCACGCAGCACATCCTCGATTTCGACGATGCCCACGTGTGCAGTACGGTGTTCGAAAAGCTCAAGGCGGAGAAATTCAACAGCGAATTCGACCGCTTCCTCGAGTGGTGGCAGACCAACAAGACGCGTGAATACGCTGCACGTGCCGCTTCACGGAAATCGCAGGATCGATAACCTTCGCGCACTGCTTGATCTGGATTGACCGCGTCTCCCACGCCGGCCCTAGACTGGAGCATGATTCGCCGCCCGGGAGGTGCCAATGGGACTGTTGCACGGGATCGCACTCGCTGCGTCTGTGTCGACCGGTAACGTTTCCCTTGCCCAGATCGAGACGCAATTCTGGGACTGCGATTATGCGGTCATGCGCGGCACATTCGACTTCACTGACGCGGAACACTGCAGCGAAGTGTACGAATTGCTCAAGGCAAAAAAATTCAACAACGACTTCAATTGTTTTCTCGATTGGTGGCGCATGAACAAGGCGCGCGAGCATTCGATGCGCGCCGCCTCATCGCGGTACCGGGGCTGGTAACGGGTCTCATCCTCAGGAGGGCAGCAGTACTGCCGCACCGTCGAATTGCCCGGCACGCAGCCCGGCCAAGGCGTCATTCGCTTGCTCCAGTCTGAACGGGATCGGGCTGGTCCGGATATCCAGTTCGTCCGCCAGCGCAAAGAATGCATCTCCATCAGCACGCGTCAGGTTTGCCACGGAACGCACCGTCCGTTCTCCCCACAGGAGCGAGTAGGCGAATGAAGGGATGTCGCTCATGTGGATGCCGGCGCACACCACCACGGCTCCTTTGCGCGTGACGGCAAGCGCCTGCGGAACAAGCGCACCCACCGGGGCAAACAGGATGGCTGCGTCGAGCGGCGCCGGAGGCGTTGCTCCCGCATCTCCCGCCCATGCCGCACCAAGGGACAGGGCGAATTCCTGCGAGCGGCTGTCGCCCGGGCGCGTGAATGCGTAGACCTGCCGGCCTTGCTGCCGCGCGACCTGCACAATGATGTGCGCGGCAGCGCCAAAACCGTAGATGCCGATACGTTCCGCCGCGCCTGTCATCGCATAGGCGCGATAGCCGATCAATCCGGCGCACAGCAGCGGGGCGGCATGCATATCGTCGTACTTGGCAGGAATGGCAAAGCAATAGCGCGCATCCGCCACCGTGTACTCCGCATAGCCACCATCCTTGTCGAAACCGGTGAAGAGGGCGCTGTCGCACAGGTTCTCATGGCCCGTGCAACAGTAGCCGCAATTGCCGCAGGTGTCTCCCAGCCAAGGCACTCCCACGCGCTCGCCTGGCGCCGGCGTTTGCACCAGACTGCCGGCTTGTACCACCACACCTACGACTTCATGCCCCATCACCAGCGGCGATTTATGCTGCGGCAGTTCACCGTCGGCGATGTGCAGGTCCGTGCGGCACACGCCGCAGGCCGTGACGCGCAGCAGGACCTCATGGTCGCCTGGGCTTGGTACGGAAATGCGCGCCAGGCGCAAGGGCGTGCGCGGCTTGTCCAGCAGCATGGCGCGCATGGATGCGGGAAGGGACGAGGCCGATGTCATTGCAGCATTTCTGTTGCAAAAATGCGTGCCGGCTGCAGGCCGGCAAGCGCTTCGGTTCATCATACCCCTGCGGGACGAGCATGGCCGTAGTACGATGCACCTGATTGATTCAAATAAAAAACCGAATAGGGGGAGAGATGTTCAAGTTCGGGAAGCCCGCACCTGAGCCGGAAGTCCGCAAGGAACCGGCTGCCGACCTGGAGCGCGTCGTTGGCGGAATCGCACACCAGGCAGCGGGAATCGGAAAAGAGTCGGCCGAGCTCAATGGCCTGATCGACGACCTCGCCGCCATGAGCGGCAAGCAGGCGGAGACCTTCAAGGCACTTGCGCAGGAAATCGATGCGATGGTGCGGGCCAATCATGCGATCGAGGAAGTGACCAAGGCCAGTACGGAATCGGTCAAGCGCGCCCGCAAGACGGTCGAGCAGATCGGGCAGGGTGTCATCGCCGTGACCGACAATCTCTCCGATGTGGCCGAAGCAGCCAACGAGATCACCCAGATTGCACTGCAGACCCGGCTGGTGGCATTCAATGCCTCGGTCGAGGCCAAGCGCGCGGGGGAAGCCGGGCGCGGGTTTGCGGTTGTCGCCGACGCCGTGCGCGACCTCGCAGCAAAAGTCGAACAATCATCCAAGCTCATCATGAGCACAGTCACCCAGCTGGATACGCGCATCAAGGCGCTGGCTGACGACATCCAGTCCAAGGAGAAGCGGCAGACGGGGAGCGATGAGCGCAGCGACACCTTCGACGCCGCCGTGAGCGAAGTCGAACGCGGCGTCGCCGAAATTGCCGATGCGGCGCAAAAGAACCTTACCGGCTGCGCCGGCGTGCTCGACTCGGTGCGCGGCCTGTCCGACCAGGTGGCGCGCAATGCCACGGCGCTCCAGAATGCGCGCAAGCGCAGCGAGAGTTTCCTCTCGTTGTCCGAGTCGCTGATCGAACTGTCTGCCGAAAGCGGCCTTCGGACGGAGGACACACCTTTCATCGAGGCGGCCGTCGCAACCGGCAAACGCATCTCCAGCCTGTTCGACGAAGCCATCCGGTCGGGTGCACTGTCGATGGCCGACATGTTCGACGAAAACTACCAGCCTATCCCCGGTACCAAGCCCGAGCAGTTCATGGCGAAATTCACACCGTATTGCGACAAGGTCCTGCCTGACATCCTCGAAGGCATCCTCGCGTCGCTCCCGAAAGTGGTGTTTTGCGTCCCTACCGACCGCAAGGGCTACATCCCGACACACAACCGCAAGTTTTCCAAACCGCAGGGCAGTGATCCGGTCTGGAACCAGGCGAACTCGCGCAACCGCCGCTTCTTCACCGGCCGCACCGAATGGGCCGCGATCAATAACCGCAAGCCTTTCCTGCTGCAGACCTACAGGCGGGACATGGGAGGCGGGAATTTCACGGTGATGAAGGACCTGTCGGTGCCGATCTTCGTCAACGGCAAGCACTGGGGCGCGTTGCGGATCGGGTACCAGTTCTGACCGCCATCCGATTCCGGATCCGCAAATAAAAAAACGGCCACCTCGCGGTGGCCGTTTCCGTATTGCGCGGTCTTACTGCTTGTAGATGCCGGCGCCGACGATGATATCGTCCAGCTTCTCCACATAGCTCGACTTTGCTTCAACGTTCTTGGTCACCGGGTTCGGCCACTTGTAATCGACCCAGCCGCTGCCTTTGGCGCTGACGGTTTCAATGAAGCTTTTGAGGATGTACTTGCCGTCCGCATCACGCAGGTCGATCAGGCTCTTGCCGTTCATCTTGGCGGCGTTGCCATTGCCGATCGCCAGGTTCGTGCCTTTCATGTCGTAGACAAAAATATACAGGTCGCGATCGACGAACTGCCCTTTCGGGTCGTTGATCGCAGCGAAAGCCTTTTCTTTGCCGTTGGCCTTGACATAGGCCACGGCTTTTTTCACCAGTGCGGAAGCTTCTTCCGCACTGCCGCGTTCCGCTGCAACTGCAGAAGTGCCGACGAAGCCGGCAAATGCCAGAAATGCAATTCCCTTGAGCAAAGCTTTCATGAAATATCTCCTTCAGGTTTTTTTTGAACGTCACGACTGCGCATTCAGTACACCTAATCCCTATGGCGATTTCAATCGTCAGCAGAGCGGCTTTCGATAATTTGAATATTTCCATCTAGAAAGGTTTTGCGCAGATGCCACATTGTCTTTTTCCCTTTCCGGTTGCCTTGATTGCAGTCAACTTTTTCAGGAAAGGGTGCGAGGATTCTGGCACGCGGCCGGCAGCCGATGATTGAAAAGCTTTCACGCAAGGCGTGAAAGCCTTGCACGGATTACTTGCGCCAGTAGCCCGGCTGGGCGTAGGCGAGGCGGAGGAAATCGACGAAGGCGCGAATGCGTAGCGGAAGGTGGCGCCGTTGAGCAAAGACGGCGTAGATGTCGTTGCCGGGCGCGGCGAATTCGTCGAGGACGGTAACCAGCTGTCCCGACTCGATGGCCTTGCCGACTTCCCACATGGAGCGCCAGGCCAGCCCCTTGCCGGACAGCGCCCAGTCATGCAGCACCGCGCCGTCGTTGCACACCATGTTGCCGACGACCTTGAGAGTGACGTTCTTGCCGTTCTGCCGGAAGGTCCAGCCGCGCTGGCTACCTTCGCTGCTCATGGCCAGGCAGTTGTGCCTGGCCAGGTCGTCGAGCGAGGCGGGCGCGCCGTGTTTCTTGATGTAGGCCGGCGAAGCGACTACTACCCGCTTGTTGTCGGCGAGTTTCACACCGATCAGGTTGGAGTCGGAGAGGGCGGCGATGCGGATGGCAACGTCGATGCCTTCGCCGATCAGGTCGACCACCCGGTCGTTGAGGTTGAGCGTGACGCTGACGTCGCCGTGATGCGCAAGGAAGGAGGGAATCAGCGGCGCCACATGCTGGCGTCCAAACCCGGCGGGAGCAGAAATCAGCAGGTGGCCGCTGGCCCGCGCGCTGCGCTCGGAGACGGCGCTTTCGGCTTCCTCCAGCTCGGCCAGGATGCGCTGGCAGTCTTCCAGGAAGGCGACGCCTTCGTTGGTCAGCGCAATCTTGCGCGTGGTCCGTTGCAGCAGCTTGACCCCTAGCCGCTCTTCCAGCGCATCGAGGCGGCGGCCGATCATCGCCGGCGCGATGCCCTCTGCGCGTGCGGCAGCGGTGAGGCTGCCCTTGGCGGCGACATCGACGAAGGTGGAAATCTGCTTGAATTGGTCCATTTCCCGACGATATTGGATCTGATACTAAAACGCAATAATAAAGTGATTAATTGTTTTGTTTATGGACATTTATATTGCATATACTCGAGAGCCATAGAAGACCTGAAACCGATTCATGACCATCCAAGCCATCGCCTTCGACGCCTACGGAACTCTGTTCGATGTGTACTCCATCGGCCAGCTTGCCGAAAAACTGTTCCCGAAGCGCGGCGCGGCACTCGCCGAATTGTGGCGCGACAAGCAGATCGAGTACACACGTCTGCGCACCATGTGCGCCACCTACAAACCATTCTGGGAAGTGACCCAGGATGCGCTCGTCTTCAGCTGCAAGAAGCTGGGGCTGGACCTGACGCTGGACGCGCAGAACAGCCTGATGGGGCAGTACGCGAAACTGCAGGCCTTCCCGGAAAACCTCGGTGTGCTGCAGCAACTGCAGAAAATGGGCCTGAAGCTCGCAATCCTGTCGAACGGCAACCCGCAGATGCTGGATGCCGCAGTCGAGGCCGCGGGCATGCGCGGCATCTTCCACCACATCCTGTCTGTCGATGCGGTCAAAAAATTCAAGACCGCGCCGGAGGCTTACCAGCTGGCGCCGGATGTGTTCGGCCTGTCGGCAAAGAACATTCTGTTCGTGTCGAGCAATTGCTGGGATGCCTGCGGGGCGACCTGGTTTGGCTACACCACCTTCTGGGTCAACCGCGCCAATGCGCCACTGGAAGAGCTGGGCGTGACGCCGGACGCCACTGGTAAGGACATGAACGCGCTGCTGCAGTACGTGCAAAAACAAATTGGCGGCATGAAATGAGCGCTTGGCAGATTGCGCTGGTCGGCATTGCGGCGTTCTGTGCGGGCGCGATGAATTCGGTGGCCGGTGGCGGGACGTTCTTCTCCTTTCCTGCCTTGTTGGCAGCCGGCGTGCCGCCGGTCGCGGCCAATGCCAGCAATTCGGTTGCACTATGGCCGGCCAGCCTGTCGGGAGCATGGGCCTATCGCACCGAACTCGCCCGCTACAAACGCTACCTGGTGCCGATGGGCATCGTGTCCTTCATTGGCGGGATCGGTGGCGGGCTGCTGCTGCTTGCGACCAAAGATGCCACCTTCTCCAAGCTGATTCCGTGGCTGCTACTGTTTGCCACGGTACTGTTCGCCTTCTCGGGAAGGATTTCGGCCATGCTGCGCGGTGCGGAAGCCACCAAACCCGGCAACTCGCCCGCGTCGTTGGCCGGACAGGCGGTCGTGTCGGTCTACGGTGGTTTCTTCGGTGCCGGCATGGGTATCCTGATGCTGGCCAGCCTGGCGATGGCGGGTCACGACGATGTGCATGAGATCAATGCCATCAAGAACCTGCTGTCGGCCATCATCTACAGCGTGACTGTTCTCACCTTCGTTGCTGCCGGCGCCGTCGACTGGCCGTACACGATAATCATGCTGGCCACCGCCACCCTTGGCGGCTACTGGGGGGCCAGTATCGCGCGCAAGATCCCGGCACTCTGGCTGCGCCGCTTCATCATCGCTGTCGGATTTACGTTGACGGTTTTTTATTACTACAAGACGTTTTGAGCATCGCGGTAACAGCCTGTTGCCGCATTACTTTTGCTTTCCCGGTCGGCTTGACTAACATGTACTGAAGACCCGTTCAACTGGGGAAACCATGCATGCATTGAAACTGACCGCCGTTGGCGACGGACTCGGTCTCGAGTTGCCAAGGGAAGTCCTCGCCAAGCTCAGGCGCGGCGTGGGCGAAACGGTCTACCTGATCGAAACGCCTGATGGACTGCTGCTGTCCTCCCAGCATCCTGCTATCCAGGAGCAGGTCGACGCCGGCAGGGCCTTTATCGAAGACTATCGGGACGCGTTGCGCGCGCTGACGGGATGAATCTGTTCTGCATCGAACCGGACGCCTTGCTCCTGCTGCATGAGGAAAGCCTCGTCGAGCAGGGCGGAGAACCGGGGCCGTGCGATGACGCGCTGCTCGAAGCAGCCTTGACCCATCCCCTGAATCAAGCCGTTTCCAGGCCTGTCGACATCGCCGACATCGCGGCCGCGTATGCCTGCGGGATATTGCGTTATCGCCCGTTTGCAGTCGGCAACGAGCGCGTGGCCTTGCTTGCCTTGGGGCTGTTCCTGTACCTGAACGATTGGCGGCTGGACGCGCCGCCGGCGGAAGCCGCAGATGTCATCTGGCAAGCCAGCGCGGCAGTACTGGACGAAACCGCGCTGGCGAATTGGGTGCGGGGCTATCTTTGAACGCTTGGCTCAACTTCAAAATAACATTAAAAATATTATTTAAGTTTTTGAAAATAAATATAAATACTACGCAAGCGATTTGACGTAGGCACGAATCCCCGCCAGCAGCATCTCCACCGCCATCGCCGTCAGGATCAGTCCCATCAAACGCTCGAACGCGGTCATCACCCTTGTCCCCAGCGCCCGCTGCATGTGTTCGGCGCTCAATAGCACGATCAGCCAGACGACCGCCACCGCCGACAGCACGGCGACATGCAGCATCGTTTCCTTCGCGCTCGAATGCGAGAACAGTAGCACCGTCACCAGCGCCGATGGGCCGGCAAGCGCGGGGATCGCCAAGGGCACGATGAAGGGCTCATGTTCGCCCTCGCCATCGCCAAAGACGCCGCCTGGCTGCGGAAATACCATGCGCAATGCGATCAGGAACAGGATCACGCCGCCGCCGATGCGCAGCGCGATATCACTTAGTTGGAGCGCCGTCAGGAAGTGGCGGCCGAAAAACATGAACAGCAGCAAGAGCACGAAGGCAATCGCGCATTCGCGGATAATGACGCGGCCGCGCCTTTCCGCAGGCACATTGGCCAGGGCGCCGACGAACAAGGGGACGTTGCCGAACGGATCCGTGACCAGCAGCAGGATGATGAAGGATTGAAAGAAATTTTCGGTCATGTTCTTGTGGGCATTTTATAGAGTAAACGCTCGATATCGCCGCGAGACAGGCGATTCACGAGTCGGCTAGGATGCCACAGGACACACAAAACAAGATACGGAGACCTATGCAGCCTGCCGAACCAAAAAAGAAATCTCGCCGCCGTTTTCTGCTTGGCGGCCTCGGCGTCGCCGGCGCGCTCATCGTCGGCTGGGGTGTCATGCCCCCGCGCCAGCGTTTGCATCCCGCAAATCCCTTGCCCGCCGCCGACGGCGAAGTCCGGCTGAACGGCTGGATCAAGATGGCGCCTGACGGCACGGTGACGGTCGCCATGCCCCAATGCGAGATGGGACAGGGCGTCTATACCGCCTTGCCGATGCTGGTCGCCGAAGAACTCGACGTTCCACTGTCCGCAGTGAAGATCGAACGCGCACCGATCGACAAGATCTTCGGCAATGTCGCCGTGCTGCAGGATGGCCTCCCTTTCCATCCCGACGGCGCCGGGACTTTCAAGGAAGCGGCGGTCTGGTTTACTGGCAAGGCCGCCCGCGAACTGGGCTTGATGATTACCGGCGGATCCTCGTCAGTGAAGGACGCCTGGCACCCGATGCGCGAGGCCGGCGCAACCGCACGTGCGATGCTGGTCACGGCGGCGGCCAAGGCGTGGGGCGTCACGCCCGATGAATGCCGCACGGAGGACGGCGCGGTCATTCATGCAAGCGGAAAGAAGGCGGCATACGGCGAACTGGCAGCGAAAGCCGTCGGCAGTGAGCCCGGCGAGATTCGCCTGAAGGAACCGAAGGACTTCAAGCTCATCGGCAAGCCGCAGCCGCGCCGCGATTCTCCGTCCAAGGTCAATGGCACCGCGGTATTTGGCCTCGATCCGCGTCCCGAAGGGCTGGTGTATGCCGCAGTGAAGATGAGCACGACCATAGGCGGCACGGTCCAGAAATTCGATGCCGATGCGGTCAAGGGCATGCCCGGCGTGATTCGCGTCGTCGACTTTTCCGGCGCGGCACCCGGCATGACCGGCGTGGCGGTGATCGCCCGGTCGTATTGGCAGGCGAAGCAGGCGGTTGCAGCCTTGCCGGTGACATGGAACGAAGGACCGAATGCAAAACTGTCTTCAAGCGCCGTATTCCAGGAACTTGCGGCACGTCTCGACAGCGAATCCGGCTTCACCTATCACAGCGTCGGTGACCCGGACCCGGGCAAGGCCGGCGTCAGGCACCTGAAGGCGGAATACCGCGCGCCTTTCCTCGCGCACGCGACGATGGAGCCGATCAACTGCACTGCCCAAATCAAGGACGGCAAGGTAACCCTCTGGGCATCGACCCAGGTCCCCAGCATTGCCGCCGACACCGCCGCGCGCGTGGCGAAGGTCAAGGCGGAAGATGTGACGCTGAATGTGACCTACATCGGCGGCGGCTTCGGCCGGCGGCTTGAAGTCGACATGATCGCGCAGGGGGTGGCGATTGCGGCGCAGGCTGGCGGCGCGCCCGTGCAGGTGATCTGGAGCAGGGAAGAAGATACCACCCACGACTTCTACCGTCCGGCAGCACTGGCGAGGTTTTCCGCCTCGCTGGATGCCGCCGGCAACGTGGTCGCGTACGATAACCGTCTGGCATCGGGCGCGATCACACACCAGGTCATGGAGCGCACCTTCGGACTTATGGGCGCCGGGCCCGACAAGACGACGGCGGAAGGCGCGTTCGACATGCCGTACGAATTCACGCACCAGAGGATCGCGCATGTCACGGTGCCTACGCCCGTGCCGATCGGTTACTGGCGCTCGGTCGGCCATTCGCATAATGCGTTTTTCAAGGAAAGCTTCATCGACGAACTGGCGCACGAGACTGGCAAGGACCCGATCGAATTCCGCCGCAGCCTGTTGAAGAAACACCCGCGGCACCTGGCAGTGCTGGATGCGGCGGTAGCCAAGGCCGGCAAACCGGCCGCAGGACGCGCGCATGGCGTCGCGCTGCATCAGTCCTTCGGTTCCATTGTCGCGGAAGTGGCCGAGGTATCGGTGGAAGGCAATGAGATCCGCGTGCACAAGGTCACCTGTGCGATCGACTGCGGCATTGCGGTCAATCCCAACATCATCGCGCAGCAGATGGAGTCCGCGGTTGTTTTCGGCCTGAGTGCCGCACTGTTTGGCGAGGTCACGATCAAGGACGGCAAGGTCGAGCAGCAGAATTTCCACAACTACCCGGTACTGCGCATGAACCAGGTGCCGGTGGTAGAGACGATCGTGATCAGGAATGCGGAACCCCCGGAAGGCGTGGGGGAGCCGGGAACGCCGCCGATTGCGCCGGCAGTGGCCAATGCGGTGTTCACGCTGACGGGAAAGCGGCTGCGCAGCCTGCCGCTGCGGCTGGCGTAAGATTAGTCGGCGGCTTCCTGCAACCGCGCATGCAGGTTGCAGGTCTGCTGCCATTCTGAGCGTTCCGGCGAGGCGGCGATCTCGGCACGCAGGTCGTCCCCGCTTTTCTCCGCTTGCGCCTGGATCAGGCGATCCGCAAGCTTCATTTCGGGCAGCACGGTGCCGAAGAAGGTCACCGCATTACCGCGCTGGATCAGCAGCGTCGGAAAATTGTCCACATCGATATCGCCGATGAAATCCGCCTGGTCTTCGATATCGATCCACACAAAGCGCTTGTCCGGATGCAGCGCCGCGAGCTTTTCGAAGCCGCTGCGATAGCTTCTGCAGGTGTCGCACCACGCCGCGCACAGGCAGGCGACCAGCCACGCATCTTCATCCAGCCATTGGGCCAGTTGTGCGCGGTTGAGGTTCTCAAGGGTGATGCAATTCGAGGACATGTGCGGAATGCTGCATATTGGAGCCGGGAACGATGCCTATTGTAAGGGAAGGCGCAGCATGCCGCTCGCCGGGTATGCCGGCGCTTGCAGTGAATGGGGGAGCGGGTTCAGGCAGTCGTATTGACGTTCTGGCCAAGGTGGGCGGGCAGGTTCGGGGCGGTCGCCGGCGGCAGCGCTTCCAGCATGGCGGCGGCGCTACTGGCTTGCACATCCATTGCTTTCTTCATCACCGCAATGCCGATGGCTTGGTTCGTTGCTGTATTCGCAAGTGATGTTGCCAGTTGGGCGATCTGATTGACTTCCATGTTTCCTCCACTGCCGTTTGCTTGTTAACGGCCGCTGCTTTGCATTCTTTAGGGTGGGCTGTCACGGTAAAATACAGCCATGCCTAACATTCTTGCCATCGAAACATCCTCTGAACTCGCATCGGTAGCGCTCTTGCATCGCGGACAACTTATTTCGCACGAAGCGTCCGGCGTACAGACGCATTCGCAGACCGTATTGCCGATGGTGCAAGCGCTGCTTGCGCAGGCCGGCATCGCGCTCTCTGATTGCGATGCGATTGCCTTCGGCGCAGGACCGGGATCTTTCACCGGTGTCCGCACCGCATGCGGCGTTGCGCAGGGGCTCGCATTCGGAGGTGACCTGCCTGTAATCCCGGTAGTGACACTGCTTGCGATGGCCCAGGCTTGCCGCGATACGACAGGCACTGACAATACGCTGGTCGTGCTCGACGCCCGCATGGATGAAGTGTATTGGGCGCAGTATCGATACGCCGATGGGTGGCAGGCCGTGACCGAGCCGACGCTGTCGGCACCGGAGGTGGTTGTCATAGCGGACAATGCGGTTGCCTGCGGCAACGGCCTCACTGCCTATGCGTCCGCATTCGGCAACCTGGCGACTTCAGCTGCCTCGCAAGCGGACATCATGCCGCACGCCGCACAGATTGCCCGCCTGGCCGAAGCCGAATTCGCTGCAGGGCGCACGGTATCTGCACGTGACGCGCAACCCATCTACCTGCGCAACAAGGTCGCATTGACCACTGCGGAACGTCTTGCGAAGGTGGCGACATGAGCGCGATCTACAAGCTTGCCGCCGAGTCGCCGGCGCTGACGTCGCTGCAGTTCGCACGCATGCAAGTCGGCGACCTGCCGGATGTGCTTACGATTGAAAATGACGTCTACCCGCATCCCTGGACGCGAGGCAATTTCCTGGATTCCCTGTACAGCGGCTATGAGGCCTGGACATTGCGCGAACCGGCCGGACCGCTGGCCGGATACTTCCTCGTGATGCTGGCTGTGGACGAGGCCCATCTGCTCAACATCAGCGTGCGTCGCGACCTGCACGGAAAGGGCGCTGGTCGCATGCAGCTCGACAAGGTCGTGGAAATCGCGAAGGAAAAGGGCATGACGTCCATCCTGCTCGAAGTACGCCCCTCGAACGATCGCGCGCTCGCGGTATACAAGCAATACGGCTTCGAACAGATCGGCACGCGCAAGGGCTACTATCCCGCTGCAAACAATACGCGCGAGGACGCGATCGTAATGAGGTTTCATCTATGACATCGGACCGCCGGGCAGTCTTCCTTGAAGAAATGGGCATCGGGCCTCTCTGGCAGCGGCGCGATCTTCCCGTCATGGAGGAAGAGACGTTTGTGGAGACCGTTGAGGCTGCCGCGCCGGTAGTTTCACAGGTCGCTGTCGTTGCTCCCGAGGTCGTGGACGTGGTCGTCGAGACGAGCCCGGCACTGCCGGTTCAACCGCCGAAGGCGCCGCCTCGCAACGAGGTTGCCGGCATGGACTGGATCCAGCTCAAGGAGAGCGTCGCCGGCTGCGTGAAGTGCGGGCTGTGCCAGGGGCGGACCAAAACCGTGTTTGGCGTCGGTGACGAAAAGGCGAAATGGCTGTTCGTCGGCGAAGGCCCGGGACGCAACGAGGACCTCACCGGCGAACCGTTTGTCGGCCAGGCCGGCAAGCTGCTGGACAATATGCTGCGCGCCATCGGCCTCGAGCGCGGCGAGAACGCGTACATCGCCAACATCGTCAAATGCCGTCCTACCGACGAGAACGGCCGCGACCGGCCGCCGGCGCCGCAGGAAGTCGCGGCTTGCATGCCTTATCTCGCACGCCAGATCGAGCTGATCCAGCCGACCATCCTCGTCGCGCTCGGAAAGACGGCGGCACTGTCGCTTCTCGGCCTCGATCCGGAAACGCCGGTATCGAAGCTGCGGGGAACGGTGCACACCTATGCGGGCCTGCCGCTGGTCGTGACCTATCATCCGGCCTACCTGCTTCGCAACATGAGCGACAAGCGAAAGGCGTGGGCGGACCTGTGCCTGGCGATGACAACCTATGCAAACGCATAGCCGCGCGCAGTCAGAGTCCTACCAAGAGCATTTCCATCAGCGCTGGAATTTCCTGAACGATCCGCACGTCCGCGCGCTTGCATGGCTGCTGGATGCTCCCGACCTGCTCGACGCTGCCGCTCCAGACTGGCATGGCAAGATTGCCAGCATTGCACAGGTGGACGAACCAGTACTTGCATGGCTGCGCGAAGTGGACCAGGCACCGCAAGCCTTGCATGCCAGCCTCCGCCTCCAGCCGTTCACCCGTCTCGGACGCTATGCGGAAAGGCTCATGGCCTTTTATCTGGAGCATAGCGGCGAGCTCTATGCGCACGGCGTGCAGGTGCGGACGGCAAAGAATGAGACGATAGGCGAGTTCGATTTCCTGCTGAAGCGCGGCGACACCCTGGTGCATTGGGAATTCGCGACCAAGCTCTATCTCCTCGAGTCCAGCGGCCATGGCCGGCATGCCGATTATTTTGTCGGGCCGAATCTTGCCGATACGCTGGGCGCAAAGGTCCGCAAGATCATGGACCAGCAATTGTCGCTGTCGAAACATCCCGCGGCGCGTGAGCAGCTGCCGCTTCCGGTGGCTGCTGCGCAGGCGCTGGTCAAGGGCTGGCTTTTCTATCATGGCGAAACGCCGGTAACGGAAAGGCCTCCCGGTATTTCATATGGGCATTGCCGCGGTTTCTGGTGCACGCTGGAGGAGTCGGCGGGACTGGACGCCGAGCGCTATGCGTTGTTGCCGCGCCTGAGTTGGCTCGCACCGGCCAAGTTCACGCAGGATGAGGGGATCGGCCGTGAGGTCTTGGGGCAGGAATTGGAGCGGCATTTTGCCGGCAGCACGGCTCCCGCGCTGGTCGCCATGCTTCGGCTGGACGGTGATGCGCTGCTGGAAGCGGATCGCGGCTTCGTCGTACCCGACGACTGGCGCAGCAAGGCAGAGAGCCGGATCAAGCGGATTGCCTGAGCGGCAATCCGGTCAATGCTTGTGCTCGCCGATCAGCGCCAGCGAATCGAATTCGCGCTGGTTCGCTGCATGCTTCTTCATGGCGAGCAGCATCGTTCCCGCGACGAACATGCCGAACAGGATGATCACGATGTTGATGTTCATGTTCAGCTTCACCATGAGTGCGTACAGCATGAGCATGGTGAGCACCGACAGGTTTTCATTGAAGTTCTGCACCGCAATGGAATGCCCGGCGCTCAACAACACATGGCCGCGATGCTGCAGCAAGGCATTCATCGGCACCACGAAATAACCGGCCAGTGCGCCGATCATGATCAGTAACGCATAGGCGACCCACACGGTGTGGACCATGGTCATGGTCATTACGATCAGGCCCATGGCGACGCCGAGCGGCATGACGGTCAGCGCCTTCTTCAGCGGGACGAAGCGTGCTGCGGCTGTTGCGCCGACCGCAACGCCGACCGCGAAAATGCCCTGGAGGATCGCCGCCTTGTCGAGGGGCATGTTGAGCGATTTCTCCGCCCACTTCAGTACGATGAACTGCAGCGTCGCGCCTGCCCCCCAGAACAGCGTCGTGACCGCGAGCGAAATCTGCCCCAGCTTGTCCTTCCACAGCGTGGTGAAGCAACCGGCGAAGTCTGCAATCAGGCGAATCGGATTGCGTTCCTGGTCAGGATAGTGCGCGCCGGTATCCGGAATCTTCAGGTTGAAGATGGCCGCCAGTACATAGGTAACCATGATGACGGACAGGGCGGCCTCCGCTGATGTATCGATTCCGACATCGATGATCGGGAAGTCGAAACTGAGGAGCATCCCCGCCACCTGCGAATTGACGAGCGCGCCGCCCATTACGGTGCCAAGGATGATGGAAATCACCGTCAGGCCCTCGATCCAGCCGTTGGCCGCAACCAGTTTTTCGGGCGGCAGCAATTCCGTCAGGATGCCGTACTTCGCGGGAGAGTAGGCGGCGGCGCCAAAGCCGACCACCGCATATGCAAGCAGCGGATGCACATCGAAGAACATCATTGCGCAGCCGCCGATCTTGATCATGTTGGTGATGAACATGACCCGGCCCTTGGGCATGGAGTCGGCGAATGCGCCGACGAATGCCGCCAGCAACACATAAGACAGCACGAAGAACAGCTTGAGCAGCGGCGTCATCCATGCCGGGGCTTCCATTGTTGTTAACAGCGCGATCGCCGCGATCAGGAGTGCGTTATCCGCAAGCGACGAAAAAAACTGCGCCGCCATGATGGTGTAGAAACCGCGATTCATCCGCATATTGAGGGGTACCGGTAACTCTAGGTCTAGTGTCTCCGGCTTGCTTTATACCATGAAAATATAGGGCGCCCGAGGATTTGTTCCGCATCGGAACACAAGCGTCCGGTAAAATGCAGGATCTTCATGCTTCTTCGTCTTTTCGATTCGCTTCATGCCAAGACCGCTTGTCGCCACCATTCATCTCGCTGCCATGCAGCACAATCTTTCCGTCGCAAAATTACGTGCACCCGGCGCCAAAACCTGGGCCGTGGTCAAGGCGAATGCGTACGGTCACGGGCTCGAGCGCGGGATGCGGGCGTTTTCCTCCGCTGATGGACTTGCGCTGATTGAAACCGAAGGCGCGATCCGGTTGCGCGAAATGGGTTGGCAAAAACCCATCCTTTTGCTCGAAGGCTTTTTCGATCCAAGCGACCTGCCGGTATGTGCAGCGCACGACATCCAGTTTGCCGTTCACTGCAATGAACAGATCGACATGCTTGAAAAGGCGAATCTTTCTTCGCCCGTCGATGTGCACCTGAAACTCAATAGCGGAATGAACCGGCTCGGATTCACGCCGGAGACATTCAAGGCTGCGCATGCAAGGCTGCGCGCCATCGGTGCCGTGCGCAGCATCACCTTGATGACGCATTTCGCCAATGCCGATGATGCGGACAATGCCGGGCAGCCGCTGATCGAGCAGGTCCGGCGCTTCGAGCAAGCAGCCGCCGGCGTGCCCGGTGAGCGCAGCCTTTCCAATTCAGCAGCAGTACTCACCCAACCGGAACTCGCAGCGAACTGGGTGCGGCCAGGGATCATGCTGTACGGCGGCACGCCAGGCGGCAAGACTGCACAAGCATTCGGGCTCAAGCCTGCAATGACGCTGGCAAGCGAAATCATCGGTATACAACATATACGTACCGGCGAAGCCGTCGGCTACGGAAGCCGTTTCATTGCCCGCAAGCCGATGACCATCGGCGTTGTCGCCTGCGGCTATGCCGACGGATACCCGCGCCACGCAACGGATGGCACGCCGGTCGTGGTCGACGGCCACCGGACGGTGCTTGCCGGACGCGTGTCGATGGACATGATTACAGTCGACCTTACCGACGTGCCCGGCGCTCGCGTCGGCAGCAAGGTCGAGCTTTGGGGAAATGCACTTCCCATCGACGAGGTCGCTGCAGCCGCCGGTACCATTGGATATGAACTGATGTGCGCGCTTGCGCCACGCGTTCGCGTCGTCGAAGAATAAGAACGATGACAAGCGGTCAATAGTGTTCAAACAATATTCATTTCATGGCTAAACAGAAAACCAACTACACCTGCACAGAGTGCGGCGGCGTACAGAACAAATGGGCTGGCCAATGCCCGTCCTGCGGTCAGTGGAACACTTTGGTGGAAACCGTCGTGGAGAGCGCAGGCAACCGTTTCTCCGGACAGTACCAGGGACTCGCGCAAACTTCGCCGGTGCTGAGCCTTGCGGATATCGAGGCGATCGACGTACCGCGCTTCGGCACGGGAATCGATGAATTCGACCGCGTACTCGGCGGCGGCCTGGTTGCAGGCGGTGTCGTGCTGATAGGCGGCGACCCGGGTATCGGCAAATCGACACTGCTGCTGCAGGCGCTCGCCAATATGTCCAAGCTGAAAAAAGTCTTGTATGTCAGCGGTGAAGAATCGGGCGCGCAGATCGCCCTGCGTGCGAAACGCCTTGCCGTCGATGCACGGGACTTGCAACTACAGGCGGAAATCCAGCTCGAGAAAATCCTCAACACGTTGGCCGAGCACAAGCCGCAGGTCGCGGTCATCGATTCGATCCAGACCATCTATTCGGATGCTTTGACATCGGCGCCGGGTTCCGTCGCGCAAGTGCGCGAATGCGCGGCGCAGCTGACGCGTGTGGCGAAGCAGTCCGGTATCACCATCATCATGGTCGGTCACGTGACGAAAGAGGGGGCGCTCGCCGGGCCGCGCGTGCTGGAACATATCGTCGATACCGTGCTGTATTTCGAGGGCGACACGCATTCCAGTTTTCGTCTGGTGCGTGCCTTCAAGAACCGTTTCGGTGCTGTCAACGAGCTTGGCGTGTTCGCGATGACGGAAAAAGGATTGAAGGGCGTTTCCAATCCCTCGGCGCTGTTCCTGTCCCAGCACGACAACCAGGTTCCAGGCTCCTGCGTGATGGTCACGCAGGAAGGGACACGGCCCCTGCTGGTGGAAATCCAGGCGCTGGTCGATACCTCGCACGTGCCGAACGCACGCCGTCTGTCGGTCGGCCTGGAGCAGAACCGCCTCGCCATGCTGCTCGCAGTCCTGCATCGTCATGCCGCGATCGCGGCCTTCGACCAGGACGTGTTCATCAATGCGGTCGGTGGCGTCAAGATTTCGGAGCCGGCGGCTGACCTCGCGGTCCTGCTCGCAATCCACTCGTCAATGCGCAACAAGCCGTTGCCGCGCGGTCTCGTGGTGTTCGGGGAGGTCGGTTTGGCTGGCGAAATCCGTCCGGCGCCGCGTGGTCAGGAGCGTCTGCGCGAAGCGGCCAAGCTCGGCTTTTCGATTGCCCTGATTCCCAAGGCCAACGCACCGAAGCAAAAGATCGAGGGATTGAACGTGATCGCGGTCGATCGGATTGACGAAGCGCTCAATCGGGTGCGCGACGCGGAATGATCGTTCAGGCGCGAGCCAGGCCGGCGGCTGCGACCGCGCTGCGGACGGCCGATTCGAGCGTTGCGGGATAATCACCGGCGGTGTAATCGCCAGCAATGAACAGTCCATCAACTCCCGTCGCATTGGGCGGGCGGACCAAGCCCGGTTCGCAGGCAAAGGTCGCCCGCTTTTCCGAAATCACCCTGGTCCATGTCGGCGACAGGAATGTTCGTTCGCCAAATGCCTCCGCAAGCTGCGCTGCTACGGATGCGGTGAGCGCATCGTGTCCTTGCTCGATCGCCTCGCTCGAGGCGCTCACAACGACGGAGAGCAATCCCGGCGAACGGGCATCGAGCTGTCCGCGGTCGAAGACAAACTGTCCCCATTTGCCACGACCGGGATTATCGGCAAGGGCGAAAAAGGGCTGTTGCAGCCTGAGGTCCGCCGCGTACTGGAGATAGCAGGTGGTAATCGGTTCGTGTCCGAGCGCCACGATGTGCGTAGTGTCGGCCAGGCCGTCGAGCAGGGCCGCAGCCTGTTTGGGCTGGGTTGCGACAATGACCGCATCGAAACGATTTGTCGTGCCTTCGCCATCGACGGTTTCAATCTGCCACTGTTCTTCATGGCGATGGATGCGTCTGACCTGGACCCCCACGCGTACCTGGCCGCGGTGCGTCTCGATGAATTCCGCCGCACGCCTCGGGAAAAGAGTGCTCAAATCCACCCGCGGTATCAACATGTCAGATGCCGCCCGGCGCGCACCTAGGCTGTCCCGCAGGACATTCAGGAACACTTGCGCGGATGCCCGCTTCGGCGGTGTATTCAGCGCCGCAATGCACAGCGGACGCCACATGAGTTGCGTCAGCCGTGCAGTCTGGTCATAGCGGTCGAGAAGTTCGGCGACGCTGCAATCCTGGTACAACTGCCAGTCCATCCAGCGTGCGGTCGTCGAAAAACGGGCGAGGGCCAGCTTGTCTTCCCGTGTCAATCCCGAAGCGCGAAGCAAACCGATCAGCATATGGAAAGGGGCGGGCAGGCGCGGCGTCACGAAATCCATGCCGCTATCGGCTGGGTAGCGCATCTGCAAGGGAAGCCGCAGCAGGGCCTCATCCGGTGCAATGCCGACTGTTTGCATCAATCGCAGCGTTTCGCTATAGGCACCAAGGAGGATGTGCTGGCCATTGTCGAGCAGGCGGCCGTCGACCTCGATTGCTCGTGCGCGCCCGCCAAGCGTGCGTGCGCCTTCGAACAGGGTAACCGCATGACCGGCACGAGTCAGTTCGACGCCGGCTGCGCAGCCGGCCCAACCGCCGCCCACTACTGCGATTTTTCGCTTCATCCGCGCACGTAGGTCTTCCACGCCAGCCACAGCTTGCGAATCGGCGTGAGGGAAATTTTCTGGTTGAGCACCTGGAAGCGGTCATGCTCGATCTCTTCCAGCAGCGCACGGTAGATGGCCGCCATGATCAGCCCGGGCCGCTGCGCGCGCCTGTCCTCGGCCGGCAGCAGGGCGAACGCCTCTGCATACGCGGCCCGCGCACGTTCCGCCTGGAAGCGCATCAGCTTTTCGAAGTTTTCGCCGTGTCGACCGTTCAGAATGTCCGCCGCCGTCACATTGAATTGTTGGAGCTCATTGACGGGCAGATAGATGCGGCCCTTGCGCGCATCCTCTCCCACGTCGCGGATGATGTTGGTCAGCTGGAATGCCAAGCCGAGCTTCTCCGCGTACTGCAGCGTTTCAGGCCGCGTGGCGCCGAAGATGCTGGCCGACAGGATGCCCACCACGCTCGCCACGTGCCAGCAATAGCGTTGCAATCCCTTGAAGTCCAGGTAGCGCGTCTGGTCCAGGTCCATTTCCATGCCGTCGATGATCGCCTGCAGATGCTTGGCCTCGAGCGAATAGACAGGCACATGCGGTTGCAGCGCCTGCGTGACGGGATGCGTCGGCGCGCCGTCAAACATCGCCTTGATTTCCTTGCGCCACCACGCGAGCTTGTTACGCGCAATCGTCGGATCGCTGCATTCGTCGACCGTGTCGTCCACTTCGCGGCAGAAGGCGTACAGCGCGGTAATCGCACGCCGCCTTTCCGCGGGCAGGAACAGGAAGCTGTAGTAGAAGCTGGAGCCGCTTTGTACGGCTTTTTGTTGGCAGTATTCGTCCGGGGACATGAAAAAGAATGGGTTGGACTGTTTCAAGAAGCCGTAATGCTAGCCGACCTGCGCGCTGCGCGACAAACGGATTTTCATGCCCGCCGCGCGCCAGAGCATGCGCAGCCAGTCAAGCGGTCCGAGCGTCGGCCGCCGGCGGAAGATGTCGTAATCCGCTGCTTCGATGCGTTCGAGGATACGCAATCCGCCTTGGATGACCAGCCTGAGTTCCCACCCGACCCGGCCGGGCAGGCGCAGGGCGAGCGGGGCGCCTGACAGCATCATTGCGCGTGCCCGATCGACCTCATAGCGCATGAGATCGCGCCATGCCTGGTCGGCCCGTGCGCTGGAGATATGCGCCTCCGTCACGCCAAAGCGCGCCATGTCGGCCAGCGGTAGATAGATACGGTCCTTCCGCCAATCGATTGCCACGTCCTGCCAGAAGTTGATCAGCTGCAACGCCGAACAGATCGCGTCCGAGTCCCGCACATTGGTGGGGGAGGCGGCATCGTACAAACACAGCATCAGCCGCCCGACCGGGTTTGCCGAGCGCCGGCAGTAATCGAGCAAGTCCTCTAAATCGGCGTACCGGTTGGTGACGACGTCCTGCTTGAATGCCGAAATGAGGTCGCGTAGTGGCTGCACCGGAAGGCGGTATTCCCTTGCTATCGAGGCAACGCGCCGGAAAATCGGGGCGTCGACGACGTCGCCCCGTTCGATCCGGTCAAGCGCCTCGTCATAGCGCGCAAGCCCCGCCAGTCGTACCTCCGGAGCCGCGTCGCCTTCATCGGCAATGTCGTCTGCGCTGCGGGCAAATGCATAAATTGCTTCGACCGCCGGGCGCAGGCGGGCCGGCAGCAGGACGGACGCAACCGGGAAATTTTCGTAGTGGTCGACCGGCATTGTTCTTTTGCTATCGATTTATCGCTGATCAAAAAGGCGTATGCAAACGGCTTCCGCCGTGCTTATAATTACTAACCGGTCAGTCATTAATATCCGTGGCATTTCGGCAATGCCTCCGGACAGTGCATTTTTAGCCCGAATAGTAAAGGAAAAACCGTGGTCGCTCCGATCATTTCCCGCTTTTCGAAAAAGCCCCCGTTCAACCTTCGCCGCGTGGCGGCCTTGTCCATGGGCGCCGTCTTCATCCTGGCAGGCTGTTCCAAACCCGTGGAAAAAGCGGAAGAGATCCGCCCGGTACGTGCCATCCGGCTGGCCGCCGACAATATTGATGTCGTCGCCGAATTTCCCGGCGATGTACGGGCGCGCGTCGAATCCCGCCTGGGCTTCCGCGTTGGCGGAAAGATCGTCGCTCGCAAGGTCGACGTCGGTACCCAAGTCAAACGCGGCCAGGTGTTGATGCAGCTCGACCCGCAAGACCTGCAACTGGCCCAGGCGCAGGCCAATGCCGGGCTGAAGGCCGCGGAGAGCAATCGCGATCTCGCCAAGGCCGAGCTCAAGCGCTACCAGGAACTGCGCGAAAAGAACTTCGTCAGCCAGGCTGTCCTCGACAGCAAGGACACCGCCTTCAAGGCGGCGCAGGCGAGTTACGACCAGGCGATGGCGGCGTATCGCAACCAATCCAACCAGGCCGGGTACACGACCCTTGTTTCGGATGTGGACGGTGTCGTGACCAGTGTCGACGCGGAAGTCGGCCAGGTTGTCGCTGCGGGTAATCCGGTCGTGCGCGTCGCGCAGTCCGGCGAAAAGGAAATCGTGATCGGCATTCCCGAGGACAAAGTCGACGCGCTGCGCAAGGTAACGGACGTCCGGGTGCGGACCTGGGCCAATCCGAATGAAGTCATCCCGGGCAAGCTGCGCGAACTGTCGCCTGTTGCCGATCCGGCTACGCGTACCTACACCGCAAAGATTTCCATTCCGAACGCACCCGAGGGCGTCAAGCTCGGCATGACGGCCTACGTCACCTTCGCCGCCAAGTCGCAGCACGCGATGATCAAGCTTCCGCTGACCTCCTTGTTCAATGACAAGGGCGCTACCTCGGTATGGGTGGTTGAGAACGGCAACGTCAAACTGGTTCCGGTGCAGGTATCCGGGTCGTCGGGCAACGACATTCTCGTTTCCACCGGTATTGCGCCAGGACAGACCATTGTCACGGCCGGCGTCAATCTGCTGAAACCGGGCCAGAAGGTCAAGATCCTCGGCGATGATCCGGCTGCCAGGACGGACAGCACGGTCGCCGCGAATTCCGCACGGGCCGCCGGCGATACATCGGCAGCCGGAGAGTCCAAATGAAGTCTGGTTTCAATCTTTCCCGCTGGGCGCTCGAACACATTCCTCTCACGCGCTACCTGATCGTCGCGCTACTGATCGGTGGCGTGCTCAGTTACAGCAAGTTGGGGCAGGATGAAGACCCGCCGTTCACCTTCCGCGCCATGGTCGTGCGTGCGTTCTGGCCGGGCG
>Ga0196972_1000139_pt1 | contig 59836 bp, 40 predicted proteins | sample S1v_2013CmetaG_FD_148618 | JGI IMG/M metagenome (GOLD analysis project Ga0196972, IMG submission 148618) | Soil microbial communities from Anza Borrego desert, Southern California, United States - S1+v_20-13C | ecosystem: Environmental > Terrestrial > Soil > Desert | place: USA: California...
TATTCCTTGCTCCTCCACTCATTTCGCTTCCGATCACAAATCCTCCGTGAGATGCATAAACGGTGCATCCGCGAATGATCACGTTCTCTGTAGGCATGGCTCGTTTTCGCCCTTCCGCATCCCGCCCACTCTTCATGCAAAGCGCGTCATCGCCTACGTCAAAAATCGAGTTTTCTATCAATACATTTTTACAGCTTTCCACATCAATGCCGTCTCCATTTTGTGCATACCAGGGATTCTTTACGAGAATGTCCCTTACCGTGATGTGTTCACTCATTAAAGGATGAAGGCACCATGCAGGTGAATTCTGGAACGTCACCCCCTCGAGCAATACGTATTTACAATTGGTGAGTAAGAGAAGATTGGGTCTCAAAAAATCCTTGATGCTGTCATAAAACGCAGCCGTTTTTGCAGGACTGATGACGCCCGGATGTGACATTTTAGAGCCCTTTAATGCTTTGGCTGAAGGGTACCAGGTTTTCTTATCATCACTCAATACACCTCCGGAGGCAAGAAGTTTCTTCCACTGGCTCTCGGTGAGTTTGTCTCTTTTTACCATTCTCCACGCGTCACCGTTTCCATCAATGATACCTTTGCCGGTAATGGCAATGTTCGTTGCATTGGTCGCAGAAATGGGCGATTGATTACGCATCTGCGGCAGCCCCTCCCAGTTTGCTTTTACTAACGGGTATTGATCAAAGTCTTTTGTAAAGATCAATGTGGCGCCATTCGCAAGGTGCAGGTTTATGTTGCTCTTTAAAGAAACAGGCCCTGTGAGCCAGATACCGGCTGGTACTAACACCACGCCTCCTCCTTTTTCATGTAAATAATCGATCGTGCCATTGATGTTGGTGGTGTTCAGGTGAAATCCATCACCTACCGCTCCTCTATCCTTAATGTTTATCGTATCAGTTTTGAAGGTTGGCTGAATGATGGTGGGTAGTTCCTGGCTGAACTGCGCACCCGCGGAATTTCCCAGGATGGCAAAAGCAATGAATTTTACAAATTTCTTCATAATACCTTTTTTAATCATTTCATCACAAACGCATTTTTACAATTTTACCTCTAAACATGCCCGTTTTCAACTATTACCCGCTGTTTATTTACGCAATCGTTACCACTCATTTTGGCCTTACTGCCTGTCTTGCAAGAAGCTTCCATTTCCCGTCATTTTTCTGCCACACAAGCAATATGTGCAGCTTTACCTCCCCTGGCGTATTATTATCATTCGTGCGGGCATGAAGGTGGTGCCTCACAATTGCCGTGTTCGCAATGATTGCCCCGGTTTGACCTGTAATATCAATGGATACAAAATCAGATTTGCCGCTTACAATTTTTTCTATGAACTCCTGTTTGCTTTCAATCACGCCGCTCGAATGACCATAACTTAGCTCATCCATAACAAGCGCATTTAGTTTCTCCGTATTGGCATCAATTAACGCACTATTGAAATCGCTGATGGCCTTAAGCAAATGTTCATCCTTTACCTGCGCGAATAAGGAACTGGTGAACACCGTACCAATTAAGATGGCGAATATTTTTCTATTCATACTATTATTTGTTAGCGGTTTTATGCGCATTTTCTATTCTTTCTACTCTAAACCAATCTATATCCATATAACCTGCATCATTCGTCTTTTCACTTCTCGTTGCAAAAAATCCAATCCTGGCACCCACCCATTTTCCTGGCTTCGCAATGAAATTATCTTTCACTTGGATAAATTCATTCCCATCATTACTATATGAAAAAAAACATTCGCCGTTCTTCCTCACTGATACTCTCAGGTAAAGGTCACGCCCGTTTCCAGCCTTGGCTAAAACAGTAGCTGATGGAGTGGATGCATCTCTTTTTGCACCAGTAATAAAGCTAATTCCCTTATCATCATTGCTTTCCAGCCCTATAAACGCGTAGTCAGTCCCAAAGACCACCAGGCCTATTCTCTCAGAAGCTATTCGGGAATTAAATGTAAGTTTAGCGGTTGCCATAAATTCTGTGGCAGGAAATTTCCGGAGTAGAAGAGAGGGAATATTCCAAAGCTCTCCCCTGGTACTATCCAACTGGGTGTACAATCTCAGCGCGCCCTTATGACTCATGGCCCATGTATCTTCTGGATTTGCCTGCCACTGCCATTGAAGAGAGATATCTTTCGAATTGAACTCGTCAGTTTCATCTATGGAGAACTTCGTTTTTGAACTGAGAGATGGTTTTTTAAACGCCATTACGGGTTCACCTGTACCATCGCCATCATCATCCGTTCCAATTACCGGCCAGTCATTCACCCATTTCATTGGCTGCAGATGGACTATGCGGCCATACGCATCTTTATCCTGGAAGTGCAGGAACCAATGTTCGCCTGATTTTGTATCAATCCATGCTCCCTGGTGGGGGCCATTTATGGCAGTGCTTCCCTGGTGCATCACTACTTTTCGTTCATAAGGTCCATACACGTTCTTCGAACGCAATACCGTTTGCCAACCAGTGGAAACGCCACCTGCGGGAGCGAAAATGTAGTAAAATCCATTGCGTTTATAAAACTTAGGTCCTTCGACAGTAGGATCTTTTTCATGTCCATCATAAACTATTACAGGAGCGCCGGTAGTGGTGGTACCTTCCGCATTCATTTCCCTGATGACGATCACTGATTTAATACCGGCGCGGCTTCCTGCGAATGCATGTACCAAGTATGTTTTGCCATTCTCATCCCACAAAGGACAAGGATCAATAAGACCTTTGCCTTGCGTAACCAGCACCGGGCTGGACCAGGGACCGAGAATATCCTTTGACTTCACCAGGTAAATACCAAAATCGGGGTCAGGATAATAAATGTAGAATTCGCCTTTATGATATCTAATTGACGGCGCCCATACTCCTCCACCATGTTGTACTTTCTTAAAATGGTCTACCGGTACCAATTCGTGTAAGGCATGGCCAATTAGTTTCCAATTAACCAGATCCCTCGAATGCAGTATTGGCAATCCAGGCACACTGTTAAAGCTGGAAGAAACCATGAAATAGTCATCGCCCACACGGATTGCATCCGGGTCTGAATAATCAGCATGGATGATTGGATTGCGGTAGTTGCCATTCCCCGTGTCAGCATTCCATGCGCTGCTGGTTAGCTGCGCCTGGAAGGTGCAGGAGACGCACATTGCTATTATGATCAGCGTCGCTCTCATTTAAACAACTGGTTCAGCTCAATCGCCCAATCCCCAAGGATGCGCGACAGAGTATAATTTGATGCCTCTTCTTTTGTCAGTTGACGGGCCCACTTCACTCTTGACGTTCTATGAGCTCCGGGTCCCCTACTATTATATTCTGCATAACGCACAGTTGCTTCATTGGCCGGGTTTCTCCAATTGTTCCATCCTTCGGGAATGATGTGTTTATCCATCCAGCAGTTCAGGTATGTAACGCTCGCAGCAGGCGTCCAGGGCCGGCCAAGAGAGACTTTGTTAATGTTACTGTCGGCGGTTAGTTTGCAATCAAGGAACACAAACCCAAATGGAATGATGCTATTGGTGGAAGCGGCAGTTACGTGTGAATTTTTCTTGCTATGAATATGGCAATTTTGGAATAACGCGGTAGATGCGCCAAAAATGAAGTCCGTTGTTCCTTCAATATAGCAATCCCTGAAATAATGCTTCACGCCACTTCCGCTTAGAAATAATACATCCTGGAAACCGATCATCCTGCAATTATTAAATGATGCCCTATTCCCTTCCACTCTTAATGCTACGGCCTGGCCCGCCCTAAAACCGGCATCATTTTGAAAAGTAATATTCTCTGCATGAAAATCGTTTCCATAAACGAAAAAGGAGGCACAGGTCCAGGTATTTAAAGTATCACCATTTGCAAGTGTGGTACCAGCATGGTTATTGAACGTAAGTATGGTTTTATTTTTGTCTTCACCTACCAGGCGAATAAAATTCTTTCGCGCGTCTACAATTACCACTTCCTTATAAACACCGTTTTTAATTTGAATAGTGAACGGCCTGCTATTTCCCTCTGGTATTGCATCAAGTGCAGCCTGAACGGATGTAAAATCACCGTTGCCATCTTTGGAAACGGTCAATTTATCCTGCCCCACCATTGAGAGCGTAATAAACAGAAACAATATGGTCATGAGGACTCTCATCTTACTTCTTTGCCGGTTTTATGATTCTTGAAGCCAGCCCGGGTATTGTAGTTCTTATTTCCTGCAAAACGATCTGTGCGATCAATCTTGCTCCAAGTTCATTAAAATGCGTATTATCATTTTTTCCATCAGGGTAATTTGGGTGGTCCCCCGGCTTTAATTGCAGGAAAAGCAATTTTGAATTTTCTGCTCCCATAGATTGATAGAGCTGCCTGCTTTGCTCGTCGAGGTCCACCAATAATGCGTCATGCTTTTTTGCAATACTTCTTACTAAAGGGGAATAGACGGCATGCGTTTCTGCAGCATTGCCCAGGCTATCAAACCTTCGACGGCTAACAGGCGTAAAGAGTACCGGGATGGCGGACTTACTTCTTACTTCCGTGATAAATCGCTCGAGGTTGACGGTGTATTCTTCAGGCGAGGTATATCTTTCTTTTTTTTCCTTCGCCTCGTCATTATGGCCAAATTGAATGAAGACGTAGTCACCTTTCTTCACATTTTCAATGATGGACTGCCAAAGTCCCTCGCTGATAAACGTCTTCGTGCTGCGTCCATTTTTGGCTTTATTTACAATGGTAACGGTGGAATCCCAGAAATGAGCGAACGGCATTCCCCATCCCGTTTCCGGATACGCCTTACTATCTTTTATCGACATGGTTGAATCACCCGCCATGAAGATCGTGATCCTGCCAGCAGGGTGATCAATAAATGAAAATAAAAATAGTACTAAGCTGGCTTTGAATAACCGCATACACTTAGTTTAGATTTACGAGGCTATTAATATAAACCTCAATATTCGTATAGAACTTATGCAGGTTGTTATCCTTGCTGTCATTTGAATCATTAGGATGAAGACCTTTACTTTTTTCCCAATCATCAGGCATGCCATCCCGGTCACTATCCAACGGTGCAGGGGCGCTTTTTAACTGCGGCCACGCGGTGGCTGAAAGCTCGTATTTTGTTCCATGCGCATAACCGCCCTGCACATCGATAATCCGCCCTGTTTCATTCTTTACGTCATTCACTATGCGTTGGTCAAGGGTATCTCTTGCAGGAAATACGCAGCCGGCTTGTTCCAATACCAGCTCGTAGGCCTTCGCAGTAGGCTGGGTAGAGATCAATTCCGCAGGGAATTCATCATTCGCCAACGCATGGAGTTTATCAGTATCAGAACCGCCATTGCCCATGTGCACTCCTTTATGGTTATCGGCCGTCAGTTCTGCATTGCCAACCATCAAATTTCCTTTTACGTGAAACTTTCCAAAGCCAATGCTTTTATTTACATCTTTGTTTGGGCTTACGATCCTTGAACGTGATGACCTATTAGTTGATGGCCCGGGCTTGTAATAATTATTTATGATGTTGTATCTCCCTCCTTCACCACCATACACATTATTTCCGCCCCAGTTGTAGATCACGTTATTTCTAAAATCAACAAATTCTTCAGGCGAATTGCGAATCCCGTCAAACCTGGGCGTACGACTGGTGCAATGGGCAAAAAGATTGTGATGTGCGGATAGTCGTCTTCCTCCCCAAATTCCGCCATAGCCGTGGTTCTCGAAATCTTTATCACCTTCTTCAAAATGATACGAATAATTTAAGGGCTCTGATACAAGGTTCCACTGCAGGGTAGTGCTATCTCCATTATAGGCAGAAAAACATTCATCAGTGCTCCAACTCACGCTGCAATGATCGATTATTATATTGCTTCGTTTATATACATTAAGTGCATCATCGTGTCCGCCTCCATGAACCTTGCCTTTGTCCTGGTACCTGTCGCCCATCCTGAAACGAAGAAAGCGAATGATGACGTTATTTCCTTTCAGTATCACAGGGTGATCAGCTATGCAAATTCCGTCACCTGGTGCGGTTTGCCCTGCTATCGTTACATCTCCCCTTATCAATAAAGGGGATAAAAGATGGATGGTACCTGAAACGGCAAATACGATTATTCGTGGCTCTTTTGCATTCACGGCCTGGCGCAGGCTTCCTTCACCATCATCATCAAGATTTGTTACAATGAGAACCTTTCCGCCTCTTCCACCTGTAGCGTATTTGCCAAAGCCTTCCGCCTCGGGGAAAGCGATGGGAGTAACTAGGTGCGGGTTCTGCTTTTGTGCAGCGCATGAAAAGAGCAGGTAGCAACCTATGAGAAGGGAAAAGGTTTTTATTCGCATGTAGGGTAGTTAGTTTACTGACGTTCCTATGAAACCATAGGCTGCTTTTTGAGGCAGCCTATGGAAAATTAACACTATCAACGACTGCTTAATATCCTGGATTCTGGTCGAGGTTAAAGTTCGCATCCAATGCAGGTTGTGGAAATGGCAACAACTCTGATTTACCAGAAACAAAACCTGTGGCATAGCGTGACAAAGAAGTTGATTGTACTTGTGACCTGGCCCAGTTCACCCTCGTGGTGCCTGCGGGCGTGGAAGCGGGCCCTGGAAAATACAGTGAATTCACCCACAGACCGCCAAGATTATTATGATCAGCAGTAGAAGCAGGATTATAATACATGTACTCAGGTAAAGTACTGTAAGGTCCGCTTCGCAATGCGATCTGGTCAAGCTTTACTCTTGTCTCCGCAATTTTGGTAGCAAGTAGATTCCAGCGAATGAGATCATACTTGCGAATGCCTTCCCCGCCCAATTCGAGAGAACGTTCCTTTACAACTGCATCAAAAAATGCAGTCTTGCTCAGGCCAGCCGGAAGGTCAACCGTTGCATCAGGAGTATTGATTGGCTTACCGTATCCTCTCCTTCTTACCATGTTCACTGCATTGTATGCGGCGGCTGTAGGCCCATTCAATTCATTTTCTGCTTCTGCAAACATGAGTAATACATCTGAGAAACGAAGTATCTGCCACTTCAAACTAAAGTATTGCACGGCATCAGTTGGAGAAACGGCAGGATTTGAAATCCAGTCGCGCCTGTATTTTCCATCAACCATGCTTGTCAACTGCTGGCCAATCTTTGTAACTCCATCAGTAGCTACAAAATAAGCTGCACAGGTTACATCCCTACGCAGATCAGTTGAATCAAAAGTGTAGAAGTAAGATGCCAGCACATTGATACTGCTATTACCCCTGTTATCAACCCTGGGTCCATTATAATAGCCCAGTTTGGTGTCTTCAGCACCGGTAAGGCCAATACCGCTGGCCTGGAACATCAATTCTCCGTCAGGATCAACATTTGCCCTTGAGCCAACCTGGTCTTTCCAAAGGGCCCTGTAACTGGGATTCAGGTTATGTTCGCCAGAGTTCATAATATCTTCGCATTCATCCCTTGCGATTTGATAAAAGGTAAGGTGATCGGCTCCTCTCCTCATTACTCCATCTTTTCTTAATGAATACCCGCCACGGTATAATGCGAGCCTTGCGCGAAGGCCTTTTACCGTGCCTTTTGTAATTCTTTCATCAGGCACGTCGCCAATTGATGCCAGCTCGCTTCTCCATGGAACGAGGTCAGCCGCTATGCGAAGGTCTTCTATGAGGCGATTATAAATTGTATCGCGGTCAGTCTGTTTAGGGAATGGATCAGTTGATGCGGATGCATATGCTGGAGCGAAGTGAGCAGGAAGATCACCCCAATTGCGAATGGCTTCAAGATAAAACTGGGCGCGAAGAGTCAACGCCTCTCCTAACATCCTTCTCAATTGTGCCTTTTGCTGCTCTGACCCACTGTTATACATTTCCATCTTTGGAATATTGTCAATGCAAATATTCGCATATTCGATGCCCTGGAAGATCTGGTTGAATGGACGCTCCAATTGAGCGTTACCGGAAGTAGCGGAATAGCGCGCAATATCGCGGCGATCATTATCCGCGTTTCCTGTGGGTCCCTGCATTTCATCATTATCAACAGGGTAATAAAGACTGAGGCGAATACCATATCCCTGGTCGCCCACTAACCGGCTATATACACCGGCGATAGCCTGGTAGGTGGTAGAAACATCTTTGAACACCTGGTCAGGTCCTTTTTCTGTAATGGGTTTCTGGTCGAGGTATTTTTTACAACCACCGGCAACCATAAGCAGCGCGATCATTGGCAACATCACCAGTTTAATAAATTTTCTGTTATACATATAGCAGGTTTTTATCGTTCTTTAAAATGTTGCATTCAATCCAAAAATAAAGCTTCGGCTCTTCGGGTAAGCAGAATAATCAAGACCCGGCGTGAGCGAATTGTTTCTTACACTTACTTCAGGATCATATCCTGAATAATTGGTAAACACCGCAAGATTGTTCATGGTCACATACAAGCGAATCTTACTCATCTTCCAGCGGGAAACGGTAGTGGAAGGAAGCGTGTATCCAATCGTAACGTTATTTATTCTTAGGAATGAACCATCTTCAATTGCCCAGGAGTGAGGATAAAAAGCGCCGGCACCACGAACAGGCTGCCAGATCCTTGCCCCGGAATTCAATGCCGCCAGTTCATCGGGTGCAATTCCGTAAACATTCCCATTGTTTATCCATTGAGCCGTCTGGCCATCAGGAGTCACCACTCTCCACCTGTCTCTCATGATGTGCAACATGTTTGAATTGGCAGTATAACCGTTAGTAAACTCAATTTTATTGGCATTATAAATATCATTGCCATATGAAAAGTTGAGGAACACACTGGCATCCCAGTTCTTGTAAGTAAAGAACTGTGTAAGGCCGCCGGTGAATTTGGGGGTAGGGTTTCCAATGATCGTGCGGTCATCATCGATGTCAATCACGTTGTCGCCATTCAGGTCTTTGAACTTAATGGAACCCGGTTGCACAGGGCCAATGATATTGAAATTATCTACCACTCCGTCCCGCAGGGTATAGATGCCCGTTGCATCATCATAATCGAAATCATCCACTGTATAAAATCCGTCAGTCATAAGGCCCCACATAGATCCTACAGGATGACCAATCATCTGGATATAATCAGTAGGTTGTCCTGAAACACCCCAGCTTGCATCAGCAAAGAAGTATTCCTGGTTAAGCCCTAACGCTTCTATCCTGTTTTTATTAAATGAAATATTGAAGTTCATGCCCCAGCTAAAATCCTTCCTGCGCATTATGCTGGCATTCAACTGCACTTCCACGCCGCGGTTGGAAGTTTTACCAATGTTTTGCAATTGGGTAGCGTATCCATAAGTGGAGGCTACAGGCACTCGCAGCAATAAATCTTTGGAAGTATTCTTGTAAACATCTACGCTCAAATCGATTGCCCTGTTAAATAGAACAACATCCACACCAAAATTGCGGCTGGTTGTAGACTCCCATTTCAATTTTTCATTTACCAGTTCAGAGGAGTAAGAAGCGATTATCGCCTCATCATTAATACCATAGAAATAAGCTCCATCAGTCCTGAACGTGGTAAGGTAGAGATAGTCAGTGATCCTATTGTTGCCGATGGCACCAAATCCCGCGCGGAATTTCAAGTCATTAATGAAATTTACATTCTCCATGAACTTCTCATTCTTTACTCTCCAGGCAAATGAACCTGCGGGGAAGTAACCCCATTTGTTGCCCGTTCCAAACTTGGAAGCGCCATCTGCCCTTACGTTAAAGGAAAAAAGATATTTGTCCTTGTAAGAATAATTGACCCGGCTGAAGAATGAAATGCTGGTGTACCTTGATTCATACAATCTTGGGTAGCCTGTAAAAGGGTTAGCGATGTTGGTTTGCTTAAATGCATCACCATGGCTAATGAAGGAGGGATAATCCCTGAACAGACCTGCACCAACTTCTGACCTCAATTCATAAGTCTCCTGTCCCAGCAGCACATCAAGATCATGATGATCTCTGAAGTCCTTCACTGAATAGGTTAACACATTTGAATTGGTAATGGTCTTGTTGATGGTGGTGTCAAGCCTTACGATTGGCTTGGCTGCCCCGTTGATGATAGAGTAGGGCGTAAGTGTATCGAAAAATTGCCGATCGAGGCGCTCGCTATGAATGTAACCAAAGGTGGAGCGAAAGCTTAGGTTTTTCGTAATCTGGTATGATAAATTGGCCGTCAGGTTCAGGGTATTCGTAGTTTTCTTCCTGAATTCTGAATTTGCCAGCAGTAGCGGATTCGTCAGGTTCAAACCATTACCCACATTTGGATCGGCAATGGGGTCAGCATCATCAATCTCCTGGCCTTCTGAAAGGAACGGCCTGTATTTCACTGCATTTCTCAAGCGGTTGTAGGCTGACCCTTTTGTATCTGAAACGCCTGCCCCCAATACGTTTTGGCTGGTATACCGTGCAGAAACCCCAATTTTCAATTTATTGGTCACTTTGTAGTCAGCCTTCATGTTAAAGAGGTGACGTTTATAATTCGAATTAATCACAATCGCCTTCTCATTATTATAGGTATAACCAAATACATAGGTAAGTTTTTTTGACCCTCCGGTAATTGAGAGGTTGTGCGTGGTGGTAATGCCGGTTTCGCCAAAAATTTCATCCTGCCAGTCAATGGGGGCAACGTTTCGATAATTCTCGAGCGTGTCCCAGGTGGTGCCAAAATTTTCCGTGAACGTGGTACTGTCCTGCTCACTTCCACGGGAGCGTTCTGACTGGTAGATCACAAAATCATAAGGATCGAGCACTTTCAATTTCTTTGGAAGGTATTTTACGCCAACAAAGCCATTATAATTAACCACAGGCTTGCCGGGCCGACCGCTTTTCGTGGTGATGAGTATCACGCCATTACCGCCCCTGGCGCCATAAATAGCTGTTGCGGAGGCATCCTTCAATACGTCAATGGATTGTATGTCCTGCGGTGATAAGGTAGAAAGGGCATTCTCCATTTGCACACCATCTACCACATATAATGGAGAGTTGTCACCGGTGATTGACATGCCGCCTCTCACTCGAATGCGAATGTCAGCGTCAGGAGAACCTTCCGCCGTAGTGGCCGTCACCCCAGCGAGGCGTCCGTTAAGGGCTTCCTCGGCTGAATTAATAGGAATGTCTTTAAGGTCCCTGGCGCCGATCGAGGAAATGGAGCCGAGTACGTCTTTTCTGCGAATAGATTGATAACCGATGACGACTACATCATCCAGTGATCGCACTTCCGATGTCAATCGCACGTCAGCTGTTGTCTTTCCCTGAATGGAAACTTCAACAGCCGCGAACCCCATGTTCGTAACCACCAGCGTGTTCACGTTTGCCGGCACGGTAATGGAATAGCGTCCATTATTGTCAGTTACAGTAGAAACCGTAGTTCCTTTAGCGGTAACTGTTGCACCTATTACAGGCTGGTTATCCTCTGCGCCACTAACTCTACCTGTAATCTGGCGGGACTGGGCATTCACCTGGCTGGAGAAAAAGGTAGCCAGGATGATTAAAAAGGTCCCTCCCATTGATTTCAAGATACTTGTCATAATGCAGTTTTTAATGATCGCTTAATAAACTAATTAACCCGATTAGCATCGGAGATCCAACAGGGTACCATCTGATTGGTCAGGAAAAAACATGAACCGGGAAAAATTTTGCAGGAGAAGGGGGTGCCGGGATAACCTTGCATCGTTATCCCTGGTACTACCATAGGTAAGCAATCCTTTCATTCCGCAAGCATTTTCGTTTCAGTAAACCCGGCGATGTGGCAGAATCAAGATTTTACCGTCAACGCCTTAACAAGTCTAAGCAGAACTTATTAGCTCTGGAACATTTGAAAGGTTTTTATTTACGCAATCGTTCCCGATAACGATGTCATTTTGAGCGGATAAGATCGAGCGCCTTCGATGACCGATGAGGGTTGGCAGTAGGCCCGGTGATCGATGGCCGAAAAACCTTTAATGCCAATAAACTTGTCATGCCGCCGGGACTTAGAACATTGAATATCGATATTTAATGCCCCGTAATAAGCCGGGTTATCGAATAAGCTTGAACATCGGCAACGAACAACGATATTGACCGCTTTGGTTTACCTTTATCTTACCCGAAAAGAATTGTCAATCAGCAGCGAAATGCGATTCGAAGCCGTCACCATAAAAGATATTGCAAAAGCCCTCGGTCTTTCCACTTCCACAGTGTCGAGAGCCCTGCGCGATAGTTATGAGATCAGTCCCGAAACAAAAAAACTGGTGCTGGAATATGCGCAGAAAATCAATTATCATCCCAACCCCATTGCATTAAGTCTTAAAGAGCGAAGGAGCCGTTCCATTGGTGTGATCGTTTCTGAAATTGCCAACACCTTCTTCTCCCAGGCAATTGATGGCATTGAATCCATTGCTTATAAAAATGGCTACAACGTGATCATTTCCCAGACCAGGGAATCATTTGAGAGGGAAGTGATCAACCTTAATTACCTCACTTCGCGTTCTATCGATGGGCTGATAGTTTCGGTGGCGGCGGAGACGAGAGATTTTTCCAACTTCCACGAACTGCACGACCGCGGAATGCCAATTGTATTTTTTGACAGGATAGTTGATGAAGTGAACACACATAAGGTGGTTGTAGATAATTACCAGGGCGCATATGATGCTACTGTGCACTTGTTGAAGAATGGATACAAGCGCATTGCTGCATTGGCCAATAATGAAATTCTTTCTATTACCAAGGAGCGGATAGCAGGGTTCAACGCGGCACTGGCTGACCACGGAATGGCTAAAGAGCCTGAACTGGTGCAATATTGTGCACACGGCGGATTGATACTCCGCGAAGTAGAAGAATCGGTAACAGGTCTTCTCAACCTGAATGCCAGGCCTGATGCCATTCTTGCACTTTCTGATAAACTAACAACAGGGGCTTTGCGCATCCTGAAGTCAAAGAACATCAGCGTACCGGGAGATTTTGGCCTGCTTGGTTTTTCTAATTCAGATCTTACTGAACTGATAGAACCTCCCCTCTCCATCATCAAGCAACCTGCATTTGAAATGGGTGAAATAGCAATTGACCTGCTCATACAGTTAATAGAAAGCAAGCGACCGGTAACAGATTTTGAAACGCGCAAACTTGCCCCTCAACTTATCATTCGCGAATCATCAAGGCCCAAGAATGGTTCAATATTTGACGCTCCCAGGCCAGCAGGCATAAAATGAATGCCGGCAATAATTGTCCATTTATATTGAGATGATAATAACCCTGACCTTCAGTCCCTGCATTGACAAGAGCGCTTCCGTTCCCGCACTCATACCGGAAAAGAAAATGCGATGCTCCTTAGCCAAACTTGATCCCGGGGGTGGCGGTATAAATGTGGCACGCGCCATTATCAAGCTGGGTGGAAAGGCCAAGGCTGTGTACCCGGCTGGCGGATACACGGGAAATACCTTCAATCAACTCCTCGAAGAAGAGAATGTGCCAACCACAGTGATAAGGACGAAGCATGAAAGCCGTGAGAATGTGATCATTCTTGACAAGGAACAAAACAAACAATTCAGGTTCGGATTTCCCGGAACGGAATTATTCGAAAACGAATGGAAGGAATGCCTTGCTGCTATAGAAAATGAGGAAAACGCCAGTTACATTGTGGCAAGCGGGAGTCTTCCACCCGGAGTACCGGATGATGTGTATGCGAGACTCTCTAAAATCGCCAAAAAGAAAAATGCAAAACTGGTGGTGGATACTTCAGGTGAAGCGTTAAAACATGCAGTGAAGGAAGGCGTGTTCATGCTCAAACCCAACCTCGGCGAATTAAGTACCCTCGCTGGAAAAAATCATATTGAGGACAATGAAATTGAAAATATAGCGCGGGAATTGATCAACAAAGGCGCCTGCGAATTGATGATAGTTTCCATGGCTGATAAAGGGGCCATGCTGGTGACAAAATCAGAATCATTCACGGTCATTCCCCCCAAAGTAGAAGTAAAAAGCACGGTTGGCGCCGGTGATAGCATGGTGGCAGGGATAGTGTTTGCCCTGTGGAAGGGAATGTCAAATCAGGAAGCGCTGCAATACGGCGTAGCGAGCGGCACCGCAGCTACCCTGCAACCAGGAACAGAATTATGCAGCAAAGAAAATACTGATAAGTTATACCGGCATATCCGGCAATTGACCGATTGACCAATTGAACTAGTTAATTATCCCAAACATCCTGGTAGGCCTCCGCATTTTTTTTCAACCTCGCATGCACGAACGGGCACATCGCTTTTAGCTTCAACCCCTTCTCTCTTGTGTAAGCGATCATCGCATCAAACAATTGTTTTCCCAGTCCTTTGCCCTCAGCCTTGGGCAACACTTCTGTATGTTCTGCGCAAAGCTCATTTCCATCAATTTTAATTTTCATCTCCCCCAGGCTTTCGCCCTCTTCCATGATGTAAAACATTCCATTTCCATCATCTTCCAATAATAATTTAACCGGCTCCATAAATAATATTTAATAATCAATAAGGTATCATCCTTCTCGATGAAGTGCCATCATCTTTTAGTTCAATCACCGCATATGCCGGTTCAAAGTTTCTGAAAGCCCCTTTCCACCAGTTACCGCTAATCGCTCCATTACAATAATACTTTACGCCATGGTAATCGATCTCATCCTGCATATGAATGTGCCCGCTCAGGCAAACTTTTACATTCGGATACTGCAGGAACAGGCTTTTTAATGCCAGGAAATCAGTGTGCATCAGGTTGCGCTGAATCTTAAGATCCCCATTTGCTTCCGTCTTATCAAAAAATAATCCTGCACAAATTGACAATATGGGAATATGCGACACAAAACATATGTATTTTTCTTTACCGTGCACATCCAGCTCCTTTTTCACCCAATCCAGCTGTTCGGGATCCAGGTAAGCAATATAACCACCGGCCGGATTGAGTTGAGTACTATCCAGGATGATGAAATGCCATTTCCCTTTTGTAAAACTATAATAACGCCCGGGAAGAGAAAGAGTTTCAACCGCCCAGGTTTTTCCATATAATTTGTCAGCTTCAGGCCTGTCATTTTTTACGAACCAACCCCAAACATCATGATTGCCGATCACATGTTTCACCTCGAGGTTGTTGTGCTGTTTTAATATTTTGTGAAACAGATCCCATTGCGTCTGCGTTTTCACTTTATCCGCATCCAGCGCATCCATGATGGAATCGCCACCATTGATGATGAAATCTACAGTTGGTCGCAGCTCCTGTATGTGATGAAGGGCTTTTGCCATTCCGGCCTCTGCAATGGCATCAGGCTTTACGTGGATATCTGACATAAACGCAAACCTGAGCTTTCCCCTCTTTTCCGGTTCAGTTGAAAAAACCTGCCCGGGCAACAGACTACCGCCAATCAACGCGGCTGATTGTTGAAGAAATTCACTTCTTTTCATGGCAATCCAATTTTAATTGATCCTGCTCTTAAAGTTATGGCCTGTACCGGGGATTTCAATCGTTTACACAAAACACCACATCTTTACATGAAACAAGCAGTTTATGCCGGATGAGTTTCTGATAACAGTTAAACAGGGAAAAGAGGAGATTTCTTTTCCTGCACGACTATTACAATTTGGCTACAGTTACAAAATTGAAGTGGATGTGAATGGAGCGCAGGTCATTTTTGAACCGGATGAGGAAAGAAACTGGCGCGCCCAATTGCAGCCAGAACAATGGCAATTGCGTGATAAAATAAAGCCAGGCCTGCTGGTGTCTATTGCAGGTGAAATAGAAAATATTCTGAAATAAAAATCAGCGCTAAACAAACTTGCCATGTGAAGGAACGGCAGCTTCCTTCCAGTTTTGCACCAGTTCGTTTAACCCGCCTGCCAGTTCATTTCCGCCCATTGCAGTTCCATGACCAGCGACTACGATATTGGGATTGAGTGCAGCAAGCGTTTTTACGGAAGCGTATGCAGCATCCCAATCAGTGGTGAGGTAAACAGGAGGGCCGCATACCTGTTGCTTCTGAACTAACACTCGGTACATTGAATCCTGCTTCACCGTTACAAATGCATCCGCAGATAACAGAAGGCGGTCAGTTTCCCTGAAAAAAGCAACCTGCCCGGGTGAATGACCCGGTGTATGGATCCATTTCCAGCCAGGCAAAAATGGTACGGAGCCATCTGCAGGAAGCGGTGACAGGCGCTCCTTTATATTTACCGGTTCAATGGGATAAATGGAAGATATTTTTGCCAGCAGACCTCCCTCCACGCTGGTATCAGGTTCCGGGTATGCTTTCTGCCCGGTGAGGTAGGGAAATTCAAACGGATGCGCGAACACGGGTACATTCCATGTCTTCAACAACTCAACAATGCTTCCCACATGATCGAAATGGCCGTGCGTTAGCAGTAAGGCGGAAGGGGCTTTATCTTTTCCGAACCGATCTTCCGCAACCCTGATAATTTTATCGGCTGATTTTGGCATTCCGGCATCTACCAGCACCCAGTCACCATGCGCACCGCCTATCATTACAAGATTCACGATCTGGTTGGTATAGTACATCACATCAGGGGCCACCTCGCGTTCTTTTCCACTATTTACCGAAGTCATCGGGATTGCCTTGTTGTCGCTGCTTTGTTTCATACAATCATTTGGGGGAAATGCACCAAAAAGGATACCATTGTCCGTTGTCAGTTGTTGGTTGACACTTGTCGGAGGCTTATTTACCATCGCGAGAACTTTTTTCCTGATAATGCCCAAGCGTTAAGGCAGAAAGAAGCCATGGAATAGTATTGCTCCTTTAACTCCTAACCCCTAACGCAACAGTTTCCCTCCCATACGTACCTTTGCCCAATGAGCAACCAGGGCCTGATCTTCATACCGGATATTTCAGGGTTCACGCGGTTCGTGAGCGAGACGGATATTGAACATAGCAGGCTCATCATGCAGGAATTGCTGGAGGTTCTGATTAATTCCAACGAGATTGGACTGGAGGTGTCAGAAGTAGAAGGAGATGCCATCTTATTTTACAAATTCGGGGAACCACCTGAATTGAAAACGGTGTACAGGCAGGTACAAAAAATGTTTCAACAGTTTCACCAGCACCTGTATATCTACAACATGCGGAAATTCTGCCAGTGCAAAGCATGTTTATCCGCCATCCACCTCACGCTGAAAGTGATAACCCACTACGGCGAGTTCTCCACTTATACTATTAAATCATTCAATAAGCTCATTGGGAAAGACATCATCATTGCCCATCAACTACTCAAGAATAATATCGAGCAACATGAATACTGGCTGGTGACACAAACGTTGCTGAATGACAGCCGTCCGCCCGGCCTCGAAGAATGGATGAAATGGAATGATAGCGAAAACAAAACCGAAAATGGAAACATACATTTCTTCTATACGCAGCTGGGGCGATTAAAAGAAGAATTACCTCCTCCTCCGCCTATCACCTTAAATCTTTCAGGCAAAGTAAAAATTCTCAGCCGGACGCAGGAGTATCCCAAAGACATCATTACCGTATTTCATGCCTGCGGCGACTTTCAGTTCCGACCCCAATGGCAACCCGGGGTAATGAAAGTAGAAGAGGTGAGCCATATGCTTCCAAGGGTAGGAACGCAATGTAAAATGATCATGGAAAATGGTGAATCCATCGTTCATTCAGCCAGCTTTTCGCTAGGCAAAAACAGCGTTGAGTTTAGCGAGATTGAAGACAAAAATTCAGTTACAAGAATATTCAAGCTGCAAGCCATCAATGATAACCTGACGCAGGTTACTATTGAAATTTACATTCCGGGGAATTGGCTCAAGCAGGCATACTTCAACTTCTTTGGCAGGAAAAAGGCCATGGATGAACTGGAAGAATCCATGCACCGGCTCGAAGCCGTGGTGGATGAGTTGGAATTGCCGGATTAAGAGCGTAAGGGGTTAGGGGTTGTTTAGACCATGTGGTTATGCGTTATCCCTGGAAATATTACAAGAGAGTGTTTCAAGGGTAAGAGTATTTCAATGTTATGCCTTTCCTCCAATTATAGTTTCAGTCAAATTCTCCATTCCTCCTCAGTGCGTAGGTTGTATTACTAAATCCTGTTAACCTCCTCAACGGCATTTCGATTTCTTGTCTCCACTTTCTGCCCTTTACTGAAATTATAACGCAATGAAATGCCGATCGCCCTGAACCGGAAGTACTGGTCAAAATCGTTCACATTTCCATTAATATCCGTTTTCCAAAAAAACCGATAGCCCTTGAACAGGTCATTTGCATTTACACTTAGTTCAAATTTTTTATCCAGGAATGATTTTTTAAATGCTATATCCACTCTGTGCATGGAGGCCATTTGGTACAAACCATAAGCAGCGGGGCCCCTGAACAAAAGGTTTAATTCCATCCGTAAATCAGGAGCCAGTTGAATAGTGTGGTTTGATTGTACCATAAAGAAAAGCTGGTCATTCACCAATGGCCCGTTATTCGACAAAATGTTGAACTTGTTATAGGAAAGTATAACAGTATTCTGGGAATCCCATTTCTTCATGATCCTTACCGGCGCCACCCCGGTGAAACCAATGCTGTGCCCATTGTCCATGTTACCTGTGGTATAGACGGTAGTTGTTTCTGCTACGTCAAGAATGGGTATTTCTGACATTACATCCTTATTAAGCTGGTAGCTGATTGTGAGGTTATATAGCTTCTTGATCACCTGTGCAATACTGAATGAATGGGTATACTGTGGCCGCAGGAATGGGTTACCCTCCACCCAGGTGTAGGGATCGCGGTAATACCTGAAAGGGTTCAGGTTTCCATAATTAGGACGCGTTAACCGGCGGCTGTAACTATAATTTATACCATAATTGGCATTTACGGATTGCTGGATAAACAGGCTGGGAAAGAGATCGAAGTAATCGCGCTTATTTACCTGGCCGGTAGTGATAAGGTTTCCTGCAGAGCTCGTATTCTCTGCGCGCAATCCAGCCTGGAAAGAAAAAGTTTTTGAAATCTTTCCTTTCCAGTTCACATAAGCGGCCAGTATGGTTTCTTTATAATTGAAATGATTAGTGCGATTGGGGTCAAGCACTAACCCATTGTTATTAAAATAAAACCTCGAGTCATTATCCGAGATAACCCGGCTCGCCTTGGCCCCGGCCTCCCATACCTGCCCGTTTTTAAGATGCTTGATAAAATCTGCACGTGCTGAGTAAATATCATACCCATTAGGAATATGGGTATATAAAAAATCTTCCTCCTTATCACTGGTACCCATGTCAGTGAAATAATTGTAAAAATTACCATCTCCGCGGTTTGTAATTCTCACATAGTCAACATCAGTTGAAAACGTTGACCCAAGTGTATCAAGTTTGGAGGTAAAGTGTATGTTAGATGTGAAGTTCTTATACGTATTCCTGTTATAATTATCCGCTTCAATTAATTGTGACGGTGCTGCCGGATCCGTTCCTATGTAGGTGTCAGTTAAAAAATCAGACCTTGCCTTATTAGTATTGTAATAAACCATAAAGCCAATGCTGCTTTTATCATTTACAGTATAATCAGTGCCTAGCCTGACAGCCGGGGGGCCCTGCACCCTGAAGTTACCAGTGGCAGCCTGGTCAAAATAAGTTGATTCACCAGGCGCCTTAAAGATTCGGGTAAAAGTTGCTTCCCGGCCTCCCGCCCTGTTAGCCATGTCAATATTCAGGAAACTGTTCCACCTCAACGTCTTTGCATTCAGGTTCCCTCCCAGCGAATATCCATGTTGCTTGAAATTGTAATTATAGCTTGTATAAACTGAGCCGTTCATACCAGTAACTGTATTCTTCCTGAGATTGATATTAAGAATTCCAGTAGCTCCTTCAGCATCATACTTTGCCGATGGATTGGTAATGATTTCAAGATTCCTGATATTTTCCGCAGGCATCCCTTCGAGTAAGGTTCGCAGGTCACGAGCTGATAAATAAGTGAGCCTTCCATCGATCATTACAGTTACACCACTTCTCCCATTAAGCTGTATGTTGCCCTCCTGGTCAATAAATACACCGGGCGCCTTTGAAAGCACATCATACGCAGTATTACCAGCCGCCATAGCCGTACCTTCCACATTCACCACCATTCTGTCTGCTAGTTGAGTAATAGTAGGCCTTAATGACTGTACCGTTACATTTTTTAATGTTTTTTGGTCAGGGTGCAAACTTATATCCCCAAAATACTTTGAATGTGTGGCAGTAGAAATTTCAAAGGCGGGAAGGCGAACTTCCTGGTACCCGATTGCAGTAATAACCATATTATAATTACCGGTGGATGGAACCGTTGCCTCAAATCTTCCGAGAGAATCACTAATGGCAGAAGCCATGAGAGTAGAATCAGAAACGCGGATCACTGAAATATTAGAAAAAGGTACGGGTTGCGCATTTGCATTGATCACCCTGCCGGTAACGGTTTGTGCATGCAAGAATGTACTATTAAAATAAATAAGAACCAGGAAGATCGCTAGGAAGTATTTTCTCATAAACCGGAGGTTTATTTGAAAATACGAAGAACTTCGTCTTAGGCTTCTATTCCTACATGACCGGCAAAAATTCAATGATGAATGAAATCAAACATAAGCCAGGGAGACCCCAGATTCCAAAATCCCGTTCCAAACCCGCTAAAGCCCTAATTCTTTTAAAAATTTGACAATCGCCTTATTCACTTCCGAGTTCTGTTCCTTCGAAAACTTTCCATGCAATCCTCCTTCCACGGTCATGAATTCCGTCTTCACTCCGGCCGCCTTTAATTTCTTATTCAAATCGACTGATTGTTCATAAGGTACGGTTGGGTCAGCATCGCCGTGAACGATAAATATGGGTGGGTTATCCTTATTCACATAATTGATGGGAGAAACAGACATGGCAAATTTCCTGTCATCCTTCCTGTCGCCCAGCCACCTTGCTACTGACTTGCTTTTTATGCGTTCTCCATTTCCCCAGTCCCACACATTAGTGATGCCGTATTTATCAATAATGGCTGCAACTTTGATATTTTCTACGCCTTTGCAATTTGTATCAAACCGATGGTCATTGGCCAGCATGCCTGCCATCAGTGCCAGGTGCCCTCCGGCGCTTCCTCCCATGATCACAATCTTATTTACATCAATGTTCAATTCCTTAGCGTTCTTTACCAGGTAAATCAATGCACAACGCACATCCTCCACAGCAGCAGGAGCCGGGGCCTGGTCGCTCAAACGGTATTCAATATTCGCAACGGCATAACCCATTTTAAAAAAAGTATTAAACCCGGTTTGCGACTCCTTCACCCCGTGATTCCATCCACCCCCATGTATGTTAATGACTACAGGGGAAGATCCTTTATCAACAGGAGGCAAATAAAGATCCATTCGCCCATCCCAGCCATCAACTGATGTATACACTACATCAATCTTCGCAGTATAACCATCAGGATATTGTACCGGTTTGTAGGTAACGGTATCCTGTGCATTCAATAAAACACAGTTAAGCAGTATAAGAATTAAGGAAAGAGAACCTTTTTTCATAATTATTAATTAATGATCAAAATTTACCGCTTCAATACCCGGGATTTTGTGGAATTACCAATTGTGTATTGGTATCTATTTCGCGCTGTGGAATGGGTAATAATAGCTTTTGTTCAGTTATGTTATTTTGCAATTCCTGTAATGTAGGAGTAGGAGGAAGGTATTCGCTATAATGTGCGTCATACTCATCCGCATAATGTTCACGAATCAGTTGTTGAGCCGTGATGGTGGTCATGGTAGTATTGTAACGCACCAGGTCAAACCAGCGTTGATTTTCGAATGCAAACTCAATCCTCCGTTCAGTAGCCAATGCTCTTTCAAACTCCTCTACGGAAGTAACGTTAGCCATGGTCAGATCCGCTAACCCGGCCCTGGAACGTATTTCATTTATCAGGTCAAGACTTGACTGGGTATATCCCTGCGCTTCAGCAATCATGAGCAGTATGTCAGCATAGCGCAGAATGGGCCAATCGTTCTCCGCATCGTCTACTAACGTAACAGGTGAAAGATATTTCGTTACATACCACTTGGTGGCCGTTCCTGAACCGTATGTACCAATGAGCGTAGGCTTGCGAAGATCTCCGTTCGTTAAAGTGTCAAGTTCAGCTGTGGGGTAATTCAAACCATCGCCATCACCATTTATCACGTTTGAACCAGAACCAAGTGGCGCAAAAGTATTTGCAAAAGGAGAGCCCAGTCCCAATCCTCCTGCTTTATATCTAACCGCAAAAATGATCTCTGAATTCATTTCATTGGCGGGAGAAAATACATCAGCATAAGTTGGCTGCAGCGAATGGCCACTGTTTTGCTTTACATCATTTAGTTGAACCAATGCATCAGCCTTCCTGTTAATCGTGAGGTAGACTTTTCCCAGCAGTCCCTTTGCAGCCCAGCTCGTAGCTCTTCCTTTATCTGCCGCGGGAATCTGGTTAAACTTTAAATCATTCATTGAAGTGGCGGCCGTCTTCAGATCAGCCTCTATCAATTTATAGATCTCTTCCTTTGAAACGCGGTTCATAGTTTTAGCCTGGGCAGGTGTGATAGGCTCATGCACAAGGAATACGCCGCCAAAAAGACGCACAAGGTTAAAATAATGATAGGCCCTGATAAACATCGCTTCACCTGCAAGCTGCCTCCTGTCTACATCCTGTATGGGAATATCTATATCATTAAAGTTGATGATGCCGGATGCCGGGTCATACACCACTCCCAATCGCTGCAGGATCACGTTTGCGTTCCTGATGTTGTTATAAGTGGCCAACCAGTAATTATAGATTCCCTGGTGAGTGGTAGCCGGAATAAACATGTCAAGGTCACTCAAATCCCGATTGGTTGACGCCGTACTTCCGGGTGAGCCCTGCTTTGCATTGTCACTTCTCAACTCGGTGAGCTGCCATTCATTAAATAGCGTATTCTGTAATCCATTATAGGCGCCGGTTAGTCCTGCTTTCACCTCCTCCAGGTTGGCATAGTACGTTCCGGTGTTGAGATTTGACTGTGGGTAAAGATCGATGATCTTGTTACAGCTAAAGACCAGCGGCGTACAGGCGATAATGAAAAAATATATGCGTTTCATATAATGAGATTTGTATTGTTAGAAATTGAGATCGATACCAAACAGGAATGTCTTTGGCATGGGAAAACTTCCTCTCTGGTAGCCATCGATCAATGGCGTATTATATGGACCTGAGCCATACCTCGCTTCTATATTAATACCCCTGTACCCGGAGGCATTTTTGAAGAACAGGTTCTGGCCGGAGAAATACACCCTCGCTGAGCTCAGGCGCAAAGCTTTGATCGCCTTTGTGGGCAGCGTGTAGCCAACAATTACCTCGCGTAAGGCGAAATAAGAAGCTTCCTCCACCACGTAATCAGTAAGCATCCAGTTAAATCCTACTGTTGAATATGGAGTCTTGCCGTCGCCAGGGAACATGGGACTTAACCATCTGTTAGTATTATAATTCCTGTTGTAACGTTTGGTCTCATTGTAATTTGGATCGCCATTCACTAACTGGCCACCCTGCACTCCCTGGAACATAAAGCTCAGGTCAAATGATTGATAGGTTATGTTATTCGTAATCCCCCAGGTAAAATCAGGATACGGTGAACCAATCACCGTTCTGTCATCGGCATTAATTACATTGTCGCCATTGATGTCAACAAGTTTTAAACCTCCGGGCACGAACACATTACTTAGCGAACTCGTCAACCCCGCCGCCTGGGCATCGTTGATCTGCTGCTGAGATAACCAAACTCCATCGGTTTTGTACCCGTAAAACTGAATCAATGACTCACCTACCCTGTTCATGTACACCTCGGTTCTTTCGCCCTGGTTCATTAAGAACGCTTCTTCACCCAGCTCAAGGATTTTGTTTCTATTCAACGAAAGATTGGCTGAAGTTGTCCATTTGAAATCCCTTTTACGGAAGTTATTTGTGGTAAGCTCTATTTCCAATCCACGGTTCTGCAATCTTCCAATATTGTTCCAGGCCTTTGGCGCGCCAGTGAATCCCATGGAAGATTGCTGCAACAGAAGCTGGTCAGTTTTTGACTGGTATGCATCAATGCTCAGGCTGACTGCATTCCTGAACATGGCCAGGTCCATACCAATATTGTATTGAAAGGTTCGCTCCCAAGTAATTTCAGGATTAGATAATATATCTCTTGATGGCACCTGGCCCAGGTTAGCATTTCCGTTCTGGCTACCCAATGGGTAATTAGCCGCATAAAGCAGGTCAACGAATGCAAAGTCAACGATCCTGTTGTTGCCGGTAACACCATAACTCGCGCGAAGCTTCAGGTTGCTCACCCAGTCAACTTTCTCCATAAAGTTTTCCTGGCTTGCCACCCAACCCACAGAAACTGAAGGAAACGATCCCCATTTATTACCCGGCGCGAAATAAGAACTTCCATCAGCACGGTAACTGGCTGAAAGAAGATATTTATTCATATAACTATAAGAAACACGACCCAGGTATGAAAGCAATCCAATCTGGTTGCGAATGTTCCATGTATTCTCCTGGTCCTTTTGCAATGCCGTGTTAAGCGTTGTGATATTATCACTCGGGTAATCAAGACCAACAGCCTGGTCCTCTTTTATGTTCGTGCGCTGCGCGGTATAACCCGCCAACACGTTGAATGAATGATCGCCTAAATCCCTGGCATAAGTAATCGTATTTTCAGAAAGCAGGTCAACAAATAGCCTGTTGTTATATTGCCCGCGGTTTACATCTCCTTCCCTGTTAGATCCTCTCTTGGCAAAGTCGATAGAGTTTGTATAATTGACATACACACTTGCCAGTGTTTTAAAATCAAGGCCGGGAAGAATGTTTACCGTCAAATCACCAGAAGTCATGATTCGATAGTCATATGAATTAATACTCCTGGTTTCCATCACTGACTTGGGAGTATTATTAGCGGTGTTAAATGGGCTTAATGCGCCAGTACTTGTATACAGGGAACCATCAGGCATCAAACCGCTATACATTCTTGCATTAAAGTGTCGCGCCTGCGCAAAATCGCCGGGCTTTATATGCGCCCACAAAGGATCCTGGTTCACGAATGCAGCACTCGTTTCATTATGATAAACCGGCAGGAATGACTGGAACCTTACAAAGTCGATAAAATTAACTGAAGGACGTTCTCTTTTGATATACGATGGATTGAGATTGAGTGTAAACTTTATTCTCTTACTCAATTGTGCATCCAGCTTGGTACGAACATTGAACCGGTCGTATTCACTGTGATACATCATTCCCTGATCGCGCTGGTATGCTCCTGAAATGAAATATCGAACAGCGCGATTTCCACCTGATATATTTAATTGGAGGTTACGAACGGTCCCATTGCGGAGCGCTTGTCTTTGCCAATCCGTACCCTGTCCTCCCATGATGGTATTTTCTACGATATACGCGGCTCTTTCATTATTCGCGATTATAGCAGAGCCCGTTGGTGGCGTAATGCTTGGGTCCTTTGCTTTTAATGCTGCTTCATAAAAAAGCATGTTGGTATATTCGGTTGTGGTCATCATGGGGTACAATTCGTACTGTGTTTTGGCACCCGTTGAAAACTTCAAACTGTATTTTGTTCTTTCAGCCTTTCCGCTCTTTGTGGTTACAAGTATCACCCCGCTGGCGCCTCTCGAACCATATATAGCGGCAGAGGCAGCATCCTTCAAGACTTCAATTGATTCAACGTCAGCCGAATTCAGGAATGATAACCCATCAGGAACGGGATGGCCATCGATCACCACCAATGGATTAGCGCCAGCGTTGATTGAACTAATGCCCCGCACTCTTATTTTGGGATCGGAACCCGCTTCCGAATTAATGTTTTGTATCTGCACTCCTGCTATCTTTCCCTGTAATGCCTGGTCAAGACGAGATACCGGTGTTTCATCTAATCGCTCGTTCTTATACTTTGATACAGCCCCGGTGAGGTGCGATTTCTTTTGCGAGCCATATCCAATCACCACTACCTCATCCATATCATCAGGAGCCGGCGCCATTTTTACGTCAATCGCAGTTTTGCTTTCAATAAGTATAGTTTGGGTAGTAAACCCTACATACGAAAAGATGAGCGTGGTTGAACCTGGCTCTACCCGTATACTATAAGAACCATCGGCATTTGTTACCACCCCGCCTTTTTGTTTATCGGCAAGAATGTTCACTCCCTGCAATGGCTCGCCGGTCAACAGGTTCGTCACCTTCCCGGTAATTGTTTTTGTTTGTGCCATGCAAACGCCGGCCACCAAGAGCAGCGTCGTGAGCAGAAAACTTATCTTTTTCATAATAGCAGTTTATTTATTCCTGGAATCATTTAATATAGTAGGTTAATTAATAGTCGTTCATATTTTTCGCCAGCCATCAGCCTCACTCCTTCCCTGCAGTTTTTACAACCAAGATTATTTTCACCCTGGTAAAGCAGGCTGTATCCATTCTCGAAATCGAACGGCTTTATCTGCTGGCCTTTCCATTCCTTTTCCTGCAGCAGGTAAGGCTTTAAAGCATCAAAAGCTTTGCGCAATGATTTACCGGAAGCACTCGTGTAATTCCAGAAGTCAACGCCTGCTTTATCTGCCATTTCAGCAATCAAAAAGAAAGCTTCCATCACGAACGTGGAATAGTGCAGCGAAATCGTTCGCTCGAGTTCTTTTGGAAATAACCCATTATCATCCATCTGCTGATCAAGCCGTTGCTGCGCACTTGCTACAATTTTTTTTGCTAATGCTTTATCGCCAATGAATAATGCCATTGACAAACGTTGAGCATCGTAGAAAGCCCCGTGATTGTTCTTTGAATCCATTTCATCCAGCCCAATCACACTCGTCTGCATCCAGTGCACAAAGGCACTGAACCATTTCTTCATCCCTTCTTCGTCAGCCCTCTTCCAGTATTTTGAATCTTTGATCAAGCCTATTGCATCTACCACTTTTATTAAATGCCTTGTGTCGATCATTCCTGCCCCTCTTCCCGTATTATGACCTTTCATAGCCTGGCCATAGTTCAGGTTGGGATTCATGCGAGTGGCGGTATCCAGGAACCAGACCCTGATGAGCTTTGCAGCATGCTCCGCATAATGATTTTCTTCTGAAAAATAATAAGCCAGTCCAAGTGTATGCACCACTTCGCAAAGCTTAGGCAGGTACTCTTTATCCTTGTACTCCTTCACCTCGGGGTTCGTTTGCCCATCCTTACGGATGTACGGCAATCCATCAGGCCTTGACGGATCAGGCCAATGGTAAGGAGCGAGGCTCATGTAATCATGTTTATCTCCACTTGGTGGCAGGTGCTTTTTTTCCATCACTGAAACAGGTCCAAATGAAAGACCTTTATCCGCCTCTTTGATCAATTGTTTATAGGCCGCTGTTGCAATTTTATCCCCTGTTCCAATCCTGCCTTTATTTTTTTCAAGCTTTTTTGCATCTAATGAAAACACCCTGGGTTTCGGGGGCGCACCTGCCTCCCTTGCAACAAAGCAGCTCATTAATAAAAAGCATCCAAAAACCTGCAAGCGTCTCTTCATTGTGAATTATTTTGCTATGATTACTTTCATTCTCAAATCAACTCCATCTCCCCTTACCGCCAGCGCATAAATACCTGCCGGTAAGCTACCCACCTGCATATTGTTGCTGATGTATCCTTCAGGTATGAAAATGTTTTTCTTCAACACCAGTTTACCATTCATATCAAAAAGATAAATGTCAGCAAGCGTAGGCGATGGATGAAAAATTCTTATTGTGAGCGTTGAACTGTTTGACATGAATGCGTTCAGGAACGGAACATCTGTTCCTGTTGCCGGTAAAACAAGAAGCCTTCCATTCACATACGTTACATTATAGTTATTGCTCGTTCCACCCGTTAACTCAAGAGGATACGCTCCGGGTGTTGAACTAAGATTCGCGGCAGTTTTTACCACCAATGGCGTAAGCAGATCATTCACCGTTTCACCAGGTACAAACCCTGTAGTTGTAATGGTGAATGGAGGATTGGGTTCACCTTCCATCCTTGTGGTATCGCGAACACGAATGGTCAGGTTAGCCCGGTTGACAGTTAGTTCACGCACTACATCTTCCGCCGGGAAATATCCATCATTTCCTGCCTGTGAGGCGGTGATGCTTGTAGTTCCAGCGCCAACTATGTGAATCATTCCTCCTGTTACGGTGGCAACTGAAGGATCACTAACCGTATAGGTAATCGGAATGGTGGCATTCGTACTTGTCGCCCCGGTCGGGAAATCACCATTTCCATATGTCTTCACGGGAAGCGCATTAAACGTTATCGTTTGAGGCTGCTTCGGCTGAATGGTGAGTGTTCCATTCACAAACGTGATGGTATAGTTATTTGAAGTAGCACCATTAACCGTTATGGGGTATGTTCCGGGAGGAGATGTTGTAAGCGCTGTTGTTGTTACAACGGGCGGCGTGAGCAAATCAGTTGCATCCTCGCCCAAAACAAAACCAGAATAAGAGAGCGTAAGTGGCGGATTTGGCAATCCTTCAAATTTCAATTGATCATCTGCTGTAATGGTGAGTGTTGCTGGTGATACGACTAATTGCTGTGTAATGGAAGCAGCCGGGTAAGTTCCATCCGTATCCTGCGAAGCGGTGATGTCCGTTGTACCTGCGCCGGTAATATGAATATCTCCATTCACTATGGTAGCTACCGCTGGGTTGCTGCTTGAATAATTGATGGGCTGCGTTGTATTAAGACTGGTCGCGCCACCATTAAAATCAGCATCGCCATATGTTTTACCCGGTAGAGGGTTGAACACAAACGGATCAACCTGTGGAATGGCGCTAATACTGAATGCACCAAAAGTGCTGGCAGTAGCTCCTGCAGTGTTGGCAGAATTATCGCCCGTTCCCAATGGCAATGACCACGCGCTTCCATTGTTTACAACCACACCGATATCTGAACCAGGCAATGTGGCAAACGTAGTTCCTTCCAATGCCCCATCCCATCCAAATTGCAAATCAGCCGTTCCGCTGCCGGTAACGCGGGAGATGTTCCACACTGCATCTACTACTGTAAGCTTTTGTGTTGGAGTAAATGGCGTTCCATTCACTGCTCCATTATCCGTTATCCCCTGGAAAACTGAAATAGTAAAGTCAGAAGAAGTTGCAGGATTGATTGTTACCGGCAAATAAGAACTGGAAGTACCAGAAGGGATCAACGTTGAACCGGCTATACCTTCATATAGAATTACGGCTTGCACACCGGTGGACGCGTCAGAATTGGTGGCGATGTAGTTAGTTGCTCCTACACTTCCGTTAATCACTGCGCCTGGTTTCAAATGCACCAGTCCGCCAACTGGCACCGTTAGTTTTCCATTCAATGTCAAATGCTCACTCAATCCAATACTCCTGTTTAGGGTCACGGGTGCATTTACTTCAAGAAATGCGGCATTAATAGGTGATGCGCTTCCGGAGGTTGATACACCAAACGGCCATGAAGTTGCGCCGTTGATTATATAATTGATTCCGTCTTCGAAGGTATGATTTCCCGTTAGTTGAACGGAGCCCGCGACAGGATCAAACCCACTTGCATTATTATTCTCAAGTGTTGCAGGTTTTCCTTCAGCAGAAATTGCCACAGCCGCAGCTGTAGCCGTAGCCGGTGCTGAAAGGAAAATTGTATCACCGGTGGCAGAAAAAGCCGTAATCGAGGTATTGGCAGGAATACCAGCACCTGAAATTCCCAAACCGAGTGCAGTGGTGGGAATAGCTGAATTACCTGTGATCATGAACGATCCGGAGGTGGTGTTTCCAGTGGCGGGAGTAGCGGCGGTTGCTGACCTGGCCAAAAACGCACCTGTCCCGGAAATGGTTGACGTATTCAAATTCAATTTACCATTCACTGTTACCGCATCATATACGGTGATATTTTTCTGCAGGCTGACGTTTGCATTATCTGCTATATGCAATCCGCCTATAGAAATTGTACCCGTGCCGGATATAGTTTGAGGAAGGGAACCTGCCATCAGGATGCGATTGCTACCAGTGGGATCAGAAGTCAAATCGCCATTCACCAGTAAGTTTCCAAGCACTACCGTTTGGCCACTTGTATGGGTAACAAAACTGCTGCCTGCTTCTATTGTGAGGTCTTCTATCCTGTAAATGGGTCCATCGGCAGTTAAGGTTGAATTATTTTCTATGATCATCTTTGGAAAACTCCTTCTCGTAAAAAATGAACCGCCCCCGGAAGTTGGATTGGATGCGCGATGGTGCCAAACACTGCCTGGCATGAAATCAATTGCCGTAAACGTGGAATTATTACCAATTGGACTGTAACCGCCATCATAAAACAATTCCGCTCCCGGTTCAAAGAGCACCCATTTCTCCGATGACTGGCTTGCACTTCCGAATGCGTAAGATGTAGATGATGAAGTAATGTTGGTATAGAATTTTGAACCGCTTTCAAAAATGAAAGTGTGAGGCAATCCATCAACAGTATTATCAAACCTCGCCTGCCATGTTGTATTCATCACCAGTGTACCCGCTACCCGAAGGGTAGTAGCGGCGCCCATTTGCATCCGGATGCTTCCGATGGTTGATACAAAGGATAATTTCGACCCGGCTTCAATGATGAAGTCATCACCCGCATCGCCAACACCAAAATTAATGGTACTGGTTCCACTTGTTGGTCTCACGAAACTGATGTCAGCATTATTCACAAACTTTATTTGTGCGCAGGAAATACCGCCAGCCACATTCACGGTAACGGGGCCGGTTACGGTAGTAGCACCACCCAGGTTAGTGCCATCGAAGATGAGAATGTCAGATGCGCCGGATGACGAAGGCCTCGAACTTCCCGAACCGTTTATAGCCGTATTCCAGTTGGCACCCGTATTTATATTATGGTTCGAACTCGCCTCACTACCCACCCAGTAATAAATGGTTTGGCTATGCGCGAAGCCTGTCATGAATGCCATCAGGATAATCAGGAGAAACTTTTTCATACTAGCAGCGTTTTAATTGACAAAGATTTATTTGTTCAATTGGTTCGATAATTTTGGTTTTGAAGAAATGAACGTAATACAAAGCCATGCAATGGGCACAATCAGCGCGATCAGAATGAACAACGTATTGTAGCTCGTACGCGTTAACATTGGCACAGCAAGCGTGAGAATGATCGTTCCCAGTACCGCGGCTGTTCCACCCATTCCGGCAACGGTTCCTACATTCTTACCATTGAAATAATCAGAAGGAAGGGTTTGAATGTTGTTGATCAGAAACTGGAAGCCAAACAAACTGGCACTTATCAATCCTATCGTTACTTCCACGTAATTACGTAAATCATCCAGCCAAAATGCAATTGCGCCGAGTGAGAGAAGCATGATCACTGAGCCGATGGTGATAGCGTATTTCCTCGCTTTCACGGAAGGCATGCCTCGTTTGATCAAGGCTGATGAATAGAACCCACCCAATAACCCGCCAATGGCGGCAAACACATATGGCACCCACGCAAAGGCGCCCACCTGCCGCAGGTTAAATCCGTATTGTTCACTCAAAAATGTTGGAAGCCAGGTGACGAACATCCACCAAACCGGGTCAATGAAGAAACGGGAAGAGATTATTCCCCATGTATTCTTAAACCTAAGAAGTTGTTTCCATGAAAAGACTTTTATCTCCGCAGGAGGATCATTTGATAGTACACCATCTTCCCTCTTATCAAGGATGTGTGCCTGCTCTTCTTTGGTTATCCAGGGATGCTTGTCAGGAGTAGCTTTGTTGATGATCAACCATGGAATGATCCATAGTATACCCAGCACGGCAATGAGTGCAAACGTGGCCTTCCATCCAAACTGGTAGAACAGCCAGGCAATAACCGGAGCGGCAACAACGGAACCCAATGAAGCGCCGGCACCAAAGATGCCTTGCGCAATGGCTCGTTCCCTGGCGGGAAACCATTCGGCGTTGTTCTTTGTTGCACCCGGCCAGTTACCCGCCTCACTTAAGCCTAACATTGCCCTGAAAATGCTGAAAGAGGTTAGTGATTTCGCTACCGCGTGCAATGCAATGGAAATGCTCCATCCAACAATTGATATCACCATTCCAATTCGAGTTCCTATGGCATCCATCATCTTTCCCGTAAGCGTCTGGCCTACCGCGTAGGCTATCATGAAGAAAGTTGTAATGAGGGCAAGTGCATCTTTGCTATCCTCAGGCCTGATCGCAAATTCTTCATATATAAAGGGCCACATAATGTTGATGGCGCTCCGATCAATATAATTAATGATCGTGGCTACCCCAATCATTCCAATCATCCACCATCTGAGCCCTTTTACTTTCATAATTATAGTTTATCAGTACTAAGGAAATTACTCTTTGATTGTTCCATCTCCATTTGCGCCATTTACAAAGTCCTCTCGCATTGGACTAAACACGTCAATCAGCACTCCATCTTCAAGGCACACGGCACCGTGCAGCACATTTGAAGGAATGTAAAAAGCGTCACCGGAGGTTAACACCTTCTTCTCTCCGCCTATCTCCACCTCAAAAATTCCGCTCTCCACGTGCGTGATCTGCGAGTGCGGATGCTGGTGTACTGAACCAATTCCACCCTTTTTAAATTCTACTTTTACAACCATCAGCCGTTCATCATAGGCCATGATCTTTCTTCTCACCCCATCACCCACGGGTTCCCACTGAATTTCACGGTTATGGACGAATACTTTCTCAGTTGTCTGCATACTGGTTTTTTGATTACTCATGTTGTGTGTTTTCATCTAAGGCTTTTGCCATCATATGTCACAAGAAATGGTCCCTTCCACTCCAGGTTATTCTGTTTATGTATTGTAGCCGGATCAAAATCCTTATTGCTTTGCGCTATTACCATCCTGTGGTCGCCCAGCCTGATCTCCGCGATTGAATAAAATTCATCCTGCTGCAGCATTTTGATACTCTTTACCTGGGGATAAGCGTGAGAGGAGAATTCGCGCACCGGATCGAACTTGCCATGTATCTCAAGTATGTTGATGAAATTTTGACTCTTACCATTCTTCCGAATGATCATTGCGGGCTCATGGCGCAGGTTGAAGTTCGGATCATTGGCTCCCGAACGGGCAAGAATAATACGCGCACTATCCGTCACCAACGACGAAAGGGTGTAATAAGTGCGATCATTAAGTATCGTTAACTGGGCTATTGTATCTGCAATCCTTGCTTCCGCTTCATTCCATAAAAACTGGTAACCATTTTTCTTTCCCAGCGCCTCCTGTTTTTTTGTATAGGCTTGATACTTAAATGAAGTGTTGATGATGTGCCCATCATAATGAAAAGGAAGGTCAAACTGGTGCTCGCCCGCAGTGTTTGTATTGAAAATATCAGCGATGATCCTCCTCCCCCCGGGTAATTCAATCATGTAAATAGTCCTGTGTAATTTAACTCCCGGATATGCATTCTCTTCCTTAGCACTCACCACCTGCAGTGTTGAGCTATTGACATGGCTATATATTTTTTCGGAATGATGCTTCTCGCCAATGCTTTCCTTTCCCTCAAAATGATTTTTCTCATCAATCACGATCGTATTATGCGCGATCGTTTGTGAAGCATATGCCTTGTTCTCGGGCAAATACCGCCCCCCGAACTTTTGTTCTATGCCAATAAAACGAACAGAACCGTAATCCGTGAGAATCTCGTTTCCCTTATCAAATACGTTATAATTCAATTTATCAAAATGGCCATGAGAAAGGCCGTGAGAACTATATTTGAAGATCAGGGAGGTCATATCATTTCCTTTTCCCGAACGAATGATACTTACTCCACCTTCATCGCCATCCTTCCCGTCACGGTATTCAATTGTCTTATAAGGAAACATTTCAGGAACATTCTTCCCTGCAGCCAACTCTGATGCAATGGCCACTCCTCCTGCTGTAAGCAATACCTGTCCCTGTTTCTTTGCTACAGGAAGAAAACCAGGATTTATACCATACACCTTTCTTGCAATGTTGACGGCATTTACCAATTCATAACTTGTATAGTCCTTTTCTTTAAGCGCATCGTTGAGTGGGAAAAACGTACCATCAAGGTTTGTCTGTTGCAGCGCCGCAATCAATGCTTTGTATAAAATGCTGTCACGATGGGCAAAGATTTTCAAGCCAGGCCTTGCATTGTGAAGAGCGTTCGAAAAAATATAATATGGGAAAATGGCGTAGCGAACGTAATATGGACCTTCCGTATAATAACCATCGGGTGAAAAAAGCCCGTTCATTTGGGCGATGAAACCTGACTTTCCATCCTTCTTTGTTCCATACAATGCCATGTCAACATATTCCTGATTCCCTGTCGCGAGCCCAACTATACCCACACCCGCACAAGCCCACACACCATGGTTATGTATCAGGTTGAACCAGCTCTCGAGATCCTTCGTTACAAAATCTACTTCCGGCTTGAACGCTCCTTGCTCGATAGTCTTTCTTTCTACCTTGGTCAATGAATTGTAAATAAGATCATATGCCATACCAGCATACACTAACCAATTCGCGTCATTCAGCGCCTGCCAGAAGATGCGGCCGGGAGAACTGCTTGTAGCCTCCGGGTGGTTTTTTAGAGTGGGGTTTAACCGGGCATATTTAAACAACATGTCCTTTACCAGCTTCGCATACCGCGCATCACCCGTAAGGTTATACAGCACACCCGCATTGAACATGATCATATAGTTCAACTTGTGCTTATCGTGCGTATATCCTCCGGCAGGATCTTTTGGAAAAGGAACGTCTACATCCTTACCCAGATAAGGCTCCACTTCAGATTTGATTGCAGCGTATGACTGGGTAAGCAATGGATACTTATTCAAACTGGATTTCACCTCCGCCGCCTCCTTCTTTGTGAAAAAAGTAACCGGATGCTGTGCCAGCAGGGCTGCAGGGAGCAGGAGTAATATGGCTGTTTTAAGCAATCGCATGTTTCGTTGTCCGGTTCAGTTGTAAGTTGTCAGTTGTCAATTGTCTGCGGAACCCGAAATTTTAAATCCTATCAAGCTTTAACGTATTGAACGCCTTGAAAGCTTCTAAACGCTAAGCGAAGAAGGCGCCCCCGTTTATCTCCACACTTTCCCCGTGAATAAACGAAGCCTTATCGCTCACCAGGTACGCCACAAGGTCGCCTACCTCACCCGCTTCTCCTTCTCTTCTCAAAGGAGTAGATGCCGCCACGTTAGTGCGCACTTCCGGTTTTGTAAATGTGTTGTGGAAAGTGGTATTGATCATTCCCGGCGATACTGCGTTAACACGAATTCCTTTTGGTCCCAGTTCTTTGGCAAGGCCACGAGTAAGCGTTAATACGCCTCCCTTTGATGTGGCGTAGGCTAATGCACCGGGCCCGCCGCCATCCCTTGCCGCCTGCGAAGTGAAATTGACAATGGAACCTCCTTCAGTCATGAAGGGAACCACGGCTCTTGTCACGAGGTAGGTCGACTTTAAATTAACTCCCATCACGAGGTCCCAGAATTCTTCATCCAATTCGGCCAATGGCTTTCTTGCCATCAGTCCGCCCGCAACATTTACCAATATGTGAATTGTATTACCAAAGGTGGAAACGCATGAGTCAACCAGGTTTTTTACGTCATTTGACTTTGACATGTCACCTTTCACCAGAATAGCTTCTCCACCCGCATTCTTTACCAGGCGAAGTGTTTCTTCTGCCAGCTCAGCATTTGTACAATAATTGATGCACACTTTTGCGCCTTCAGCTGCTAGTTTTAATGACACCTGGCGACCAATGTCGCGACCGCCACCTGTTACAATCGCTACTTTTCCTTTCAATGAATTCATATGACAGTTAGTTAAAAGAGGTTAAAGCACTGTGTAATATTAAGTCTTAAAAAAGCCGATTAAATTTTTGTGTCTTTTTAAAATTTCAAAAAATTTGGCTGCCTGTTAGTTTATTTCTCGAAAAACATTTAAATACGAGATGCTTTTCAAAAAAATCTACCCGGAAACGTTGCCGGTAACGCTGCCGGTATTTCCGTAAGCATCTTTATCTTAGCTTTAAACTTCCTTACATGAACAAGCCTGCAACCATAAAAGATATTGCGCGGCAGTTGAACATTTCCATTTCAACGGTATCACGCGCCATGAGAAATGCACCTGATGTAAATGCCGAGACAAGGCGCGCGGTGATGTCGCTTTCGGACGAATTGAATTACCAGCCAAACAAACTCGCGCTTAGCCTCAAGCAAAAACAAACACATAATATAGGTGTGATCGTTCCCAACCTCGACTACGTTCTTTCAACCATGGTAAAAGGAATTGATGAAGTTGCTCTCGAGGCCGGCTACACCGTAATGGTTTGCCAGAGCAATGAATCATTTGGAAGGGAAATAGTGAATACCCGCCGCCTGCTTGACAGTTTCGTTGATGGGTTCATCATTTCCGTCTCCAGCGAAACAAAGGTCTTCGATCACTTCAGGAAGATCCAGGAGAAAATGCCAATGGTAGTATTCGATCGCGTCACTCCCTTTCTGAATGCACCCAGCGTGCGCATCGATAATGAAGATGGCGGCTTTCAGGCAACAGAACACCTCATTGAACAGGGATACAAACGGATCGCCATTCTGGCCGGACCAAAATATCTCGGCATAAGTAATCATCGCTATGAAGGCTATGTGCGGGCATTGAAGAAATACAAAATAAAACTGGATGAAGACCTGGTGATCAATTGCGACTTCAACCAGCAATATGCTTACATCGCCACCCAGGAACTCTTAAGTATGCGTAAGCGCCCTGATGCCATTTTCACCATTAGTGACAGGATGGCTATTGGCGCCATGCTGGCCATCAAAGAAAAAGGTTTGCGCATGCCGCAGGATATCGGGCTCGTGGGTTTCAACAACGAACCCGTCACCAGCCTGGTCACTCCCGGCATATCAAGCGTTGACCAGCCTGCTTTCGAGGTAGGAAAGATCGCCGCCAAGCTCTTTATCGAACGCATGCATAATGATGACATGGATGACATTGAAGAAGTACTGAAACCCAAACTTATCGTGCGCGAATCATCACAAAGAATAATACCCAAAAACGGCCGCCTAAAATAAATTTTCATGAAACGACTGCTATTATTTCCTTTCGCGTTTCTTTTTGCTTCACTCTGCTTTGCTACGAATATCATTGTGTCAAATGCCAAAGAACTGAAAGACGCCATTAACAAAGCTCAACCAGGTGACGTCATCATCATGAAAAACGGGGAATGGAAAGATGTTGAAATAAAATTCGACAGTGAAGGAACGGAGACCTTACCCATCACGTTGAAAGCTCAAACCGCCGGCAAAGTAAAACTGACAGGTCAATCCAGATTAAAACTCGGTGGCAGCTACCTGGTAGTAGAAGACCTGTACTTCACTGAAGGCTTTTCGGGAAAAGACCCGGTTATCAGCTATCGCACCAGTAAGGACAAAGTGGCCAATAATTGCAGGGTTACCAATTGCGTGGTTGACAACTACAACAATCCTGGCCGTATGCAGGAAAACAATTGGGTGTTATTTTACGGGAAACATAACCGCCTTGATCATTCAAGCTTTCGCAACAAAAAGAACATGGGCGTGCTGCTAGCCGTGATCCTTGATGATGAGCGGAGCCGCGAAAATTTCCACTCTATCGATCATAACTATTTTGGCAAACGGCCTCCCCTTGCATCCAATACCGGTGAGATCATTCGCGTTGGTGTCTCCCAGCATTGCCAGTTTAATTCATTCACCAGAATCACGGATAACTTTTTTGAACAGTGCGACGGGGAAGCGGAAGTAATTTCCATCAAATCAAGCACCAACCTCGTAAAAGGCAATTTGATCCTAGAAAGCCAGGGCTCTATCGTTCTTCGCCACGGCGATTTCAACACGGTTGAAAACAACGTGATCCTTGGCAATTATAAAGAAGGAACCGGTGGCATCCGTGTGGTGAACAAGGGACAGTGGGTAGTTAATAATTTTCTCTATGGCTGCAGGGGCATAGATTTTCGTTCACCTCTCACAGTGATGAATGGCATTCCCAACTCGCCTGCACATCGATATGTGCAGGTAACTGATGCAGTCATTGCCAACAACAGTTTCTATAATTGCTCCCCTGTTTCTTTTTGCGACGGAAGTGATGAAGAGCGTACACTGCCTCCTGACAATGTTGCTTTCTTTAATAATCTCTTCTACAATGACCGCGATACTGCCGTGTACCGGACATTTGACAACCTATCCGGATTCTGGTTCTCGGGCAATGCAGTCAGTCCTGGAATCACCCAGGGCCTCGTAAATGGTTTTGAAAAACAACGGCTGGTGGCAATGAACCGCAAAGTGGCTCCTTTTCCCGTATCAGTGATAAAAAAAGCCGTAATAATACCTGATTCGGTTTCCGTGATTGCGAAAGAAAGACTCGGACATGAGCTTCCGGGCGCTATCGGTTTTTCAAATATCGAATCGTTCCAGGCAGTGTATGATAATGGTAAAAATAAGACCGGCGCATCCTGGTTTAATAACAACTCCAGTCAAAAAACAGAAAAAGTCGTTTCACTGAGAGCGCGAAATGCTGATGAACTATATGCAGCTATAACCAGGAAGGAAAATGTAAGAGTGCGCCTAACCGGCACGTCTTATACATTTGACAGACCAATTGAAATCTCTAAATACGTAAATCTTGTTGGCGAAAAAAATACCCGCATTAATTTCTCAACTGCTGATCTGGATGCACTCTTCATTATCAAAGGCGGCGGCCACCTCTTACTTAATAATGTGTGGATGAACGGGGAAGATGTCAAGACCCATAATATTGTCACTACAGATACATCAGGTCCGTCAAATCATTTCAATTTCGGAATGAGTGGATGCATTGTTGAAAACCTGGCTGATGCAAATGGGTGCAAAAACTTTTTCCTTGCACAAAAGTCAACCGTGGCAGATAGTATTATTATAATCGCGAGTGAATTCAGGAACAACGAAGTTGATTTTTTTGAAATGAACAAAGAAAAAGACGACAAAGGTTATTATAATGCAGAGAAGATTGACATCAGCCACAACAAGTTCGAAAATAATAGAGGCATCATGCTGGATATCTACCGCGGTGGGAATGATGAAAGCACACTTGGGCCTAATCTTTCATTAACCGCCAACTTCATCAATAACTACCAGGCAGGAGAAGGCGAGGTGATGATCAACCTGACCGGTGTGCAACGCAGCCGGATACTCGAAAATAAAATATGGAATGCAGGTAAAGGTTCCACCTTGTTAAAATATACTGACAAAGTAAGGGCCTATCATATTTTTCATGATAATCTTATTGAAAGCTCAGGAAAGATCGTGCTCAACGATTTTGTCAAACCCGCCTCTAACATTATCAAATAATTATTCAAATAAGAAAAATGAAGATCATACACCAGGTACACCCGGAAGATTTTGTAAAGTATAATACGCAGCAAATCCGCGATAAGTTTTTATTGCAAAACCTCGTGATCCCCGGAAATATAGAATGTGTTTACACGCATTACGACCGCATGATTGTGGGTGCCGCCTCACCCGTTTCCACACCTCTTCAATTAACCACTTATGATCAATTGAAATCAGAGAACTTTCTTGATCGCCGGGAAATGGGCATCATCAACATTGCCGGAAATGGCGCCGTGACCGTGGATGGCGAAAGGTTTGGTATGGAAAAGCAGTATTGCCTTTACATTGGGAAAGGGAAAAAGGAAATAGTATTCACCAGTGACAATGAAAAAACACCAGCCAAGTTTGTGTTCTTCTCCTGTCCTGCTCACATGGAATATCCCACCCGCTTAATGAAGCCGGCCGAGGCGTTACCGGCGGAAATGGGAAGCCTTGACAATAACAATCACCGGGTGATCAACAAATACATCCACATGGATGGCATTAAAAGTTGCCAGTTAGTACTGGGTGTAACGAATTTTAAGAAAGGAAGCATCTGGAACACCATGCCTCCTCATTTGCATGAACGCCGCATGGAAGCTTATTTTTATTTTGATTTACCGGAAGGGCAACGCGTCATCCACTTCATGGGCGAGCCCGGTGAAACGAGGCATATGTTCCTCAACAATGAGGAGGCGATTCTATCTCCCAGCTGGAGCATACACAGCGGAACGGCCACAGCCAGCTACTCATTCATCTGGGCCATGGCGGGTGAGAATATGGCGTTTGCGGATATGGACGCGGTGGGTGTTCAGAGCCTTCGATAGGCGCTATTAGGAATTTTGGAATTAGGAATTGGCAAAAATTTGGAATTGGGAATTTGGTAGTTGCTAAATGATCAGGGTTAATTTTGTTTTGTATCGAGCAGGTGTATTATGATCACGGTAACCTGTCTTCGAAGAGGGAAGGAGTATTCGATTATTTAGCCACTGCCAAATTCCTAATTCCCAATTCGAATTCCCCGCTAATCCGAAAAGGCCCAGTATTTGTATTCCATCCCCAATGGTCAATTACTGGTTCAAAAACGCAATCATCTACTCGCTTGACGTTGAAACGTTTTGTGATTCAAATGGCGACGGCATTGGTGATTTTCCCGGTCTCATCAGCAGGATGGATTACCTGGCATCATTGGGTATAACCTGCCTATGGTTACTTCCTTTCTATCCTTCGCCAAATCGCGATAACGGTTATGATGTAAAAGATTATTATGGCATTGATTCGCGTCTCGGAGATTCCGGGGACTTCGTACGCTTCATGGAAAAGGCGGAGCAATGTGGCATCAGGGTGATCATTGACATGGTGATCAATCACACATCCATTGAGCATCCCTGGTTCCAGGAGGCAAGGCAAAACAAGAATAATAAATACCGCGACTTTTACGTGTGGAGCGATAAGCCATTGAAGCACCATGAAGCCGAGCTCACATTTGGCGGCGAAGAAAATTCAATGTGGACATTTGATGAAACTGCCGGGCAATATTATCTGCATCGCTTTTACAAGGAACAACCTGAGCTCAACATTATGAATCCCGCCGTTCGCAGTGAGATCTTAAAGATAATGGGATATTGGCTGAGCCATGGCGTGGGCGGCTTCCGTATTGATGCGGCTGCCATTCTCATCGAACCCTTCGGAATCAGGAACGCGGAAGAAAAGGAACTCGTGAAGTTCCTCGATGAGATGCGCGATTTCCTGATGGCAAGAAAAACGGATGCCATCTTATTGGCGGAAGTAAACATCAAGCCAAAAGAAATGAAAGTGTACCTGTCAGGTGAAGACCGGATGCACATGATCTTTAATTTTTACATCAACCAGCATCTCTTTCTCTCTCTTGCCATGCAGGACTCAGGGCCACTAGTTAAAGCATTCAGGAATGTTCCGGAATTAGACGATACGCATCAATGGCTAAATTTTTTAAGGCACCACGATGAATTGACGTTAGGACTGCTGAGTCATGAGCAACGAAAGATCATTTATCAAAAGTTTGGTCCCAAAAAAGAAATGCAGATTTATGATCGTGGCATCAGGAGAAGGATTGCGCCCATGGTCGATTCCGACCCTGAAAAATTGCGGTTATTCTACAGCCTATTGTTTTCCATTCCCGGGGTACCGCTGATAAGGTATGGAGATGAAATTGGGATGGGTGATGATCTTTCACTGGAAGGAAGATTAAGCGTGCGCACTCCCATGCAATGGGACAATACACGCAATGGTGGCTTTTCCGGTACAAAGGCTGAAACCATCATGCCGGTGATTGACTCTGGCCCCTTTGGCTACAAGGAAGTAAATGTAATGAATGCACAAAGCCATTCACAATCATTGTTAAATTGGCTCCAAAAATGTATTGTACTCAGGAAGCAATGCCCGGAAATCGGGTTAGGCAGATATCAATTCCATAACCTGCATGCAAAGCTGCTGGTGCACTCATGCGAGGTAAACGAGAATAAAGTTTTCTTTATTCATAATCTGTCAGCCCGTAAGCAAAGCATTAATGTAAAATCATTTATAAAAGACGGTTCTGCAGCGATACATCTTTTTGGAAGCAGGAGAATAGAATCGATTGAAAAGAAAATCACGATTGAACCGTTTGAATATCATTGGTGGAGAATCATAAAAACGACTGACAAATGATATCCTATCACGCTTCACATGAACAATTTTCGCCGTCAGAGTTGTTGCGACTCGCCATTCTGGCAGAAAAATGTGGCTTCATGGCGGTGAATAGTTCGGATCATTTTCATCCGTGGGGCGAAGCTCAGGGACAGAGCGGGTTTTCCTTTGCCTGGCTAGGCGCAGCGATGCAGGCAACTACCATTCCATTTGGCGTGGTGTGTTCACCGGGTCAGCGGTATCATCCTGCAATCGTGGCGCAGGCCGCGGCCACTCTTTCAGAAATGTTCCCTGGCAGATTTTGGATATCAGTAGGAAGTGGCGAAGCGCTGAATGAAAACATAACAGGCGACAGGTGGCCAACAAAGAATGAGCGAAACGAGCGCCTTCTCGAATGCGTACAAATAATGAAGCGGTTGTTCAAAGGAGAAACGGTCACCCATTTTGGCAAAGTGCGGGTGCAGGATGCGAGATTGTTTACCTTACCCAAAGTACCACCGTTGATCCTTGGTGCCGCGGTTTCACAACAAACGGCGGAATGGATGGGGCAATGGGCGGATGGCCTGATCACGATACATAAACCGCTTCCCGAATTAAAGAAAACGATCAATGCATTCAGAAATTCGGGAGGAGAGGGAAAACCGGTGTATGTGAAAGTGCAACTATCCTATTCGGCCACGAAAGAACAGGCACTGGAAGGAGCATATGAGCAATGGAAGACGAATGTATTGCCCCAGGAAGTATTCGATGATCTGTGGAAGCCGGAGCAATTTGATGCGGTGGCGCAGTTGGTGAGGAGGGAAGATGTGGAGAAGAGCGTGATCATTGAATCGGAAACCAGGCCTTTTGTAGATCTAATCGAATCTTATTATGACCTGGATATTCACAACATCATTCTTCATAATGTCAACAAGGAGCAGGAAACGTTCATAAACGTGTTTGGTGAAAAAGTATTACCTCGCATAAAAGGACCTGTACATTAAATGAGTCCTGAAATCTGCACGATGTATAAAATCGCAAAAATCGCGAAGGAGATGCCTGATAAAAGCGTCAGGCTAAAAACAACATTTGATGGTTGCAATTCTTTTCGCAACTTCTTTTTATTTAAATAAAGAATGGCTGCGGTAACAACGGGTATGTGTGCCGCCTCTATGATGCCTGCCAGTTTAAGTAACGCGACAGGATCTCCGGCGATCACGAATGCCAGGATGGGAATTACGGTAAGCAATATGAGTACAAACCTCCTTTTTACTTTCTTTATTTGAACAGCAGATCGTTCTTTTGCTCTAAGAATGCTGAATCCGTCCGTAAACATTCTTCCAAATCCATCCTGGTCAGCCAGCATTGTACTCATGAAGGTGATGAACACGGCAAGGATCATAAACCAGAAACCAAAACTTCCCCAAATTGCACCTAATAATTTCCCAAGTGTTTCCGCAACCTTATCCTCTCCCGGAATCAATCCCTGGGGCTTCAAAAGTTCTGTGCCCAGTACAAGAAATGCAAAAGCTATGACCAAAGCGCCTATTACAGCGAGTGTATTTGCAATCGTCATGTGTCTTATCCAACCTTTTAGTTTTTCAATTTGTTCGTTAGAAAATAAGGAAGTGTCAGACGGTTTTCCTTTATCACGTGCAGAAACTCCATAACCCCTGGCCGCAGTCCAATAAGAAAACCACATAAGTCCGGCAGCGCCGGCAAGCATGAATCCAAGCCAGGGTAGTACTTCATCAAACCGTAAAGTATTATCAAGTGAAGGAATGAGACCTCTGCCTATTTCCTGGTAATCAGGTGAGGTGGAAAAAGCGGCCACCAAAAGCGAAAGAGAGATGACCATTGCCAGCACAGTAGTCAGTTTTTCAATTGTCTTAAAACCGCCTGATGCTACAAGCCCTCCTGTGAGTATGGTGAGCACACATACTGATGACCATAATGGAATATCGATCAAAATTGTAAGGGCCGTTGACGCAGCACCAGCAAGTCCTGCAATTGTTGCGATGGCAACAACAAGTTGCGGGCCTACAATGAACCCAATGATCCATCTATAATGCCTGAGTGTTGCGATGCCCTGGAAGAATGTGCCGCCGGTGCAAATGGTGTAACGCCCAATTTCCCGGTTAATGAACCATTTCATCAACACGGCAATTAGTAAGGCCCAGATGAGGGTGTAACCATATTGGGAGGCTATGCGCGGGGTGAAGAGTAATTCACCGGAACCCGCTGCAGAAAGCATCCAGATAAATGCAGGCCCCAGCCATTTGAGGCGCTGTTTACCTTGTGGAACATCGGGTATCTTGAAATTTTCAGCCATGTTTCATCGTGAGGTGACAGGCGTGCAGCTGAAAATATTTGACTACCTGGTGAGTTGTTGAAGTAATTAGATTGGAATGGCGACTGATATTAATCATCGATCACTTTCCTTTCCCCGTTTATTAAGTCATGAAATAAATATGCCAGCTGACCCTTAATAGAGGTCAACTGGCAACTTCTGTGCCGTTGAAATTGGCAACGGCTAACGGAAAACGCAGCCTTATCGGCAATGACAATTGCTGATCGAAAATAATCAGGCTCCGTGTTTCCGTACGTACCTGGTCAAAATTACGATCACCTGGCCATCTATCTTTCCTTCAATCTGTTCAGTATTATCGGGAACGAGACGGATATTTTTCACAACGGTTCCCATTTTTGCGTTGAGTGTAGAGCCTTTTACGTCGAGTGATTTGGTGAGCACAACGGAATCGCCGTTTTGCAAAACGTTTCCATTGGCGTCTTTGTGAAGATCGACGGAGGAATCGTTTTCGTGATCACCGGTGGCCCTGGCCCAGGCGAGTTTATCATCATCGAGGTAAAGAATATCGAGATTATCGGCGGCCCAGCTTTCAGTGCGCAGGCGACTGAGTATGCGCCAGGCGACAACCTGCACGCCCGGGACTTCTGACCACATGGTTTCAGAAAGTGTTTTCCAGTGATTGCTATCCAGTTCTTCCCTGCGTTCAATTTGCGCGAGGCATTTAGCACAAACGAGAATGGTATTTTCTGCAGTATTGCGATCCTGTGGAGGAACTTCGTAGGGCTGGAGGTTAACGGTTGAGCGGCAAAGTTCGCATTGGGAATTGCTGCGATCTGTTAGGGTTTCTTCGATTGTCATTTTTATAAATTGGGCGCAAAGGTAAATTTATTATCGTGAAACGCGGGGCTGGTTAGAGCACGATCCTGCGAAACAACGGAAACTCAACCAAAAATCCTTATTTTTGCGACCCTTTACTGGTCCCGTAGTTCAATGGATAGAATAGAAGTTTCCTAAACTTTTGATACAGGTTCGATTCCTGTCGGGACTACTAATCCGGAAAGTCAAATCCCCTCAAATTGCTCAAAATGCCCTGCAAATCTGAAGTTTGCGGGGCATTGTGTTTCAGACAATGTCAAATCAAACCAAATCCCGCCCGAATTACGATCCCTTTTCGGGCGGGCGATGCAGCAGCAATTCAGAATTTGAACATGCGGTTTCAACGAGGCTATGGATGGTAATTTTATAACGATGTAAAGCCTTGTTATGAGCCAGAGTTTTAAAGTTCTTTTACTTGAAAAAAGGTAAAGGGAAACGTGAAGGCGTGTTGCCGGTGTATGTGCGATTGACCGTTGATGGAAAAAGAATCGAATGGCCGCCAAAAAATTAAACCTGTTCTTAGATGCCATACAAGCCCATATTCACGACGTGCAGCGCGACCATGCATTGCGTAAGGAACGGATCACAGCGGAGCAGGTGAAGCTTCTGCTGATTCACCGGGATGAACAAAAAGCCCGAACGTTGATCGAAGTTTATCAATATCACAATGACCAGTTTGCAAAGCTGGTGGGCGTTGAATATTCTTTCCGGACACTACGGAAATTCCGCACTTGTTTAAGGACTGTCAAAGAATTTCTTTTGTATCAATATCACCAGCAGGACATGCCGCTTCCCATGCTGAATCATAAATTCCTGACTGATTATGAATTTTATTTAAAGACTGAATGGAAACTGCATCATAACTCGGCAATGGTCTGCCTGAAAAAACCGAAGAAGATCATGCGACTTTGTATTGCCAATGATTGGCTGGATAAAGATTCGTTCAAGGCTTATAAGATCACTTCAAAAGAAACGCACCGCAACTTTTTATTGAAGGATGAACTGGAACGATTAATAGAAGGAGACTCTGCTCTAAATGATCCCGGATATTTTTTGCCTCAGTTAAAGTAGAGAAGAAATTCTATTGAAAATAGAAGTTCAATGTTCAACTAAGTATTATTGTAAATTTCTGAAGTCCAAGTCAGAATGTTTTTGTCGATAATTGATAACTTGTACTTCTCCCTCCGCTCGTCTCCTTCACTAGTATATGCTTTTCGATAAGATCCTGAATATCCCTCAACGCCGTATCCTGCGAAGTCTTCATGATCTTCGCCCATTTTGAAGTGTTCAATTTTCCATCAAAGCCATCCAGCAATTTATTCAACATGGTTCGCTGCCTATCATTCAAAATAGTTACAGCATGTTTTTCCCAAAACTTCGCTTTTCTTAACACTCCTCCAAGCGTTTCGTCTGTAGCGGCAATAGCCCGATCAAGACATTGCAGAAACCAGGTTAGCCAGCGGGTAATATCCAATGAACCTTTCTGAGTGGCCTCTAAAATATCATAATATTCTTTTCTTTCCTTTCTTATCTGTGCGCTCATGCTATAAAACCGTTGAGGCGTGCCATCGGCTCTTGCCATTTGCATATCGGCTATGGCGCGGGCTATTCGCCCGTTGCCATCATCAAAAGGGTGGATAGTAACAAACCATAAATGAGCTATAGCTGCTTTAATTACGGCATTCATGCCGATGTCCTCATTAAACCAGGTAATGAATTGGTTCATTTCTATATTGAGCCGGTCAGTAGCAGGCGCTTCAAAATGCACTTTTTCCTTACCCATGGCACCCGAAACAACCCGCATCGGGTCGTCTGTTTTATTATCCCGCCAGGCACCCACCACTATCTTATGCATTCCGCTCCGGCCCGTTGGGAATAAAGCCGCATGCCAGCCGAATAGTCGCTCGTACGATAGAGCTTGTTGGTATTGTTGGGTGGCATCCAGCATCATTTCTACAATACCTTCAACATGCCGGTCAGCCGGAACGAGGCCGGCGATGTCCATCCCAAGTCTCCGAGCAATGGATAATCTTACCTGTTCGGCGTCCAGCAACTCACCTTCAATTTCGCTTGATTTCAGTACATCGAGAGTGAGTGTCTGAAGATTGGCTTCGGCCTGCAGGTTAAATCCCAGGCTTTCCATTTTACCCAAAAGTCTTCCCTGCCGATGCCGGACTTCAGCCAGTAAAGGAGCAATCTGGTCCTGTTGCCAGGTAAATCGTGGCCAATTGGGTAATTGATGGATATAAATTGCCATTCTCCGTATTTCGTGCGGTGAATATAGGGTATATTCGCCGCATGAGTAAGTTTGGCCGCATGGTTTGCGGAGAATATGCCAATTAATCTCCGCATCATTAATCCCCGTAACCCAAAAATTAGTTTACAAGTCGAATCCAGATGTAAACTAAATATGGAAATAGTGTACATTTGGAATTGTAATGTAAACTAAATTTCAAAAATGAGCTTAGGAAAACTGATAAAGCAGCCAGAAGGATACCAGGCCTTTATTCCGGATTCTTTTCCGACAGCTTCGCTGTTAAAGTTTCCGCACCCAATACTTTCCAAAGCCGCCCTCGCTGAAAGGCTAATTGGCAAACTCGATGGGATCACCCATACATTGCCGGATGCTGACTTTTTTCTTAGCATGTATGTTTTAAAAGATGCGACGAGTTCAGCACAAATTGAAGGAACCCGGGCTACTCTGATGGATGCACTGGAGATGAATGCAGGCATTAACACCCATGATACGGATGCTGATGACATACTACATTATATCAAGGCCCTGAATTATGGGACAAAAAGGCTGAAAGAGTTTCCTTTTTCATTGCGCTTTATCCGTGAATTGCATAGAGAATTAATGACAGGTGCCAGATCTTCTCATTTTTCCGATCCGGGTGAATTCAGAAAGTCTCAGAACTGGATTGGTGGAACAAACCCGCGAAATGCAGCTTTTGTTCCTCCTCCCGTGAATGCAATGCAGGATGCTTTATCAGATTTGGAAAAGTTCATTCACGATGATCAAATCATTCCTGTGTTACACGCCGGGCTCTTACACGCCCAGTTCGAAACTATTCACCCGTTCCTGGATGGCAATGGTAGAACAGGACGGTTATTGATCACATTGCTATTGTTTGATAGAGCCGTATTGGAGATGCCCGTTTTATTTCTCAGCAGCTATTTCAAAAAGCATCAACAATTGTATTATGACAAGCTGAATGCTTACCATTATGGCAAGGTCAATGAGTGGTTGATTTTTTTTCTGGATGCTGTAATAGAAACGGCTAAGGAAAGCATTGATACATCCAAAAAAATAAACGAGCTACGAGAAAAAGATATGAGGAAGCTACAGGCGCTGGGAAAAAGGGAAGCAGCCAGCGGCGTGGCATTTTTACAACATCTCTTTAGAAATCCTGTCACAACCAATGCAATGATCGTTACCGCCCTGCAATTTAGCAGATCGGGAGCTGCAAAACTGGTGGATAGATTTATTGAATTGGATATTCTGAAACCATTGGATGAAACGGTCAAGTATGGAAAGACGTATCGGTATAAAAGTTATATTGACATTTTTAATAAGTAATGGCTGTTCGACTTTTTTTACAATTAGAAATTAATAACTGATGTGGTAATCACATTTCTTTATGAAATTCTATCTCGGAGTAACCGACATTAATTGGTACAATTACTTAGCTAGTCAGAACCGCGACGATGTCAACTTCTGGCAGCCAGGAGGTAATCTAGCGTTCCGGGTATTGACTGCGGGTCAGCCATTTCTTTTCAAATTAAAAAGCCCAATCAATGCCATTGCAGGTGTCGGCTTCTTCTCAAGCCATACTTTTTTACCCTTGTCAATGGCCTGGGATGTTTTTGGAGACGGAAACGGCTGTACTTCGTTGGAGGAGTTGCAAGGAATGATCCTTCCGTTGCGCAAGGATAGGAGCAATCCCAATCCGACAATTGGATGCATTGTTCTTACCAATCCTATCTTTTTCAGAAAAGAGGATTGGGTTGCTGTTCCTGAAGATTGGAAACCTAGTACGCAACAGGGTAAATCCTATATACTGGAAAGTGAAATTGGTAAAAGAACCTGGCAAAAAATTGAATATACCATTCAAAGGTATTTGCCGGTTGCGCCAATTGAAAAGGAAAACCAGCTCACCTTGCAGGATCCAGAAACCCAGTACGGTAAATCTGTTCTTGTGAAACTGAGACTGGGCCAGGGAGCGTTTCGGGTTTTGGTTACTGATGCATACAGCCGGAAGTGTGCTATCTCCGGCGAAAGGACACTTCCGGTACTCGAAGCTGCCCATATTAAGCCCTATGCAAAATCGGGACGGCATCTTATCTCAAACGCCTTGCTGCTGCGCTCGGATATTCACAAGCTTTTCGATACAGGGTATTTGACAATTACCTCTGAACTCAAGGTTGAAGTGAGTAAAAGGATTAAAGAGGAATTTGAGAATGGAAGGGAATATTACCGGTTTCATGGAGGTGATCTTTTCAATCTACCTGCTAGTCTCGTAAATAAACCTGAAAAGGAGTTTATAGAATGGCATAATGAGAATGTGTTTCGGAGATAGCATTCTTTCATAAATGCCAAAATATTGATGCAATTAAAAAATCCGCATTATTTCTTCTTTAAAACAAGTTGAGGCAATATGATTTTTAACTCCTTGTTCTTTTCTTCATCCTTCCAATAAACTATGAAATTCACTGTCGCTTTATATATATGAAAACCCTTCTTTTGCCATTCTGCAAGCGAATCGCTAAATTTTTTCGAAAAGCCAATTACTTTTTCATTATTTGAATTGCCAAGCCCATTTTCAAGTATCGAAAGGTTTGAGCCACTTTCAAGGGCATTGATGCGGCGTTGAACATATTCAAAGTATCCAAGATTGACGTCCTTGTGATTCAACAGTATCGAGACTTGATCTATATCCGGATACACCGTCTTGTCACAACTATAATTGCAATCTTCATTGATCATCTTCTTTAAATAGGTTCCATTGTAATGAATGGCCAGGGTTGATTTTGCCCTTGTAACCGCGACATAGAGCACACGTTTTTGTTCGTCCGAATTAGTATTTAAGTCCTTCAGCAGTAATATCACATTATCAAACTCCCTCCCCTTTGCCTTATGAATGGTAGCGACAAAAATTGTTTCGCTATCAATTTCTGCAAAGTCTTCCAATTTGGATTCTTGCAAAAAAGTAACCCAGTCGGTTTTGTATTTCCTGACAGGATTTGTTAAGGCAAATTGCTTTATCGCGTTCAACGCTATATTCAGTTTGGTGCTTTTTCTTAGGGTTTGCGAAAGTTGTGTTGCCGCCAGATTCCAGTCATCATCGGAAATAAGGGGTGGCGGAGAATCTAAACCAAGCTGATCGGAAAAATATTTGATCTCGTAGAGATTGGCCAGATTGAACCCATCATTTGATTGAATCAGTTTTGCAGGGAATCCCATTTGCACTAACAAACCGACTGTTTGGATTGCCTCTTCGTTTGTTTGAGTTAATATACAGGAGCTGCCAGATAAGCCGGTATTTTCCAGCGCAGTTGTTAGTGGGATAATTAATCTTGAGCCAACGTATTCAATCACCTTGATAATTCCAGTGTCTTCCTGCTTTGCATAACCGGGAAAATCTTTCAAGCGATTGCCTATAAATTTTACCCACTTGTTTGAAAAATCGACAATATTCTTTTTGCTGCGATAATTGTCTACCAGTTCGTATTTTTTAGCTGCTCTGTCTGTAATTAACTGCTTCATGAACCGGGAATCAGCTCCTCTGAAACCATATATATTCTGGTCGTCATCGCCAACAAGAATCACCCTCATGTCCTCATTTTGATCAATTAGCGTCTTTATCAATTCAAATTCGTCAGCACTTATGTCTTGTGCTTCGTCAACCACAAGAACTGTTTTTGTTATGCGGCTTTTTTCAATTACTCCAGTCTTTATTTTTTCGACGGTATTTTTCAGAATGGTCTCAGCCTGCGACAAATTACCAACCCTACCCAATAGGTCAAAGCAGTAGGAGTGAAAAGTCTTTATTTCAATAAAATTGGCGGCATTACCAACAAGCTCCAGCAGGCGTTTTTTGAATTCAGTTGCTGCAGACCTTGAGAAAGTTAGCATGAGAAGTTGTTCATGCTTTACATCTTCGGCCAGTAACAAAGAGGCTAATTTGTGGACCAGGACCCTTGTCTTACCACTGCCAGGACCTGCGGCGACAACGATATACTGATTTTCAGAATCCTTTATTATTTCTAATTGGGCTGGCGACAGATCGCCAAACAATCGCTGGAATTTTTCTGGTGTTAGAGTTCGCTTTATCTCGTCCTGGCGACTACCTGGAAAATATCGGTTTAAAAAGGAAGTATTATTGAGTGTAAAATAGTCTTCCACAAATCGCAAAGCTTCATCATAATTCCGGATCATTTTTTTCGCATATTCTCCGACTATGTGGATTTGCTGAACTTTTTGTTGATAATGAAACTTCAGTTTTTCATAATTAGTTTCTTTGTATTGAATTCTATTGTTTTTTTCGAGTCGATCTATTGACAACTTGTTATGAACAACCAGAAATCCTCCTTCGATTTTTAACGCTTCAATCCGGGAGAGATAAAATAGTGAATCTTCAATATCATCAATTGTTGCATCGAACTTAAATATTCCTTGTTTTTGATGTATCTTTTCTCTTAGTTCGTGAATTGAAAACTCGATTAAGACTTCCTCTGAAATATTCTGCTCAGCCGGTTTTACTTCATTTGATTTTTCATAAAGGTATTCGATGATAATGCTGCTGATCAAATGCATTTTATCCAACTTTTCCCGAAAGTTATTGCTGCTTAAAACCAAAGCAATATTGATATGATGCTTTGAATACTCTAAATTTTGTTTCTTTACCCAATTCTTAATACCCCAAAAATTAATTATCGTTTTAAGCTTGTTTAAGTTGCATTCGGTTGCTCCAAGTTCGATGCACTTTTCATTTATGTCCTTCAGGTTGTATCCCGATTCCTCGTTTTTAAGGCTTGCCAGGAAATGAGTTTCGATCTGACTATAGCTTTTCAAAATATTTAAAGAGCGATTACTGCTTTCGCTCCATTTTATGAAAGCCGTGAGATCCTTTGTCTGAGCCAGGATATTTTCGTCCCGCAGTAATTCTATTATCCTGATAACCTCATCCTTCACCATTCCCAATTGATCTGAAATATAATCTACTCTCGATTCAGCCTGTTCGTCGGTAGATAGTCTTTTGCTTTTACTGGAGAAAAGTTTTTTTATAATGCGAATGGCCTGTGTTTTTTGTGAATTGCTGAATTTTCCAGACGCATTAATTTTACTAATTGCCTCTTCTGCGTTCTTGGTAAGAATGCTGTTGGCAAAAATGCGCGGCATGTTTTGCCCTCTTTTAAGATAACCGGCATCTTCTAAAGCTGCGATCGCTGTGGTGATCCGGGTTTCTATATCCCTGATGCCTTCATCCCAGCCAGCTTTTCTGGCTATTTCTAAGGCCGAGCTGGAAGTTTTTTCTCTTAGACGTGTCAGATCTTTAATCGCCCGCCATACCTGGTTAATTTCTTTGCTGGTGATTTTAGTCTGGTTCAAAAGGATAAAATGCTTATCCAGATCATCTTCATTAAAAAGCACATAACAGTCAGCATTTATTTTTTCGTCCCTGCCGGCTCTTCCGGCCTCCTGTACATAATTTTCCAGGGAATCAGAAATATCATAGTGGATTACTGATCCTACATCACTTTTGTCGACACCCATTCCAAACGCTGAAGTCGCTACCATAATATTTACCTCACCGTTCATAAATGCGTTCTGGTTGGAACTTTTCTCCTCTTTATCCATTTTTCCATGATATGGTTTTGCCTGAAAGCCATCCTTACTTAAACGTTCGGCCAGTTTGTAAGCCCTTCTTGTGCGGGAAACGTAAACAATTGCCGGGCAATTTTTTGATTCTATGATAGACCGGAGATGATTGTATTTCTCTTCTTCGTTTTCTTTATTAAATACCTTGTAGTGGAGGTTTTTTCGACTGGTTTTAGCGCTGAAAACTTCAAGCGTCAGATTCAATTTGTCCAGGAAATACTGTTTGATATCCTCAATCACTTTTTGTTTCGCAGTTGCCGTGAAGCATGAAACGGGAATTGGATCTTCAAGGTTTTTCTTTTTCTGAAGCTCCTTAATGAAGTCTCCGATGTATAAATAATCCACCCGGAAATCCTGACCCCACGACGAGAAACAGTGTGCTTCGTCTATAACAAACCTCGCAATTTTTCTTTTTAGCAGGAGCCGTTCGATTGTTACCGATCTTAAAGATTCTGGTGAAATGTAGAGTATGCTGGCAAAGCCGTTTTCGATTCGTTCAATGGCTTTACTGCGTTCTATCGGATCAAGCAGGCCATTAATTGTGACGGCTTCAGTTATTCCCTTCTTTTCCAGATTGTCGACCTGGTCTTTCATCAAAGATTGTAAAGGTGAGATTACGACTGTAAGCGCCTTTGCGTTTTCGCCACTCATCAGTGCGGGAACCTGGAAAGTTATTGATTTGCCACCGCCTGTTGGAAATATAGCAAGAAGGGATTTATTCCTGACTGCTGCATTAACTGCATTTTCTTGTAGGGGTTTGTCATCATAAGTCCGGAATACGTCAAAACCGAAATGACGCTTTAGAGCTAAAATTGGATTGAGCGCTTTGTTACAATAGGGACAACCGGGAAGGCAGGGGTTGTTTCGTAATAAAAATAACAGGCGTTCGACTTCGGGATGGTTTCTTAACACCCACGGCGGGGTTATTGAGTAGCGGTCATGACAGTTCAATAATGCAATCGAATAAGCAAGTGCAATGGGATTTTTCAGAATGAAATTTCCTATATCTGCATGCTCGCAAAAATGATCCTTATGGATTTCTCTGATTAAATGTTCTAGTTCATCAGCAGCTCGAAATTCCCTATATGATAAGTAGGTAAAAAAGCTGCTGTATTCGGGTTTTTGGCTAAGCAGGTTGAAGAAAATTATTTTAAGCTCCGGCTTAAGTTGATTGAAGCCATTTACTTCGTCATAAAAAAGGTCTCTCGCCTTTTTTGCATCGTTTAATGGGTTGTTCAGTTCGTCAGTCTGAATTTTGTCATCTTTAAGAAGATGGTGATAGGGTTGTTTTGGAAAAAGCAACGGCGATAGCAAAAGGGTGTCTATGGCTTTCGCCGAACTTAAAAAACCAGGACCATATTGTTGTTGAAGGTATTTTAGATCATGTGCAAAAATGTTGTGACCACAGATAAAATCCGAGGTTTTAATAAACTCTCTGAATTCATTAAAGTGGCTGCCATGGAACGAAGCATCATCAGATCTTATGCCTCCAATATCCAGGACTTTCTTTTTTTGAGGGTCTACTTCAAGGTCAAAAAAGGTGATTAAGCTCATGATGGACAAGGTGGACATTGAATAACAAAATACTCATTCATTTCTGGCTTTCAAAACCGGAGTATAACGTGGGAAAAGTGTGAAACTCGATGGGTTCGCGTGTAAAAATTGATCTCTCCGTAAAAGAAGGAGTCAATAGATATACTTATCTTAGGCGTGACAATCATCACAGTTCCTTGAAGACCTTTGCAGGCCCCAATTCGGGCGGGATTGAAAGATCATAATTCTAAAATCTTTCACCATCAACTTTCCATCAAAAATTTTAGTCGCCCTGTCGGGACTACCGATGCTCGATCCGGACCGTTAATTAACGATCCGGATTTTTGTTGCCCGTTAATTTCGGTGTTCGATATTTTTCCCTCCGGGACTACAAATCTGGATTGCCAAATCCCCTCAAATTTTTCACAATCCCTGCAAATACAAATACCCGATTATCAAAACTCATGCTTCCGTTTTTACAGCTATCGTCAGCTCCAATTTCAATAAATCTTAAAAATGAGGGAGGACCATTAGTCCTCCCCCGGCAATCAATACTGATACCTCCTGGGAAGCCGAACATGCCGTTGCACATTATTGCGCGCGGCGTTATATCCGTTCCGGACATATCGTCCACCCCGAACAAGACGGCTCCCGTAATTAACAATCCGGTTGGCAGCCCTGTCAACCGCCCTGGCACCATTATATAAGGGCCGCGTCTGACGATTGAACTCCCGGTAATAAGCTTCCTCTGCCGCATACGGGTTATACGCGTTTTGAGCCTTTACCGAAAGGGCTGAGCTGATGAAAAGCACAAGGATCATTGCTGCTGGGCGGAATACTCCTGATATCCCGTAACCTCCTTGCTGGTTTACCCATTGGTTGTTCTTTCTTTCCATAACAATGTTACTATTACCCGTAAAATAAGAAGTAGTAAACAGGACATTGAAGGACAATTTTGTAAGTTTAAGTCCCTTTAAACCACAAAATGAGTAACAATTGCAAGCCCCTGTCCGGGGATTGGGAAGATTTGATTTTCGCAGCTTCAAGGCATTTCCTGCAGAAAGAGGGTTTTAATAACAAGATAATTTCATCCAACAAACGCCTTACGATTAAGTGGGCTATTACCCTGTTTAAATATGGTTCTGGAAATTCAAGCTCCGTTCCTGAAGATGTTAAAAAAATGATTGATCGTTCATTCGGTTACGGGAGTGGATCAATATCCTCTCATTATATAAGCTCAACCATTGGCGAATTCTGTGATGCCATGTTCAATAAAGGATATTGGAACGATAAATGCGACCGTCTCAACCGACCAGATTTAAAATTACAATCAGATAAACAACCTTTTGTTTCACCAATATTAGAGCTGACCAGCGATCAACTTTCTTTTCCAGATAGTGACGCCAATAGTTTATATAATGGTTCAGAGGCAACATGGCGCAATATTATCAATAGTGACGATTGCCCAAGAGAACTCCATGCCGGTGTAAAAAATACAATAAATACATTATTAACAAGGAAGTCAGCGAGACCTTATTTGATCTTACTACAAGGCCCGGGCAGTACCGGGAAATCGACCCTGCTGAAAAGAATATTATATGATTTTTCCGCACCAAAAAAAGTTAAAGTTTTATACATCGACCTCAAGTATACCAACGACAGTTATATTTTAAATCAATTCCAAGAAACATTTAACTCCCTGTGCGATAGTACAACCCCCATAATTATCGGCATTGATGAAATATACTTAACCTATTTAAAAACCGGGTTCCTGTTTTCTTCTCTAAAAGGAATGTTTCCAACTAAAAATATAATTGTAATTGGCACCGAGCAGGCAAGCCGTGTGAATTCATTTCTTAAGAATGAAACGGGAATAACTAATATCAATGATTATAAAATTTTTGACCTCAATTTAGCCACCGATAAAGATATTGAGGAATTGTGCAAAAAAATAGACTCCCTTGAGACAAACGGAAGGATTTCAAAAATTGGCAATTTTACCATGGCCGACCGGCTTGCCATTTTTAAAAAATATGCTTCCAGGCATTTCGTGGTGGCGATGTACGTACTAAGGTACCGAGCCGATTTTCCAACAGTAATAGAAAAAGAATTTAAACAAATACCGAGTGAGAAAGCTCAACAGCTTGTTCTTTATATAGCCTTTATGAATACTATCGGCTGCTTCCCCCCTTTCAATTTGTTACTAGCAGTTTTAGAACTCCAAGATCTCGATTTTGAAGAACTACGCTCTAATACAATCTATATAGTGCAGGAATCCATTGAAATGAACGGCTTTCAATTACGGCATTCTATAATAGCTCACGAATTGATAAACAGCCACAAAATAAAAAGCCCCACCTTTCTCCGCACATTTATAATGGTTACCATCAAAAAAATAGACCCGGCAGAAACCCATCAAAAGGCGTTTCTAAAGCAGCTTACCGAGCGGAATAACCTTTCAAACTTGTTGCAACCAATTATAGACAACAGATCCGAACAGGAACTATTGATTAAAAGCGCGACGGATCTATTGATGCAAATTAAAACCAGGGACAAAGTAAAATTTTTAAATAAACTAATAGGCGTTTTATACAAACAACTCGGTGAGTACAGTAATGCTATTGATCATTATGAAACCTATCTATCTACTACTACCAGTACAGTCGAAACCGCCTATATCTTAGTAGAATTGGCTTGGTGTAATTTCAATTTGAATGAATATGCAAAAGCAAAAGAATCAATAATCCAGGCTTGCAATAAACATGAAAACTCGAGAAATCTGAAGCACACCATCCAGATTTTACTGCATGGAAGTATTGAAGATCATAAACTGGCTGATAAATATTTCAAAAAACTATTGGCACTACCAGGTGATAATGCGGCTTGGAAGGAGAAATATTCAAAATACCAAAAGGAAATTGTAAAATATTCCAATCAAAATACTACAACGATTAACTTAAGTTTCAAACGATTTACAGATTTAAGCATTTTTATTGAGCCTTCTTTAAGACTTGAATTTATTTACTTATTGCAGAAAGAATTTGATATTAGTTTGGATATTGCTTCAGAATTAAAAAATAAATTCTATAAGTTAGAAGTTGCTTTGAAGGAAAAAGAAAGTGAACTCACCGATAAAAAATTTGTCAGTAACCTTTACTGTAACCTTGGCTATTATTATTTAAAACTCTTACGAATCGAAAAGTACCATCTGGCGTATGACTATATTATTTCACCTGACAGAATTTTCAATGTGCTTACCCACAGCGTAGAATTTGACCCGGACAATGCAGAGGCCTTATCTCTTTTGGGCACCTACTATAAAGATGCCTCCATCCCCCAGGATTTACGATCAGCCCTTCATAATTATGGATTAGCAATTTCAAAAGCTGAACTTCCGGTAAATAAGAATACCTACTATAAGTATTTGCACAAATATGCCTTTAACAAGGCCCTTATTCACCTGGACTTAGGAGAAAAAAATTCCGACCTCAAACATATTAACGAGGCAATAGATTGGCTAAATTTTTCTGCCGATAAAAGAAAAAACAATAAAAGAAAGTTTGATTTTCTTGATGAAGCAATTGAGAGGGCACAAAAAATTAAGCTCTTTCTGGAACGAAGGGGTTAGGCAATTCGTAATTTACTCTCTCACGATCCTAAGTATTGCCGATTCTGGAACCAATCCCGGATAGTCTTCATTTATGATTATAGCCCAAATCAATAAGTTAGAGATCCTCTCAATCCCATTTTTTTAGTTCTTCCTATTTAAAATTCGGTATTAAACCAAGCTCCGCAATACAAACTTTTTCGTTTTATCGTAAATATTTATTGTTTATCAATAAATATTTATTATATTTGCCTTCAAAACGCCTACAATGACAATCAAAACCGACCACATCCTCATTGCACTAACGGTATTGGCCTGGATCATTTTCACCGGTCTCTGCATTGAAGCCGGTGGAATTATAACCAAAACAATTGCTACCCTAACCCTCACACCAGATGATGCGGCGAAGTTCTGGAAACAGCCTGACCTTGGGCCCGTTTACCAGTATGATCAAAGCCGGTATGTCACGCTTGCCACTCTTATTATCATTGTGGTTGTATTGAAAGCGATAATGTTCTATGTGATCATAAGAATGTTTCATAGTAAGAAATTCAATCTGTCAATGCCATTTAATATAACTACCAATCGGTTTCTTTTACATCTCGGATATCTGTCACTGGGCATCGGATTCTTTTCGTTATGGGGAGCTAAAGTTGCAGACAGACTCACCCAACAAGGGGTAGACATACCCGACCTCCGGGTACTTAAATTGGCAGGCTCAGATGTATGGCTCTTTATGGGTGTCATTCTGTTTGTGATAGCATTTATTTTCAAGAAGGGAATCGAAATCCAAAAAGAAAACGAGTTAACAGTTTAATCATGCCGATAGTAATAAATCTTGATGTGATGATGGCAAAGCGGAAAATGTCGCTTAATGAACTTTCGGAAAAAGTGGGCTTGACGTTGTCAAATCTTTCCATTCTAAAGACGGGAAAAGCAAAAGCGATTCGTTTCAGCACGTTGGAGGCAATTTGCAAAGTGCTGAATTGTCAGCCGGGTGATATATTGGAGTATGTTATGGATTAGGTTTCTCGCTCCGAATGGAATTATTGGTTACTCTATTTAAGATTTGAACGAAAAGCTGTTTCAAACGAAGGGAGAAGGCATTAGAGAGATTCCTCGCTTTGATCGGAATGACCGCTTCGTTAGCTTAGCCAGCATGACGGCCACGGCCATAATTGTAAACTTTCCGCAAATGCGGTTTCGAACGAAGGGAGAAATCTTTGCTCTTTCTGGATATTCGCAGCGAACCTATGGTGCCAGGTTTTATTTTACACGGCGGGAACGGCGACACGGCGGACACTGCGGGCGATTGAGGCTTTAAAGCTTACTTGTGTTTGAAAGAATGATCTCGCAGCGGCGCGGAGGCGCGGCGATGTGGTTAGCATTTAATTTGCTTCAAAGTGCTTTCTTACAATTCATGCGAACCTATGGTGGCAGGTTTTATTTTACACGGCGGGAACGGCGACACGGCGGACACGGCGGGCGATTGAGGCTTTAGAGCATACTTGTCTTTGAAAGAATTGTTCTCGTTGAGGCGCAGCGGCGCCTCGTTTTGCTTAAAGCAATGTGAATGCTACAAAGAAAATCTCGTGTACTACGCATTCACACTTAACACCCAGTTGACGCTATAGGGATCCGTCACATTAATAAGCTGATCAGTGTTCTTCAATGAACAAAAGTTCCTCCCTACCAGTTTATTTACCA
>Ga0196972_1000140_pt1 | contig 59179 bp, 53 predicted proteins | sample S1v_2013CmetaG_FD_148618 | JGI IMG/M metagenome (GOLD analysis project Ga0196972, IMG submission 148618) | Soil microbial communities from Anza Borrego desert, Southern California, United States - S1+v_20-13C | ecosystem: Environmental > Terrestrial > Soil > Desert | place: USA: California...
AGCGACGGCACGACCGTGATCTATGCCGGGGCGCAGGAAGTGGAAAGCGTTGGCGGCCAGACGACGGTCAAGACGTATTGGCCGCAGGGCGTGGGTGTGGAGATCGACCGTCCGAACCAGGCGCCCGAATTGAGTTGGCTCCACACGGATCGATTGGGCAGTGTCATCGCGCTCACGGATGCGAATGGCAACCTGCGGGAGAAGCTGGCGTATGATGCGTGGGGCAAGCGCAGGACGCTGGATGGCAGTGCGATCCCGGATAGTTTGGATGGACAAGTGGACAACCGGGGCTATACCGGGCACGAGATGCTGGACCGGCTGGACCTGGTGCACATGAACGGGCGGGTGTACGATCCGTTCGTGGCGCGGTTCCTGAGTGCGGATCCGATCATTCAGGATCCAAGCAATGGGCAGAACTACAGCCGGTACAGCTATGTCTTCAACAACCCGACCAATCTGACCGATCCGACGGGGTTCACGACGACCGCGGCGCACACGGTGACGATGACGGCGGGCTATATTTCGTGGGCGTACGACTCCACGTACCAGCGCCCTACCGGGCGAGAGCTGGCCAGGCGGTCGCTCAACCAGTTGCGTAGATTCGAGATGGCGGCCCGGCCCTGGCTGCTGCGCGTGTCGGTGGTGCTGGCTGCGGTAACGACGGGCGGGAATGCGTACCAGAAGGACCCGCATGATGAGCAGATGGCCGCGATCAAAGCGCAGGCAATGGCGATGGCAGCGGCCATGGCCGAAGCTGGCGCGGACAAAGAGGATGCCAGCGAGGCGCTTTCGAATGACGCTGAAGGGACAAACAGTGGAGGTGGCGCAAAGGAAGGCAAGAAGGATGGCGCGAAGCCGGGCCGGGAGAAAGATGTTCCTAATCGTGGCGAGCCAGGGGAAGTCAGAGAAGGAGAGCGCCGAACTCGTGAGTACGGTCCTGACGGCAAACCGATAAGGGACTACGATAAGCCGCATCAAGGTTATGAGCGGCCCCATGTACATGAATGGCCCGACGGTGTTAGGGAACACCCAGGTCGCGATTATTCCCCATGGCCGAGGCAATAAGGAGCAGCTATGAAACAGTGGGATGCTTTCATCGAGGCCACAATTGATGCTATTCACTTTAACGCCGAGAAACGCGAGCTGAGCTTTGATGTGACGTGCCAGTTGGAGAGTGGGCACCGCAAGCGGCTTGTTATCGATGGTGTGGATGATTTCGTTGCCAATGAGATGCGACTTCAAAATATTATTGATCGCATTCATCAATATCGAGGCGACGAAACCGAAGCTGCGAGATGCCTATTCTTTCTTATGAGAGGGCGGGAGCCCGAAGAAGATGAACTTCGATGGCCCCAATTAGTGGAGAAGCTTGACCACGTTCGCACTGGCAGGCGAGTCTTGCTCGAAATTGAGCCCGTCTATGGTGCGACATTAATAATTTTGGGTGAAAACGTTCGGCTGGAATCGATTGGCGATTAACACTGCTGAAGAGTGAGATGCATTCACGTTCTCACCGCTATTACAAGCGCCGCTCTCTCGATCATCGAGGAGAGCGGCGTTTTTACGTCTGTCGGAGCGCGACGGCAGCCGATATCGGAGAGGTTGTTACAGGTCCCAGCGGGCATCGAGCCCGCTGCGTCCTGGCAGCCGTTCCGGGGTAAATCGTCCGCTTGCGCGGCCGCTTTAACATAACGCCGCCTTCCGCGACATTGCCCCAGTCGCTCCGCTGCGCTTGATGTGGCAATGTCGCGGAAGGCAGCGTTATGTCTTGCGCCCCTCCACGGCTGCAAAGACTGATCGGTGCGCCGAGGGCGCAAGGATCGATCAGGCGCTCTCGCGCGAGCCTCACGCATACGAAGCGCACGGCCGCGGTGCCGCCGTGCTTCCCATCCTGGTCAGTGCGCCCGCGTTCCGCCGGCGCATCATTTCGATACGATACGCACAGGGTTACAGCGCGCGCTCCTGCGTCGCTTGCGTCTAGGGCATGCCTTTACCAGAACGCGGGACCTGCGTTTGAAAAAACTTCTATTTGTGCCCGGTGCGGGCGGCGCGCGTCAAGGTAGTTGTCGCATAAATCAATCAAGCCGCCAACTGCATGTCGGTGGTTGATGGCGGATTCAACCACACCTGATCCGGCGCTTCCCATTTTCGCGTGTGGCGCTTCCAGCGCAGCGGATGCTGATGACGAGCTGCTGCATACACCTGGCGGCGCCGTTCCAGCAATGCATGATGCACTCCGCTATGACGCTGCTCCGGCGTCACGTACGCGAGCGCGCTGTGACGATGCGCGCCGTTGTACCAAGTCACAAACCGCAGCACCCAGTCGCGTGCAGCCTCGATCGTTTCAAAGCCGTCAGGCGGATAGTTTGGCGCATATTTGCAGGTGCGGAACCACGCTTCGATGTGCGCATTGTCGTCGGACACGCCCGGCCGGCTATGGGAAGGCGTGATGCCCAATGCCTGCAGTTTCGCCTTGAGCGTATAAGCCGTTTGCGCCGCGCCATTGTCGGCATGCAGGATCAATGGCTGTCGCCGGCGCTGCTCCCGCCAGCAGGCGCGCTCGATCAAGACGGCCGCATCCTCACCGCTTTCCCGTTCATGCACTTCCCACGCCACTAGCTTGCGGCTGAATAGATCGATCACCGCATACAGATAGAAGAACTGGCCGCGCACTTTGCTCGGCAAATACGTCACATCCCAGCACCACACCTGGTTCGGACCGCAGGCGACATGCCGTACCGGCTCCGACTTCACCGGCGCCTTGCTGCGGCCTCGATGATGCTGTTGCTGCGCTTGCCTGAGCACCCTATAGAACGACGATTCCGAGGCCACGTAGACGCCTTCATCGGCCAGTTGCGGCACGATCTGGGCCGGCGGCAGATCGGCAAACCGCGGTTCATGACATATGTCGAGAATGCGCTGCTGCTCTTCGGACGTGAGTTTATGCACCGGCGCCGGCCGCGCTGCTTGCGGGCGTCCATCGGCACGCACCGCTCCCGATGCATGCCAGCGTTCGAAACTGCGCACACTGATGCCCAGTTCTTCGCACGCGGCACCCAGGCGCGCACCAATCCGTTGTGCTTCCAGAATATCGGCGACCAGTTGCTGGCGCTGCGGCAACGCAATCATGCGTCCTCGCCGTCGGTCCGCAGCGCCTCGTACTTTCGCGACAGCACCAGCAGCGCTGCCGTCTCCGCCAAGGCCTTTTCCTTGCGCCGCAGATCCTTCTCCAATTCACGGATGCGCTTCTTGTCTTGCGCGCGTTCCACCTTGACGTTGCTGTCAACCTGGCCCAGGGCCGCCTGCGCTTCGATGCGCCAACGCCGCACCTGCTCGACAAACAATCCCTTGCGCCGGCAATATTCGGCCAGTTCCGCTTCCCCCAGGGGCGCCGTTTCCAGCACTACCGCGAACTTGTCGGCAGCGCTCCAGGCTTCCGGATTCTGGCCGTCGCCCGGCACCGCTCTGCCGGCACTGCGCGCTTGCTTGCGCCACAAGTACAGCGTCGCTTCGGGGATTCCCGTCAACTTCGATACCTCAGGCACACGCTTGTTCTGCGGCGCGCTCATCAGCGCCAAGGCATGTTCTTTCTTTTCTTTTGCATGCTGCGTCATTGCTTCCCTCATCACCCCCGGAGTTTATAGAACTCCAATCAATGGAGGCGACAACTATTTTGACGCGGAGGGGGGAGCTACAACTCTGTGGAGCGGCGGCCGAACTTGATCGAAGATTGTAGCTTTCCGGGGTGAGAGAGGGAGCTACAACGGGAAGCGAAGCGGATGCAGAATCTAGCAGGATTGTAGCTTTCCGGGGTGAGCGGGCGCTACAACCGGCGAGCTGCGCGTTGTTCGACCTCGCGTCAAATAGTCGTAGCGCCATTGATTGGAGTTCTCCTTCCATAATTGAACAGGTAGTGCCAGCGGGCTGCCGGCTGCCACTTGTGCCGGGTTTAGGGCTGTCTGCCGGCTTGACGCCCCGTCTCGATTGCAATAGCCTGCATGCCTCGCCGAGAAAAAGGCGAGCGGGGTTGGAAGCCTGGAAAAACTCACACAACATGCGGCATGCCGTCTTGGCAGGTCGCGTTGCCTTGCACGTCCTTATGGCGGGCTGGGCAGGAGAGCCGCGAGGCTCGCCGGGTGTTGTGTGGCCGGTCTTCCAATCCTGTCCAGTTCCGCCGCCCCATTTGGAAGTGGGAGAGTGGTACATCCATCACACAACGGAGTTTCTCATGTCGCTGAAGTCCCTTATCGCTATTCCTTCCCGCATATCTGGACATCGCAAGCAAAAGCCGAAACGGGAACGTTTCCTGACCGTCGGCCTCGACCCGGAGCATTTTCCTCATCGACGGCCGTCGCTGCGTCTGCGCGGACATTGGCTGGCGGAAGCGGGATTCCAGCCGGCGGCGCGGGTTCGGGTGCGAGTCGAAAAGGGGCGACTCGTGCTGACGGCGCTTACAACCTGAACGCATTCTTCGCCAGCGCGATCTTCTGCGCGATGTTGCGCACCGCCATCTGCAGGAAGTTCGACAAGTCCGTGCCGTCGCTGTAGTCGGCCGAGTACAGCGTCGACACGCGGCGGTCGGCGACGAACTGGTAGGCGTTCGCCCATTTCTTCACGTGGTTCTTGTCGTAGACAGCGACCGCCATGCCCTTTTCCTTGGTCAGCAGCGAGAAGCAGGGCACGTCGGTCAGGCCGTCGCCGACGAAGATCATGTTGGAGAAGGGGATGCGCAATTCGTCGCTGTCGAACTTGCGGTTGACTTCCAGCGGCTTGCCGCGCGCCGGCTTGCCGATCAAGCCTTTCTGGATGTGGAACAGGTAGCGCGTCTTGTCGGTGAAGCTGATGATCTTCTTCGGAAAGACGGCGCGGCCGGCGTCGTCGTAATGGAATTCGGAAGCCCAGATATCCTTGAAGTTGGCGGCGATCCTCGTGTGGCGCAGCACGTCGCCGATGCCGCTGGAAATGACGTAGAACTCGAGCGTGACGTTCGGGTTGGTCTCCTCGACCACGGCGCGCAGGCGCGCGAAGATGGTGTCGGTGCCGGCGTGCAGCGGCGCTTCCTCGCCCCAGGCCGCGAGCTTGTCGCGCGTGAGCGGAATGCGGTCCGCGGCGGCCGCCTCGAGCATCTTGTGCAGGTAGGCCGGCACCGGGTCCCAATCGTGGGCGTAGAGCGGATTGACTTCGTTGAGCCAGAAATTCTGGGGCGCGACGCCGTGTCGCTGCAGGAAGCCGGAAGTCGTGTCGGGCGCGAGCGTGTCGTCGAAATCGAATACAACGGCGATGGTTTCCTGCATGGTCGTGGTCTCCCGGCTGGACGATGTCCAGCGCATTATAGCGGCCCGAGGCATGCCGCCTCGAGCGCGAATTCGGCGCGATACGCGGCCGTGAGCGATGCGGCCGTGCGCTGCAACTGCTCGCCGCCGATGCCGACGGCGCGGCGCATTCCTTCGGCGATATCGGCCACCTCGACGGCGGCCGGCATGCCGGCGATGTCCCAGGTCGCCGCGAATGCCGACTGCTTGCTCACGCGCGCCGTGTCCGCCGGGGAGCGCAGGTTCAGGCGCGGCAGCGCGTAGGCCATCGCGACGATGCGGCCATGCAGGCTGCTGCCGAGGTAGGCGCGGCTGCCGGCGATCAGGGCGCAGATGTCCCACACGTCGAGCGACGTGAAAATCCTCGGCGCGGCTCGCATTCTCGCCGCCAGGCGCCGGTAGCACCGGATATCGTCGTGCCAGGGCGCCGCGCCGGCGCGGAACAGGACGATGCCGCAGCCGTGTTCGGCGGCGGCGTGGGAAAGTTGTTCCGCCATCGCGTCGAGCGTCCGATCGTCGCCGAAATCCGCGCTGAACTGCACGGCGATATAGCCTTTGGGAAACGCTTCCATCATGCGTGCGGTTTCGCCCCGCGTTGCGCGCGCCTGGATCGCCGGGGCGAACAATTCCTTGATCATCACGGCAGAGTCGGGCAGCAGGCGCGCCGCGATGCCCGCGGCGGCGAGCAGGGCGTGCGTATGGCCGTCTCGTACGCCGACGTAGTCCGCTTCGTTGAGCTTGGCGACGGCTTCGGCGCGCATGGGGGCATCGAGCAGGTCGAGGCCGACGCCGCCGACGGCGTTGTAAACGACGCCTCTTGCCTGCGGGAACAGTGCGCGCGGCACGGCGTACGCCACCCGGTCGGAGAAGCCGAGCCGTTGCTGCGCCCAGGCGCGGCGCTCTTCCGGCCCGGCGTCGAGGCCGACGATCGCCGCCAAGGCTTGTTCCGGCGGCAGCAGCATGACCGCCGCCTCCCAGGCATCGCAGGTGAGCAATTCGCCGCCGGCGTGGACGATGTGCAAAGGACGATCGCGCCATCGCGCGGCGAGCCGCGCCAGCGCCTTGACGCGATGTCCACTCCAGGGGCGCAAGTCGCGCGCCGCCAGGCCTGCGAACAGGTGTCGCCGTCCTGGCAGGAGGGCGGCGGCGACATGGGCAAACAAGAGATCGCCGACATTGTGGCGATCGAATGCGCCGAACAACAGGACGGGAATGGATGGATCGCGAGTCACGTCCCGATGATAGACCTCTGTCCGACAATACAGGCGCGGCAAACCCGCAACAATCGGACAATTGCTGTTTCTGTAGTTGTTGCAATTGATTTATCCTGCAGTCTTTACCTGAAAGGAAACCGGGCAATGCAGACAACGAATTCCTTGATGCGCGTCGGCCGCACCCTGATCGCTCTTGCCGTCGCGAGCGCCTTTCCGCTCCATGCCGCATGGGCGCAGGAGGCGCAATCCGCCGATGCGGCGGAGCCGGCCAAGGGCCAGCTGGAAACCGTGACCGTCACCGCGCAGCGCCGCGCGGAAAACATCAAGGAAGTGCCGATTTCCATCTCGACGCTCAAGGGCGAGAAGCTCGACGTCATCAATTCCAGCGGCGCCGATATCCGCATGCTTGCCGCGCGCGTGCCGAGCCTGAACATCGAATCCTCTTTTGGACGTTCCTTCCCGCGTTTCTACGTCCGCGGCCTCGGTAATACCGATTTCGACCTGAACGCTTCCCAGCCGGTGTCGCTCGTGTTCGACGAGATCGTGCAGGAGAACCCGATCCTCAAGGGCTTCCCGATCTTCGATATCGAGCAGGTGGAGGTCTTGCGCGGCCCCCAGGGCACGCTGTTCGGCCGCAATTCGCCGGCCGGCGTGGTCAAGTTCGATTCGGCCAAGCCGACCCGCCGGTTCGAGGGTTATGCGAACGCCTCGGTGGCGACGCACAAGACCGTGAACCTGGAAGGCGCGGTCAACGTGCCGCTCAACGACGACTGGGCGATCCGCCTGTCGATGCAGGCGCAGCATCGGGACGACTGGGTACGCAACACCGCCCCTGGCCCGACCAGGGAATTCGAAGGCTACGACGACAATGCGGCCCGCCTGCAATTCCTGTACAAGCCGGGCAAGGACTTTTCCGCGTTGTTCAACATCCACGCTCGCGACTTGAAGGGGAGCGCGCGCCTGTTCCGCGCCAACATCCTGCGGAAGGGCAGCAACGATCTGGGGCCGAATTTCCGCATGAACGAGGTGGCGCTCGACGGCAAGAACGAGCAGGACCTAGACAGCAACGGCGCCAACCTGCGGCTGCGCTGGGATCTCGGCGATCTGTCGCTGCACTCGATCACCGGCTACGAGCATGTCAGCGTCTATAGTCGCGGCGATATCGACGGTTCGGCCGGGCCCTACGCCTTCGACTTCGATTTCTCCAGGCCGCCGGCGCCCGGAACGATACGCTTCCCGGCGGAGTCGGCCGACGGCTTGCCGAAGCATCGCCAGCTATCGCAGGAATTTCGCGTCGAATCGAACCACAAGGGGCCATGGAACTGGCTGGCCGGCCTGTATTATTTCGACGAAGACATCAAGGTCGATACCTTCGATTACGCCACGCTGGCCGGGAATGTGCAGGCCGGACATGCGCAGCAGGAGCAAAAGAACAAGGCATGGGCCTTGTACGGTACCGTCAACTACGCGGTCAGCGACCAGCTCAAGCTGCGCGGCGGGCTGCGCTATACCGACGACAAGAAGGATTTCACGGCGCAGCGTCTCGTGTCGCCGTTCGGCGCTCCCCCGCTCAGCAGATCGGCGCATCCGCACGAGAACAACGTCAGTTGGGATCTGTCGGCCAATTACGCCATGAACAAGGACACCAACCTGTACGCCCGCGTGGCCACGGGTTTCCGCGCGCCGAGTGTTCAGGGCCGCATCCTGTTCAACGACAACGCGTTCTCGGTGGCGAATTCGGAAACCGTGCAATCGTACGAGGCCGGCATCAAGCAGGACTTGTTCAATCGCCGAGCGCGACTAGGCTTCAACGTTTTCCATTACACGATCGAGGACATGCAGCTGACCGCGGTCGGCGGCAACGACAACCAGAGCCTGCTGCATAACGCGGAGAAGGCGGTCGGGCAAGGTTTCGAGCTGGATTTCCAGGCAAACTTGTCGGATGCCATCCAGATGACGGCGGGCCTCAGCTATAACGATACGAAGATCAAGGATCCGACGCTCGTCGTCTCGCCTTGCGGCGGCGGCTGTACGGTGTTGGATCCTCCCAATGCATCCGGATTCGTCCGAATCAACGGCAACCCGCTGCCGATGGCGCCGAAATGGGTCGCCAATTTCACGCTGCGATACCAGGTCCCGATGGGCGACGGCGACTTCTTCGTCTTCACGGATTGGGCTTATCGCGGCAAGATCAATTTCTTCCTGTACGAATCGGTCGAGTACACCGGCAAGTCCTTGCTGGAAGGCGGCTTGCGCGTCGGCTACAAGTGGGATAAGCATGAGATCGCGCTCTTCGGCCGCAACATCACCAACCAGATCCGCAATACGGGCGGCATCGATTTCAACAACCTGACCGGCTTCGTCAACGAACCGCGCAGCTGGGGCGTGCAGTTCAAGACCACGTTCTAAGGAGAAGCGGCGAGCGTCTCCTCGCCGTTTGCACTTCGGAGGCCGCTCGCGTTTGCGAACGGCCTTTCATCTTGCGACCGCCTGGCGGCGCGAATCCGCGTTCAAGCTTCGATCGGTCGCCGCCTCGACAAAATCAGCTCATGGATTGCTGCATGGACTTTTGTATTTCTTCGGGTGTCATGTCGCGCACATGCGTCGCGATCGACCAGCGATGGCCGAACGGGTCTTCCACCATGCCGTAGCGGTCGCCCCAGAACATGTCATCGAGCGGCATCTTGACCGTCGCGCCGGCCGTGACCGCGCGCTCGAAGACCGCGTCGGCGTCGGGCACGTAGAGATGGATCGTCACCGGCGTACCGTTCAGCGACTTCGGCCCGAGCGAACCCCACTCCGGCATTTCGTCGGCCAGCATGACCATCGAATCGCCGATCTGGATCATGGCATGCATCAGCTTGCCGTCCGGGCCAGGCGCGCGCGCCATTTCCACCGCACCGAATGCCTGCTTGTAAAACCCGATGGCATCGGCCGCGCCGGCGCAGACCAAGTGCGGCGTCACGCTATGCATGCCTTCGGGAATGGGTTTGACTTGGGGTGTAGCCATGTTGGTTTCCTTTCGAAGTATTGGTGATCCGGAACCGGTGCCACGCAGTCCGAGCGGTGTCGACCCATGCTCCTGCCATCACGACGAACGAGCGCGGGAAAATCGACAGCCTACGAAAGAATCCGGCAGTCTTTATTGCGTTCCGTCTAATTCCTTCTTGAAAGGAAGCGCAAAAATCCCGGCCGCTTGGCTTGCCGGATCACGCGCTTGGCTTCCAAAGTCAATGAAATGCCTCGATCATTCGGCGGCGGATCGGGTCTACTCTTGCTGAGCATGCCTGCGCCGCCCATCGTCATCGGCCGCGCCGGGCCGACAACAATAACAACGCCAGTTCATTCAAGCAGGAGACAACATCGCGTGGCGCCGCCCGGGCTTCGTCCGGCTATCGCCGCGCCTTCTCGGCCAGCTTTCCAGCGGAACGGGATTGCCAAGGCTGCAACGCTCCTGTGTTTGTGCATGTTTTTTTTTGATGAAGACTCTGCCAAAAGAGTCGCGAGAAGCAGCGATCGACATTTCGACAAACAAGGAGACAGCATGACGAGCATCAAAGCAGCATGGAAGCGAGCGTCCGGATTTTTGGCGCGGATGGCCTTGGCATTGGCCGCATTGAGCATGACCGGCGCCGCCTTCGCCGGCAATAATTACCCGATCGTGCTGGTGCACGGCTTCCTGGGCTTCGGCCCCAATGAATTGCAGGGATCGGGATTCAAGTATTGGGGCGGCTTCGGCGACGTGGAGGCCTATCTGCGCACCCGCAACGGCACGCATCCGGTGATGACGGCCGTCGTCGGTCCCGTCAGCTCCAACTGGGACCGCGCGGCTGAGCTGTACTATCAGATCAAGGGCGGCTGCGTCGATTACGGCGCGACGCGCACGGCGAAGTATGCCGCTTATGGAAAGATCCAGAAGCCGGCCGGCAAGTGCTGGGCCAAGGACCGGAACAACAATCCGAACAACTATCCGCTGGCGCTGTATCCGGAGTGGGACGCCAATCATCCGATCCATCTGATCGCGCATAGCCAGGGCGGCCAGACGTCCCGCGTGCTGATCCAGTTGCTGGAGAACGGCTCGCCCGACGGCAACGAAGGCGGCGGCGAACTCTATTCCGGCGGCAAGATCGGCTGGGTCAAGAGCCTGACCACGATTTCGACGCCGCACAACGGTACCACGCTGCGCGAGGTGATCCTCGACTACCTGCCCAAGGTATCGGAACTGGCGGGCAAGATCATCGAGACGGCGGGACTGGGCGGCAGCTCGAACCCGGTCTATAACTTCAAGCTGGAACAATATGGATTGGCGCAGCGCCCGGCGGAAACCTTCTGGCAATTCATCGAACGTATCAAGGGCGCTCCGTTCTGGTCGCTGTCGAATCGCGATGCCGCCCAATGGGATCTGGGCCCGGACGGCGCGCGCGAATTGAACGGCTGGGTCAAGACTTCGCCCCACGTGTACTACTACTCGATCGGCAGCAAGGGCACGGAACAAGGCAGTTTCTGCTGCAACGGCACCGACCGCATCATCGCGCCGTTCCAGAGCAGCAGCTACCAGTACGCGCGCGACGACATGATCTTCTTCCTCAAGCCGACGGCCGGCGAATGGGTGGTGCCCTCGATCTTCCAACGCGGGATGGGTTCGTACACCCAATCCGATCCGAGCCGAGTGATTGTTGACGCGAGCTGGTTCCCGAACGACGGCGTCGTCAATACCGTCAGCATGAAGTCGCCGGCCTGGCAGCCGGTGCGCAATTTCGACGGCACCTCGGTACGCGGCACCTGGAATTATCTCGGCTACTACAATCAGTACGATCACTTCGATGTGATCGGCTGGCTGCGGCCGACGTCCGCCTTCCATCCGATCTACGACAAGATCGCGAACATCGTGTACGGTCTGTGACGAAGTAGGGGCCTGATTCGCGGCGACGGCAGGCTCTGCTTGCCGTCGCGAGGATGACCATCGAATTCGGATGTGCGCGGGGCGTTCGCCTGCCGCAGGTGCCACGGCATCGAGCGCGCAACCGCCGCGGCGATCAAGGCTTGGATCCGGACAGGCGGTTGATGCTGGTTCCTGTTGCCAGTCCATCAAGGCCGCCGATGGCGGCGCGGCCGTGTCGCCGACCTTTGCGCGAACACGACATTTTTGTCCTTGGCTGGAGGCAAATCACGGCCGGCCGGCAGCGATTTCCGGCCGGAAGGCAAGGAGGCGCCGCTTTGCTGATACGATGGAGGGCTTCCACGGTGCAGTACGATAGACATGGACGACCATCCGACCAGCGCCCCGGTGCCCGGAACGAGCGAGGACCAATTCCAGCGCCTGTTCCGCAAGCACAGTGCAGTCATGCTGCTGATCGACCCGGCAAGCGGCAGAATCCATGACGCCAATCGCGCGGCGGCGGCCTTCTACGGCTATTCCGAGGAAGTCCTGCGCACCATGCGCATCGACCAGATCAATACCCTGCCGGAAGAGGCGATCCGCCACGAGATGCAGCAGGCGATGAACGAGCGGCGCAATTATTTCGTCTTTCCGCATCGCTGCGCCAACGGCGACGTCCGGACCGTGGAAGTGCATTCCTCGGCGATCGACGTCCACGACCGCCCGCTGCTGTTCTCGATCGTGTTCGATATCACCGAGCGCAAGAAGGCCGAGGAATCGCTGCGTCTCGCTTCGCTGGTCTACCAGAACAGCAGCGAGGCGATGGCGGTCGTCGATGCCGATGCCACGGTCATCACCGTCAATCCGGCCTTCACCGAAATCACGGGCTACACGACCGAGGAAATCGTCGGCCGGAAGATCTCGATCCTGAACGCGGAACAGGAAGATCCCGATGCATTTCACTCGATGCGCGAAGCGCTCGAGACCAGCGGCCGCTGGCAAGGCGAAATCTGGGCGCGCCGCAAGGACGGCCAGCACTTCCTGCGCTGGCTCACCGTCAATACGATTTACAACGAGGACGGCTCGGTGAAGAGCCGGGTCGACCTGTTCTCCGACATCACCAGGAAGAAGGAATCCGACGAGCTGATCTGGCGCCAGGCCCACTTCGACGCCTTGACCGGGCTGCCGAACCGCAGCATGTTCCAGGATCGTCTCGAACACGCGATCAAGAAGGCCAGCCGCAACGGCACGCGCATCGGTCTCCTGTTCCTCGATCTCGATTATTTCAAGGAAGTCAACGATACGCTCGGCCACGGCATGGGCGACAAGCTGTTGCTGCTCGCGGCGCAGCGCCTGCTGCACTGCGTGCGCGATTCCGATACCGTGGTGCGCCTGGGCGGCGACGAATTCATCGTCATCGTCGACGAGCTGACGGCGGCCGACGGCGTCGAGCGCGTCGTGCAGTCGATACTGAGCGAGCTGGCGGAGCCGTTCCAGCTCGGCGCGGAGCAAGTCTATATCTCGGCCAGCGTCGGCATCACCTTTTATCCCGAAGACGGCCTCGAGGCCGACGTCCTGCTCAAGAACGCCGACCAGGCGATGTACGACGCCAAGGCGCAAGGGCGCAACCGCTACAGCTATTTCACGCCGTCGATGCAGGAATCGGCGCAGGCGCGCAAGCGGCTGATCAGCGATTTGCGCATCGCCTTGAGCGAGCAGCAGTTCCGCGTGGTCTACCAGCCGATCGTGGAGCTGGAGAGGGGCGTCATCCACAAGGTGGAAGCGCTGGTGCGCTGGCAGCATCCGGTGCGCGGATTGATTCCGCCGGCGGAGTTCATCGCGATCGCCGAGCAGACCGGCATGGTGGTCGACATCGGCGAATGGATGTTCCGCGCCGCAGCGCGCCAGGTGGCGGCGTGGCGCGCGGCGCATCATCCGCAATTTCAGGTCAGCGTCAATGTCTCGCCGGTGCAATTCCACAACGAAGGCATCGACCATGCCGCATGGCTGCAATGCCTGCGGGAGCTCGGCCTGGCCGGACAGGACGTGGTGGTCGAGATCACGGAAGGATTGCTGATGGATGCGCGGCCGGAAATCACCAACCAGCTGCTCAAGTTCCGCGACCACGGCGTGCAGGTCGCGCTCGACGATTTCGGCACCGGCTATTCTTCGCTGTCCTACCTGAAGAAATTCGACATCGACTACATCAAGATCGACCGCGCCTTCGTCTCCAACCTGGCGCCCGGGTCGGACGACCTTGTCCTGTGCGAAGCGATCATCGTCATGGCGCACAAGCTCGGCATGAAGGTGGTCGCCGAAGGCGTCGAGACCGAGAGCCAGCGCGCCTTGCTGGCGGCCAGCGGCTGCGACTATGGGCAAGGCTATCTGTTTTCGAAGCCGGTGTCGGCCGAGGAATTCGAGCGACTGCTCTCGAACCCGGCCTGGCGCGTATCGTGACGCCGGCATCGGGGTGATAGAGCGCTTCGAGGTCCGTTCAAGGGTTGAACTGACCCTCGATCCGCTCTAGACTGCGGGGCTCGCAATATTCACCATGAAACGCTCCGGCCGTGGCTAAACTCTATTTCCGATATTCCGCGATGAATGCGGGCAAATCGACCGCATTGCTGCAGGTCGCGCACAACTACGAAGAGCAGGGGCAGCAGGTCAAGCTGTTCACGGCCGCGATCGATAATCGTTACGGCGTCGGCCAGGTGACTTCGCGACTGGGGCCGCAGCGCGAGGCCGCGGTATTCGACGCTTCTTACGATTTCCTGGATGATGCGCCGCGCGTGGCTTGCGTGCTGATCGACGAAGCGCAATTCCTCAGTCCGGCGCAAGTCCGGCAGCTGCACCAGCTGGCGCAGGTGAAGGGCGTGCCGGTCATCTGCTACGGCTTGCGCACCGACTTCCGCGGCGAGCCTTTCCCGGGCTCGACCTACTTGCTGGCGCTGGCTGACGATATCGAGGAACTCAAGAACATCTGCACCTGCGGCAAGAAGGCGACCATGAACGTGCGCATCGACGCGGCCGGCCGGCGCGTCAAGCAGGGGGAGCAGATCGACATCGGCGGCAACGAGCGTTACCGGCATGTCTGCGGACGCTGCTTCTACGCCGACTGACACTGGCCCGGCCGGCTCGGCCCCGACTGTACCTGTCGCCGCCTCGCCGGCCGCTCCTACAATGGAGATTCGTCCGGCAACCTGGTGGAAACCTCATGCTCAACATACTTGGCAAGGCGTCGTCGATCAACGTCCGCAAGGTTCTCTGGACCTGCGCGGAACTGGACCTGGCGTTCGAACGCGAGGACTGGGGTTCCGGTTTCCGCGCGACCGACACGCCCGAATTCCTGTCCTTGAATCCGAACGGCATGGTGCCGGTCGTCCGCGACGGCGACTTCGTGCTGTGGGAGTCCAACTCGATCATCCGTTACCTGGCGGCGCGCTATGACGGCGAATGGCTGTATCCGGCGGCGCCGCAGGCGCGGGCGCGCATCGATCAATGGATGGATTGGCAGGCCAGCGATCTCAACAAGTCGTGGGGCTACGCATTCATGGCGCTGGTCCGGCAGTCGCCGGAGCACCGGGATGCCGGCCAGATCGCGGCGTCGTGCGCGATCTGGTCGAAATACATGGGCATCCTGGATCGGCAGCTCGAACGGACTGGTGGCTTCGTCGCCGGAGAGCAATTCACGCTGGCCGACATTCCGATCGGCTTGTCGGTGCATCGTTGGTTCTCCACGCCGTTGCAGCGTCCGGACTTGCCTGCCGTCGCCGCATATTACGATCGCTTGAGCCGGCGCGACGGCTTTCTGCTGTACGGCAGGAACGGGATTCCCTGACGCATTGCATCGTTGCGCCATTGCACGCGCGTACCTCGGCGGCGGGCGTTCGGGCTGCCCAGGCGGGGCGGGGGCGCCCGGGTAGGGGCTGGCCCGGCGCCGCTAGACGCTGCCCCTTCGGGGTTCCCGAAAGAGGAGCCGCCATCGCGGGAAGCGCAAAAACTCGCCCTGCGGGCTCAGACATTTGCGCTTCTTTATCCGCGCTGGCGGCTCCTCTTTCGGCAGCGTCCCAAAGCGGCGCCGAACCAGCCCCTACCCGGGCGCCCCTCTGCCCCACCTGGGCAGCCCGAGCACCTTCTTGGCACGCGCGAGCGTAGGCTCAGCCAAGTAGTGTCCTGCATGCGTTTGCCAAGCCAGAGGAGGTCGTGCCGGGGCTGCGGCCGTCTCGCTTGGGGACGCTGCCGAAGAACTCCCTGCCGCCCCGGAAAAAGAAGCGCAAATGTTTGAGCCGCAGGCGAGTTTTTGCGCTTCCCGGGGCGGCCGCAGCCCCGGCACGACCGCTCGCCGCCAACCAAGAACAGGGTTTCCTCTTCTCTCCACGCCCCCGCACAGGTCAAGACAGTGCCTCTGCTTGGAGCGGCGCCAAAGGCAAGATCAAGGTCACCGTCACGCCCCCGCCTTCGCGATTGTTGAGCGCGATCCGCCCGCCATGTGCTTCGACGATCTCGCGCGCGAGCGCCAGGCCCAGCCCGGTGCCGCTGCGCTTGGTCGAGTAGAACGGCACCAGCGCGTTCGACATGACGGTCTCGCTCATGCCGCCGCCGCGGTCCATGACTTCGATCGCGAACGCGCCGCGCGGGCTGCCGTCGTGGACGGCGCGCACCGACACGCAGACTTCCTGCGGCGGCGAACCGGATTCGTGCGCATTCTTGATCAGGTTGAACAATGCCTGCTCCATCTGCGCCAGGTCGAACGCGGCCGGCTCCTCCGGCAGGCCGCCGCTGACGCGGAACACGACCTGCGCCTGCAGGCCGGCGATGAAGGCCGGCCAGGTCGTCGTCTCCAGCCGCGGCGCCGGCAGCTTGGCGAACCGCGCATAGCCCTCGATGAAGCGCTCCAGGTGACGGGTCCGGTCCTCGATGGTCTTGAGGATTTCCGGCAGGCGGTCGGTCTGGCCGCGGCGCACGAGCTCCGCGCCCGAATGCGCCAGCGAGGCGACCGGGGCCAGCGAATTGTTGAGCTCGTGGCTGATGACGCGGATGACCTTCTTCCAGGTATGCACTTCCTGCCGCCGCAATTCCGCCGTCAGGTGCCGCAGCAGCAGCAACTCGTGCCGGCGCCCGTTCAGGCTGAAGCTGCGCCGCGCGAGATGGTAGATCTCGTCCTCGCCGTCGTGTTCGTCGCCGCGCGCGCCGTCCTCCCTGTCGCGGCTGACCGTGAACAAGCCGTCGCCGCCGCGCTCCAACGCTTCGCGCAAGGCGCCCGACGCCCGCTGCAGCACGTCGGCCAGCGCATGGCCTTCGAGCCGCTTGCCGTGATTGAGCAGCCGGCGCGCGGCGAGATTGGCGAACACGATCGGGCCTTGCTCGCAGACCAGCAGCATCGCCACCGGCGTGTTCTGCACCATCGTGTCGAGCAGCAGTTCGCGCTGGATCAGCGCGAGGCGCTGCTCGCGCAGCACGCCGCCGAGCGCATTGTGGGCGTCGATCAGGTCGCCGATTTCGTCGTTGCGCTCCCAGTGCAGGCCGAAGGAGTAATCGCCGTCCTGGTAGCTGATGACGGTGCCGCCGAGGGCGCGGAACATCGCGAGTTGCGGCTGCACCACGCTGCGTACGGCGGCGATCGCGATCGGCAGCATGATCAGCGCCGTCAGCGCGCCGCTGGTCAGACGGTCGTCCGGCAGCAGGCGGTCCAGTCCGAACGCCAGCAGGACGGCGAGCGCGGCCAAAGCGCATGCGAGCGCCGTGAAGCGCGCGCTCAAGCCGATGCGCAGGCGCCCGCGCGGTTGCGGCCCGGCTTGCGTTCCCATCACGATCCGGAGCGGCTGATGCCGAGACGGTCCATGCGCCGGTACAGCGCCTGGCGCGACAGCCCGAGTTCCGCCGCCGCTTGCGCGATGACGCCGCCGTTCCTCGACAGCGCCTGCTCGATGCTTTCCTTGTCCGGCTCGGCGCCGGCCTCGACGCCGCCGCGCGCGGGCGGCGGCAGCCCGAGATCGGCCGCCGTGATGCGGTCGCCGGCCGCCAGCAGGCTCGCGCGCTGCATGACATTCTTCAATTCGCGCACGTTGCCTGGCCAGTCGTGCCGCTGCAGGGCTTCGCGCGCCGCCTCGTCCAGCGTCTTGCCGGCTTCGAGAAAATGCTCGGCCAGCGGCAGGATATCGTCCGGCCGCGCGGCGAGCGGCGGCAGCGCGAGTTCGATCACGTTCAGGCGGTACAGCAGGTCTTGCCGGAAGGCGCCGGTCTTGATCATCGCGTACAGGTCGGCATTGGTGGCGCTGACGATGCGCACGCTCACCTGCCGCTCCTGGTTCGAACCGAGCCGCTGGAAGCGCCCGGTCTCGAGCACGCGCAGCAACTTCATCTGCCCGGCCGGCGGCAGGTTGCCGATCTCGTCGAGGAACAGCGTGCCGCCGTCGGCCGCCTCGAACTTGCCGGCGCGCGCCTTGCCGGCTCCGGTGTAGGCGCCGGCTTCGGCGCCGAAGAGCTCCGCCTCGATCAGTTCGGAGGGCAGGGCGCCGCAGTTGAGCGTGACGAAGGGGCCGTCCTTCACCGCCGAATTGGCTTGGATGATTTCCGCGATCTTTTCCTTGCCGGCGCCGTTCGGCCCCGTGATCAGCACCGGCACGGCGGCTCGCGCCACCTGGCAAGCCGTGCGCAGCACGTTCTCGGTGGCGGCGTCGCGCCATACCATGCCGCGCAGGTCGAAGCGCTGCGCGAGTTCGCGGCGTTGGCGCAGCTCGCGCCCGAGGCGTTGTCGCAGCGCCCGATTGGCCTGGCCCAGTTCGAGCAGGTTCTTGATCGTCGTCACCAGGCGCCGGTCGTCCCACGGCTTGGCGAGATAGTCGGCCGCGCCCGCCTTAACCAGGTCGACCGCGGTGTCGAGGTGGGTCCAGGCCGTCAGCAAGATCACCGGCAGGTCGGGATGCGTCTCGCGGATGCGGTGGAACAGCGCGATGCCCTCCGCGCCGGACGTGGTGTCCGCCGCGAAGTTCATGTCCTGGATGACGAGGTCGATGGACGTTTTTTCAAGCAAGGCCAATCCGGCCGCCGGCGACTCGGCGTGCAGCGTCTTTATCTCGTGCAGCGACAGCAGCACGTCGAGCGCGACGGCGACGGAATGGTTATCGTCGATGACTAATACGGTTGGCATCGTCCGAGCATACCATCTCACACACTGCGCGTCGCCGTCGCGGGCGGGGTGTTCGCGGCGCGCGACGCCGGGCCGTAGACCGCCGCCAGGCCGAGCAGCCAGAGCGCCCCGGCGCCGAACGCCAGGTAGGACAGCGGCAGCTTCTTCAGCTCGAGTTGGCTGACCAGCAACTGGTTCAGGCCGAGCGCCAGAACGGCGCCGAGCGCGATGCCGGCGCTGGTGATCAGGAAATTCTCCGTGAGGAAATAACGCAGGATGTCGCGCCAGCGGGCGCCCAGGGCGCGGCGCACGCCGATCTGCTTCTTGCGTTGCGCCACGCGCAGCATGGTCATGCCGACGATGCCGCTGATCGTGACCAGCAGCAGCAGACCGCTGACCCCGATCAGCATCCAGGCCATGGCTTTCTCGTTGCGGTAGCGGCCCTCCCGGTCGCCTTCGACCGTCCTGCCGGAAATCCGCCCCGGTGCCGGCCACGCCTTGCGCACCGCTTCCTCGGCCGCCGCCATCACGCGGTCGCGCTGGCCGGGCTCGGTGCGCACCGCGTAACGCCACAGCCGTTGCGAGATGCGGATCGGCACGATCATCGAATGTTCGCCGTGCGCGGCGGTCTGCGCCTGCGGAGATTGCAGACGCTCGACCACGCCGACGATGCGCACCTCGATGCCGTTGTCGCCGAAGCCGAGCATGAAGGTCTTGCCGACCACGCTGTCCGCCTCCGGGAACAGATGCTTGGCCAGCGCCTGGGTGATGATGATCGTCTTGACCGCGTTGCCGCCGTCATCTTCGGCGTCGGGATCGACCTCGACCACTTCGTCGGGTTTGAAGTCGCGCCCTTCGATCAGCTTCAGGCCGAGCGTCCTGACGAACGCTTCCGGGCCGAAATAGATCGCCGGATGCGCACTCGGCTGGGTCTGGGTGCGGTTGTGCGTGATGGTAGTCGAGGAGCCGGAGCGCGACATCGGCATCTGGTTGGTCCAGGCGGCCGAGACGACGCCCGGCACCACGCGCAACGCCTCGAGTTCGCGCTGTTGCTGGGCCATGGCTTCGTTGTGGCTGGGCTTTTCCAGGGGCATGGAAAGGATGTGCACGACGTTGGCCTCGTCCTCGATGCCGGACGGGCGTGCCGACGCGGCGAGGCGCTGGTTCACGATGTACAAGGCATTGGCGAGGATCGCGAGACTGAGCGCCACCTGGATGGCGACCAGCAGCGGGGCGGTCTTGCTGCGCAGTAGGGCGGAAAGAATCGGACGGATTTCCATGGTCATCCTTTACTGTGACTTCAATTGCAGGGCCGGCGTCACCTGGCAAGCGCGCCAGGTCGGCAGCAGCCCGGCCAGCACGCTGGCGGCGATGGCGATGGCGACGGTCAGGCCCAGCATGGCCCAATCCATGCGCGCCAGCACCGACAAGTCGCGCGATTGCTGGCGGATCAGCCACAGGCTGCCGTGCGCCAGCAGCAGGCCGAGCGCGCCGCCCATGATGCCGATCACGGCGGTCTCGACCAGGAATTGCTGGAACACCGCGCCCTTGGTCGCGCCGAGCGCGCGCCGCACGCCGACCTCCGGTGCGCGCACCGAGAACTTGGCGAGCAGCAGGCCCATGGTGTTCACCATGCACAGCAGCAGGAAACCGAGAGCCAGCCACACCGCGATCCGGCTGTCGTTGCTGACCACGTGCAGGAAATCGAGCCATTCCATCACATCGAACACCTGGTTGGGCGCTTGCCGCGGATAGCGGCCGAGCTTGCGCTGTTCCTCCGTGTAGGCGTCGAGATAGCTCTTGATCGCCGTCCGGTCGGAGACGGAATCGACTTCGAACCAGAACTGGATCCAGGTGCATTCGGAATCGAGGCGGCCTTGGAAACCGGGACCGGGCTTTTCCTGGCAGGTCGTGCTGCCGTTGGATTGCAGCTCCAGCCCGATCGCGGTCGCGAACGGAATGAAGATGTCGTCCTCGCCTTCGAATGAGCCGCCGGTGCCGTTGATGATATGCATGTAGCGCGGCGCCGGATTCCAGGCGTCGAGCACGCCCGCCACGCGGAATTCCTGGCCGAAGACGCGCAGGCTGCGGCCGACGGGGTTGTCCTTGCCGAACAAGGCCTCGCTCTTGCGCTTGCTCAGCACCGCGACCTTGGCGCCGGCCTTGTCGTCGGCCGCCGACCAGGCGGAGCCGTGCAGGAACGGCACTTCGAACATGGCGAAGAAATCGTGCGTCGTCGCGATGCCTTCGGCGTCGATCAGGGGCATGCCGGGCCGCTCCGGTTCGACCGCGCCGGCGATGTCGTACAGCGCGGTGCGCCGCGTTCCCTGGCCGCTGTTGAGCAGGTTGGCCGCGTCGCGGTAGGACATCTGCACATCGCCCGGCTTCTCGCCCGGCGTATAGCCGCGCACCGGGCCGTTGTCCATCAGCGGCACCAGCAGGCGGCCGCTCTTGTGCGGAATCGGATTGCCCGACATTACGTGCAGGATCGTCATGGTCGAGATGCTGGCCGCGACGCCGATCGCCAGCGTCAGCACCATCAGGGCCGTCAGCGCCGGATTGCGGCGCAGGCCGCGCAGGCCGAGCCAGAAGTAATACTGGAACATGAGCGGCTCCTCAGGCGTTCGCCGCTTGCGCGGGACGGACATCGACCAGCGACGGCGCGTGGCGCACGAAATCGCTCACCTGGCCGTCGATGATGTGCACGTTGCGCTGGGCGCGCATCGCCAGCTCCGGATCGTGCGTGACCATCAGGATGGTCGTGCCTTTCGCGTTGATCTGCTCCAGCAATTCCATCACGCTGCGCGCCATCTGCGTATCGAGATTGCCGGTCGGTTCGTCCGCCAGCAGCACCTTCGGCGAGCCGGCCAGCGCGCGCGCGATCGCGACGCGCTGCTGCTGCCCGCCCGAGAGTTCCGCCGGGTAGTGCTTCATGCGCGAAGCGAGGCCGACCTCGCTCAACGCATGTTCGATGCGTTCGCGGCGCTCGGCGCGCGAGAAACCGCGATAGCGCAACGGCACGTCGACGTTGTCGAACAGGTTGAGGTCGGGAATCAGGTTGAAGCCCTGGAAGATGAAGCCGAGCTTTTCGTTGCGCAACCGCGAGCGCGCGTCGTCGTTCAAGCCTTTGACGTCGATGCCGTCGAGCGTGTAGTCGCCGTCGTTGAATTCCTCCAGCAGGCCGGCGATGTTGAGGAAGGTGGTCTTTCCCGAGCCGGACGGCCCGGTCACGGTGACGAATTCGCCTTCGCCGACGTGGATCTCGAACCCGCGCAGCGCGTGGGTTTCGATCATATGGGTGCGGTAGACCTTGCTGAGGTTCTTCATGCTGATCATGTCGTCTCGCCTTTCGTGAGCGGTGGTTCGTACGGGATTCAATTCTTGAGGTAAACGCTGTCGGCATTCTCGAAGGCGTCGCTGCCGGCGATCACCACCTTGTCGCCGGGTTTCAGGCCGGCGGCGATCTGCACCGCCGAGACGCTGGTCGCGCCGAGCCGGACCGGCTTCCTGCGCGCCACGCCGTTCTCGACGACATAGACGAAGCGCCCGCCGTCCTGCTCGACGAAGGGGCCGCGCGGCAGCATCGTCACGTTCGGCCTTTCCTCGATCAGGAGGCGCGCCGTCACGCGCTGGCTCTGGCGCAATCCGGCCGGCTGCGCGCCGTCGAAGCGCACGCGCGCCAGCACCTGGTTCTTCACCACCTCCGGCGACAGCGCCGACAGCGTGCCGGTGGCCTTGATGTCGCCGGCGACGATTTCCGCCGTCATGCCGAGTCCGAGGTCGGCCACGTAGCTTTCCGGAATCTCGAGTTCCACTTCCAGGCGCGACAGATCGACCAGCGTCATGATCGGCGCGTTCGCCGCCACCACGCCGCGATTCGCCACCGCGATCAGTCCGACCACGCCATCGACCGGCGCGCGCAGTTTGAGCTCGTCGACGCGGCGCCTTGCGTTATCGAGCGCGAGCTTCTGGCGTTGCAGCTGGCTCTGCTTCGTCTTCAGCTCCAGCTCGACGTCGCTGGTTTCGAGTTCCGCCACCGCCGCCGCATGCTTGCTGCGGATCTCGGCCGAGCGCAGGGAGTCGCGCGCCTTGTCGAAATCGTTCTTCGGGACGACGCCGGCGATGCCGGCCTTCTCGATCCGCTCGTAGGTGCGCAGCGCGGCGATGCGGTCGATCTCGGCCTGGTCGGCGTCGCGCCGGGCGATCAGTTTCTGTTTCTTCGCCAGGATATGCTGGCGCGCGACTTCGGCCTGCAATTGTTCGTAGCTCGATTGCTCGCGCTTCCATTGGTCCATCAGGTCGGGCGATTCGAGCTCGGCGACGATGTCGCCGCGCTTGACCTTGTCGCCGGGGTTGACCTTGAGCGTCACCGTGCCGGCGGCGGTCGAATACAGCGTCGGGCTGACGGCGGCGACGATCTTGCCGTTGACGGCGGCATCGCGCACCAGCGTGCCTTGCGTGACCGTCGCGATACGCAGGCGCGCGGCGCTGACCGAGCGCGAGCTGGCGCCCCAGGTGGAGGCGAGGGCGGCGACGGCGACCAAGGCGATCAGCGCGGCGGCGCCCCACAGCATGAGGCGCCTGGCGCGTCGGCCGCGCGGCGCGGCGAGAATGGTGTCCTGGGCTGAGGTATCGCGGATCATGATGGTTCCTGAAAAACGATGCCTGCTGTATTGCAGGGAACGTGCCAACCGCAAGTCCTTGATTTACTTGGCGGAGGACGAGCGCGGACAGTGTCCGCCGTGTCCGCGGGGTGTCCGCGCGGACGCCGTCCGCGCAAGCCTTGTATCATCGTGGACCACGGCAATTTTCCGAGCGAATCATGATCGATCACCTAGTCCTAAGACGTAGCCTGCTTTCCGCCTGCGCGGTGTTGCTGACCGGTTGCGCGCAATTATCTCCGGTCGCGACCGATGCGCGGACGGCGAAATCTGTGTTCGACGGCGGCGGCTACCCGGTCGCGGTGTGCAATGCCGACTACTCCGGCCGAAGCGCGAGCTGCACCGTGAGCGGAAGCGGACCGAACCGGATCGTCCGCGCCAACGTCATCAGCAACGGCATTCTGTATGTCGGCGGCGCGCTTTTGATCGGCGGCGACGGCCGCATCCAGGCCGCCGGCTGCGAAGTGCCGGCGGCGCCGGCGATCACGTTCGACTGCCCCGGCGCGCTGGCGTCGGCCGGCTTCATGAATCTGCATGAACACATCGATTACAGCTACCAGCAGCCGCCCCGGCCGCCGGCCCTGAAATGGGAACATCGCCACGAGTGGCGCAAGCTGTCCGACGAGGAACGCGGATTCGCAGGAAACGCGCCCAAGGACGAACAGGTGCGCGCCGAAGTGAGCGAACGCGCGATGCTGCGCCATGCCTTGTCCGGCAGCACCGCCGTGTCCGGCGCCAAGACTTACCGCGCCTTCCTGCGCAACCTGGGCCTCGAAGACGGCGGTCCGTTGGCGATGCCGCTCGGCAGGCGCGTCGTGGACGACACTTTCCCACTCAACGACGGCGGCAGCAAGGAATGGCCGAAGGCGCCGTGCGATGCGGCGCAGATCGCCGGCATCAAGCTGCGGGCATTGCCGGAACATCCCTATGTTCCGCATGTCGGCGAAGGTACCAACGACGGCGCCCGGCACGAGGTCGATTGCATGCTCGACGCGGTGCGCGCCAAGGCGACGCCGAACGCCTTCATCCACGGCGTCGCCATCACCGATGCGCAGATCGCGCGCTTGAAGGAGCAGCGGGTCGCCGTGGTGCTGTCGCCGCGCTCCAATTTCCAGCTCTACGGCAAGACGGCGCCGCTGGCGAAGCTCAAGCAAGCCGGCGTCACGCTTGCCATGGGCACCGACTGGTCGCCGTCCGGTTCGTTGACCCAGCTCGACGAGATGCGCTGCCTCGCGCGCCACAACCGCGACCGCCTGCAGGGACTGTTCAGCTGGGCCGATCTGCATCGCATGATGACCGAGAACGGCGCGCAAGCCGTCGGCCTGCAGGGGCAGGTCGGCGCGCTGGCGGTGGGCGAGCTGGCGGACCTGGTGCTGCTCGATACGGGCGGCCGCAGGAGTCTGGGCGAGGTGTTGGAACGGAGCGCGCTGGCGGAAACCGTCGCGGTCTTCGTCGGCGGTCGCGCGGCCAGTTTTCCGCGGGCCTGGGAGGGCAAGCTGGCGCAGCTGGAGAACTGCAGTCCGGATCCGCGCGACCTGTGCGGCCAGCAGCGCACGGTGTGCGGCGTCAATCCCGCGCGCGGCCTCGATCGCTTGCTCGGACAGGCCGCGTATACGATCGACGACGCCAGGATCTGCCGTCCGCAACCGACCGACGATTGCGTGGAGCGATGATCAGAAGTCAGAAGTCTTTCGCTGACCCGCCGTCTTAGTCGCTCTTGCCCTTCGCGGTCGGCACGGCGGCAGGCATGGTGCGCGCGGCAAGCTTGGTATTGGCCTTGAGGAGCTCGAGCTGGTCGCCGAGGATATGGGCGGCTTCGCTCAGCCAGACATCCTTGGGTTCCTTCTTCGTCTTGCCCGCGACCGATTCATCGCCGGCGTGCAGATCGTCCAGGAAATCGTCGACCGATGATGTATCGCCGTCGCGCGCGGCGGTTTTCTTGCCCGCTTCGCCCTTTGCCGGCTTCTTGCCCTTGCCGTCGGCGAGCTGCTTACCTTCCGTGCGCAGTTTGAGCCTGGCTTCCTGCCGGTCGCGTTCCTTGCGGCGTTCGGCCTCGTTGAGCGAAATGGATTGCTTCTTGCGCAGGGCGTTGAACTCGGCGATGTCCTCCAGCAGATACTGGAAATCCTTGTCCTTCGCGACGCGCGCCGCATGGCGTTCCTTCAATTGCGACATCAGGCTCGCCGTTTCGCCGATCGGCGCATAGTCCGCGGCCTTGATCTGGGCCCAAGGCAGCGCATTGTCGTAACTCGCCTCGCCGAAGGCGTCGAGGTCCGACATGTTGGGGAAGCCGATGTCGGGCGTCACGCCGCGCAGCTGAGTCGTGCCGCCGTTGACGCGGAAGAACTGAGCGATCGTCATTTTCAGCTCGCCGAACTTCGGCTTGTCGTTGTGCACCATGCGGTCGAGGTTGACCAGCGTCTGCACCGTGCCCTTGCCGAAGCTCGGTTCGCCGATGACGATGCCGCGGCCGTAGTCCTGGACCGCGGCCGCGAAGATCTCGGAGGCCGAGGCCGAACCGCGATTGATCAGCACACCCAGCGGGCCCTCCCAGGCGCGCTTGCCGGCGCCGACATTCTCCACCTTGATGTTGCCCTGCGAGGTGCGCTCCATCACGACCGGCCCCTTGCCGATGAACAGGCTGGTCAACTCGATCGCTTCGTCGAGCGCGCCGCCGCCGTTGTTGCGCAGATCGATCAGCACGCTGTCGACCTTTTCCTTCTTGAGCTCGTCCAGCAGGCGGGCGACGTCGCGCGAGGCGCTGCGGAAATCCTTCTCGCCCTTGCGCCGGCCGTCGAAATCCTGATAGAAGGACGGCAGCGTGATCACGCCGACCTTGCGCGCGCCGCCCTCCTTGTCCTTGAGCTGGATCACCGATTTCTTCGCGGCTTGCTTCTCGAGGCTGATCTTGTCGCGCACGAGTTCGATGATCTTGTGCTTGGCGTCGGGTCCGGCTTCCGCCGGCAGGATGTCGAGGCGAACCACGGTACCCTTGTTGCCGCGGATCAGCTTCACCACGTCGTCGATGCGCCAGCCGACCACGTCGGTCATGGCGGCATCCTTACCCTGGCCGACGGCCACGATGCGGTCGCCGACGGCGAGCTTGCCGGACGCGGCGGCCGGGCCGCCCGGCACCAGTTCGCGGATCGTGGTGTACTCGTCCCTCTCCTGCAGCACCGCGCCGATGCCGACCAGCGACAGTTTCATCGCGATGTCGAAGTCCTCGGTGGACTTGGGCGTGAAATAATCGGTATGCGGTTCGATCGCGTTCGTATAGGCGTTCATGAACACCTGGAACACGTCTTCGCTCTTGTACTTGTAGGCGCGGGAGAGGGAGGTGTTGTAGCGTTTGTCGAGCGTTTCGCGAATGAACTTCTCATCCTTGCCGGCCAGCTTCAGGCGCAGCCAATCGTTCTTGACGCGCTTTCTCCACAGGTCCTTCACCTCCTCGTCCGACTTCGGCCAGGCGGCTTTCTCGCGCTCGTACTGATAGCTTTCGTTCTGACTGAAGTCGAAACCTTGCTTGAGCAGTTCGCGCGCATGGGCAAGACGCTCGACCACGCGCTGCTCGTACAGATTGAAGATGTCGAACGGAATGCGCAGGTCCTCGCGGAAGATCGCGTCGTCGAGCTTGGTGCGCAGGTGCGCGAACTGATCGACGTCGGACTGCAGGAAGAACATCTTCTCGGGATCGAGCGACTTCAGGTAGCGCTCGAAAATCTTTTCCGACAGCGCGTCGTCGAGCGGCGTCGCCTTGTAGTGGTAGCGCGTCAGGATTTGCGCGGTCAGATTGGCCGCCTGGGCCTGCGCCTGCTGCGGCGACAGCATGGGCGGCGCGGCCGGGGCCAGCGTGGCGGCTTGCGTCGCCGCGGCATAGGCCAGCAGCAGCGCCAGGAGTCTTTTCTTCATGCGCATCCTCTCGAAATGGTCTGCAAAGTATAGCGGGCCGGCGGCTTCGCCGCAGGTTTCCATGAGTGACGATGCGTGAGGCGGCGGTTCGTTGTCATGAAGCGTTTTGTTAATTGCAAACATCGGCCGCGAATGATGCCGGAATCGTCATGAATCATGCCTTTGTTGTCGAAGCAGCGTTAGCATTTCCGCATGTATCCATAGTGAGCGTTCGCAAACTTGACCTGTTCGGGGGGGCGGTTGAAAATTGCCGTATGGAAATTAATGGCAATGCGGCCCTCAGGGCCCCCCAGTCTCCCAAGGATGGGAGAACCGAGGCCAGAACCGTGTTGCGCGTGAGCGCGACCGTTCTGTTCAAGAACGCCCCGCCGATGCCGGGAAAAACGATCGACATCAGCCCGAGCGGATTGGCGCTGCTCGGAGAGGAGCAATTGATACCGGGCACCGAGTGCGGAGTCCGGTTCACCGCGATGGTCCAGGGCAAGATCATGAAAGTCGAGGCGGTCGCCCGCGTCGTCTACAGCATTTGCGTTGGCATCACCGGTTTCCGCACCGGTTTCCAGTTCACGAACATGGACCCCGCCAGCAAGACGGCGATCACCCAGATCATCGCCAGCCAGCCGCGCTGATGCCGGCGCTTTCCGAACTCAACGGTAGCGCGCCAGGATCCTGGTCACGCTGCCGTCCTTGATCAGCGCATCGATCGCGCGATCGATTTCCGCCGCCGGCACCCGCGACTTCCTGGAGAAGGCGCACTGGGCGTCGAAGCGCTCGAAGACCAGATCATTGCGCAGCTTGGCAACCTTGTCGTTGCGCAGGTGCCAGGCCAGCGACAACTCCTCCGTGATCGCATACCGGACCCTCCCCACGGCCAGCTTGCGCAGGTTGTGCGCCATGTCCGGCGCGTCGTTGCGCAGGAAGCGATTGCCGAGGGCTTCTTCCGCCCTGGGATAGCGGTAGCCGAGCACGGTGCCCACCGGCTCGTCGGCGAGCTCGCCGAGCGCGCGGATGACGGGGGCCTCGGCGCGCGCCGCCACGATGGCGCCGTTCGGAATGAACGGCCGCGTCCAATGGAAATCGCCGTCTATCCAATAGTTCAGCACGTAGCAGACGCCGTCCGCCTGGCCGGCGGTCAGCATGTAGGCCACGCGCTTGCCGGGCACGGACAGGAAGCGCGCCTTGCGGCCGGCCCGCTCGGCGATCGCCTCGCCCAGATCCTTGATCAGGCCTCCGCTCAACTGCCCGCCCTGGAATTGCGAAAGCGGCATGGTGTGATTGGTAGGCGCCAGGAACACGATCTCGGGCGACGCAGCGCGGGCGGCGCAGGGGAGCGAGAGCCCGAACGGGAGCACGGCCAACAGGAAGAAGAGAGATCTGATCATCATCACGCCGAGAGGAGGCGCCGAGGCGGCGCGGCCGTGAGATTGTACGCCGGCCGCATGCTGCATCGAGGGTTACAGCTCCACCTCCATGCCCTCGTAGGCCAGGCGCACCTGCAGCCCGCCCAACTGGCCGGCGTGGCGCGCCATGACGTCGGCGAAGATGCGTTCCAGTTCGTCGTCGCTGCGCGTCGGCTCATGGTGGGTGCAATACAGGTGCCGGGCGCCTACCCGCAGCGCCGTCGCGATCGCGCCGTCGTAATGGCCGTGGCCCCAGCCCTTCTTCGCCGGATATTCATCCTTCGTATACGAGCAGTCGACGATCAGCGCATCGACGCCGCGCATCGCGTCGTCGATCGTGCGCAGCCGCTCGTCGATCGAGGCCTGGTATTCGGCATGGCCGGCTTCTCCGGGCTCGTAGATGTTGTAGTGCGGCTCGTGGTCGCCGGTGAAGAACAGCGATTTGCCGTTGCACGAGATGCGGTAGCCGAGATCGATCACCGGATGATTGAGCAGCGTGGCGGTGACGGTCGCGTCGCCGACGCTCACCGTTTCCCCGATCGCCAGGCTTTGATAGGAAATCGCGGCCTTCATTTCCGCTTCGCGTACCGGAAAGAAGCTGTATTGCAGCTGGACCGCCATCACCTGCTCCACGCCGCCGCCGGTGACCGGGTCGGAAGCGCCGTACAGTCTCACGCTGTTGCCGGGAATGAAGAGCGGCGTGAAGAACGGCAGGCCGTGGATATGATCCCAGTGCGTATGCGTGATGAAGATGTTGGCCTGGACCGGCAGGCGGTTCAGCAGCGATTGCGCCAGAGCGAAGATGCCGGTGCCGCCGTCGAGGATGATCAGCGTGTCGTCGTCGCTGCGCACCTCGATGCAGGTGGTGTTCCCGCCGTAGCGCACGGTGTGCGGCCCGGGCGACGGAATCGATCCGCGCACGCCCCAGAATCGGAACTTCATTTGAATGCCTCCGCATGGCAGAACACGTTCGCCTTTTCGATCATGTCGTCGAGATCGCGTACGGCGGCGACCACGTGGCCCAGGCCGCCGCCGAAGCGCGGCGGCAGCTCTTCTTCCGAATCGATCTCTTCCACGGCGACCACGGGTTCGGACGACAACTGTTCCGCGATCAGGTCGGCCACATGCAGGCACTCGGCCAACGCGCCGTCGCCGCTGCCATGATGGTGGCCGGCGATGCATTCGGCCAGCGAGTTCGAGAATTGCCAGTGCCGCGCCAGCATCGCGCCGACCAGCGCGTGGTCGGCCCCGATGATGCGCTCCTCGGCGTGGTGCAGCGGAATGCCGTCGGCCGCGGAAAGCGCGAGCGCCTGGCGGAACTCCTGCGGCATGAATTGTGCGAACACCACCTTGCCGAAATTGTGCAAGAGGCCGACGGTATAGGCGTCGGTCGGATCGGCCTCGTTGCCGGCGAAGCGCTCGGACAGCGAGCGCGTGAGGCCCGCCGTGAGCAGGGAATGCAGCAGATAGCCCTGCATGTCGAAGCCGGCCGCGTTCTGGCGCGGCAGCATGCCGATGGTGGAAAAGTTCAGCGCCAGGTTCTTGAGCGTATTGAGGCCCAGGTAGACGACCGACTGGTTGATCGAGGAGATCTTCGACGGCAGGCTGAAATAGGCGGAATTGACGATCTTGAGGATCTTGATCGCGATCACCGGATCGGTCTCGATCACGGCCACCAGTTCCTTCGGCGAGCAATTGATGTCGCGCGTCAGTTCAAGGATGCGCTGCACGCTCTTGGGAAAGGCGGGCATGCGTTCCACGGCGGCGGTGAGGCGGTTGCTCAATTCCTGCGAAACCTGACCCATGTCGAATCCATCCAGGCGGAGCGGGTTCATCCATTGTACTGAGCAATGTTGCCCGAGACAAAATCGGACGGCCGGCAGGCGGAAAAGTGTTGTTCCGGACGGACTTGCCGGCGCGCCGGCGCCGCGTTCTGCTGCGCTGCGATATGGAAACCGCAGGACACTGGGGAAATCGCGCGAAGCCGCGTGAAAGCGCGAGAAAGCCGGAAGCGACGCGGGCAGGCCGGTGTCCGGACGGGCCGACAGCGGGTTATGCTACGCGCTTGTGCATATCGGGAGGGCTGGCCATGAGCAATGTCGCGGTATTCGATCGTCCGGCGCCGGCGGCGGCGCTTGCCGGCCGGCGGCTGGAAGCCATCGATCTGTTGCGCGGCATCGTCATCGCGCTCATGGTGCTCGATCATGTGCGCGACTTCTTCCACGAAAGCGCCTTCCTGTTCAACCCGCTCGATGTCGAGAAGACCTCGGCGGCCCTGTATCTCACGCGCTGGATCACGCATTTCTGCGCGCCGGTGTTCGTGTTTCTCGCCGGCGTTTCCGCCTTCCTGCACGGCGCCAGGCTCGATAGCCGCGCTGCCTTGTCGCGTTTTCTGCTGACCCGCGGGCTATGGCTGGTGCTGCTCGAGGTGACGGTGGTGGGTTTTGCATGGGACTTCGCGCTGCGCGGCGCCCTGTTGCAGGTGATCTGGGTCATCGGCGCCGCCATGGTGGCGCTGGCGGCCCTGGTCTGGCTGCCGCAGCGCGCCATCCTTGCAGTCGGAGTGTCGATTATTGCGGGGCACAATATCCTGGACGGCATCGAGCCCGCGCAGTTCGGCGAGCTGTCCTGGGTCTGGCGGCTGTTGCATGACGGCGGCCGCGTGCGGAGCGGCGGCTTCGGCCTGTACGTCGTCTATCCGCTATTGCCCTGGATCGGCGTCATGGCGGCCGGGTACGGGCTCGGCTTCGTGTTCCGGCAGGATGCCGGCGCGCGCCGCAGGACGCTGACCATCCTCGGCCTGGCAATGATCACGGGTTTCCTTCTGCTGCGCGGCTTTCACCTCTATGGCGACCCGCGCGACTGGATGCCGCGCGCCGGCTTGCTGGCGACCGCCGGCGACTTCCTCGACGTGCGTAAATATCCGCCGTCCCTGATGTATGTGCTGGCGACGCTCGGCCCGGCGTTCCTGCTTCTGCCGCGCCTCGAGCAATGGCGCGGAAGGCTGGCCGAGGTGCTGCTGGCGTTCGGCCGCGTTCCCCTGTTCTGCTATCTCCTGCACCTGTATCTCGCTCATGGCTTGATGCTGATCGCGGGCGTGGCGGCGGGTTATCCGGCCTCGATGTTCATCGGCATCGTCTCCGACCCGCGCATGCTGATCATGAACGGCTGGGGCGTCTCCCTGGCGGCGACCTATGGTCTGTGGCTGTTCGTGCTGGCGCTGCTGTATCCGGCCTGCCGTTGGTTCGGCGAAATCAAGCGGCGGCGGCGCGACTGGTGGCTGAGCTATCTCTGATCCGTCGCCAGGCCGCGCGCCAGCTGTTCCACGACTTGCTCGAAGCGCGCCAGGACGGCGTCGCACCAGGCGGCGTCGGGGATGGCGAAAGCATTTTTCATTTTCCGCCGGACCCGCGCGCGCTCCGCCGTCGATAGCGCGCCCGCATGGTTGCGGTACCACTGGTCCGCGCGCAGGGCATTGAGCACCGCGAGCGGCGCGCGGGTGCCGAACTCGAGTCCGACCGCCTGGCCGCGCCCTGCGAGCATGCGTTCGAAGGCGGCGTTCAGCGTGCCTTCGACGGCGGTGCCGACCGAGCCGCCGGCCATCGAGCGCAGCGCGCCGCCGAACCAGGCATTCATCCGCAGGAAACCGGGATCGGAGGGCGGAAGATGGCTGATCAATTCGCCGCTGCCGCGCCGGCCCAAGCCGGTGTGCAGATCGAGCAGGACGGCGCGCCCGCGGCCGCCGCCGTGGAGGCGGACGATGTCTTCCCAGATCCTGCGGCTCTCCGTCGCCGCCGTGCCGCCGTAGAACAAGCCGTCCGGATAAGCATGCTGCCCCGCCGTGATCGCGGCCTGGAGCCGGCGCCGGCGCGCACCCGTCAACGCGCAGGACAGCAGGCGGATCTCGTTCCACAGTCCGCGCGGCCAAGGCCGATAGCGCGCGACCAGCAGGTCGTGATAGGCGCCATATCCGCCGTCCCGGCCGTCGCCCAGGGGAAACTCGACGAAGTTGCGGTTGAGGTCGACGTTCTCGCGCGTGACGCGGCAATCGTGGAAGTAGCCCCAGGGATTCACGGCGTGCACGAGCACGTAGTCGATGTCGGGGCGCGCGTAGCGCTGCGGATAAATCTCCATGAAGCGGAACTGGCAGGCCGCGCCCGCGTAGCCCTCGACGCCGTGCGTCCCGCTGGCGATGAAAACGGCGGCTCGCGCGTCGCCGGGGCCGAAGACCGCGACATCGGTCGACAGGCGCGCGCCGCTGTCGTCGTCGGCATGGAAAAAGGAGCGCGCTTCGACGCCGAGACGGCGCGCGTGTTCGAGGAAGATCGCGCGCGATTCGGGATAATCGGCCGGCAGCGCCATGCTCTGCTCCGCCGGCCTATTCGGCCTGGGGTTCCGCTTGCCTGGTCCGTCCGGGTTTCTTCTTCGCCGCCTGGCTGGCGTCGCCGGCGGCCATCGCCTTCTTGCACTTGGCGAGATCGAGCTGCAGTTCGGGATGCTCGGCAAACAGTTCGGCGACCCATTCGACGAAGGCGCGCACCTTGGCAGACAGATGGCGGTTCTGCGGATACATCACGTGCATCGGCACCGCTTCGGAGCACCAGTCTTCGAGCAGCGCTTCGAGCCGTCCGGCCTTCAGGTGCGGCTGCGCGGTGAACAAGGGCATCTGCACGACGCCGATGCCGGCCAGCGCCGCCGCATGGTAGGCGCTCGAGTCGTTGACGGCGAGATAGCCCGGCACGCGGATGTTGATGGCGACGTCGTCCTTGACGAAATCCCACTCGTAGATCTTGCCGGTCTTGGCGGAGAAATAATTCACGCACTGATGATGCGCGAGATCGTCCGGATGCGTCGGGCGTCCGTGCATCGCCAGGTACGACGGGGCGGCGCAGGTCACGAAGTGCAGGGCGCCGACGCGGCGCGCCACCAGCAGCGAGGAATCGGTCAATTGCCCGCCGCGCACCACGCAATCGACGCCTTCCTCGATCAGATCGACCGGCCGGTCGCTGCAGCCCAGTTCGAGCGTGATGTCGGGATAGCGCTTGAAGAAGTCGGGCAGAGCGGGAACCAGAAGATCGTGTCCGAGCGCGCTCGGCACGTCGACGCGCAGGCGGCCGCTCGGATTGCGGCGCGTCTTCGAGAGGGACTCTTCGGCGTCCTGGACGTCGGCCAGGATGGCCAGGCAGCGTTCGTAATAGGCGGCGCCGTCGGCGGTCACGCTCAACTGGCGCGTCGTGCGGTTCAGCAATTTGATGGACAGCGCGGCTTCCAGGTTGCTGACGAGCGTGGAGACCGTGGCCTTCGGCAGCTGCATGTTGTCGGCGGCGCGCGTGAAGCTGCCGGCATCGACCACTTGCACGAATACTTCCATCGCCTGCAGCTTGTCCATGATGACCCCTGGAATGGGAATCGCATTGTTCAGACTTTCTGAACAGTCAATTCGCGTGACGCATGTTTATCGATATTGTAGACAAACGTATAGTTCGCTGCAGGATGCTGGAAAAGGGAAAGCGAGCAGGAGCCGATCATGACTATTCGCGATGCATTGTTTGCCGGTGCCGTCGTGGCGCTGGCCTCGTTGAGCGCCGCCGCCATGGTGACGAGCGGCCAGCTGCCGTACGGCGGCAAGGAAGTGCGCGCGCAGGCGGTCGGCTTCGATGCGCTGGCGCAGCGCGTATTCGGCGGCAGCGATTTCACCGCCGGCGTCGAGAGGAAAGCCGGCGCGCGGGAGTCGGTTCAATGACGGCGCGCGACGATTCTGCGAGCGGCCAAGGCGTTTGCCCCGGCGACGAGCGCGGCGCCGGCGTTGCGCGGCGCGAGCTGCTGGCCGACGGCGCATGCGGCAAGCTGGCCGCGCGTCTCTATAAGCCGCAACAGGCGGACGACGATACGCTGATCGTGTGCTTCCCGCCCGGCGGATTCGTCGAGGACGAGCTGGAAGCGATCGACATGTTCTTGCGCGCGCTGGCCGCCGATACGCGCTGCCGGGTGCTGGCCAGCGCCTATACGCTGGCGCAGGAGCGGCCGTTCCCCGCCGCCGTCGAGGATGCCTATGCGGTATTGAAGTGGGCCAAGCGCCAGCGCATGCGGCTCGGCTGGAGCGGCCGGCATATGATCAGCGCCGGCATCGAAGCGGGCGGCAACCTGGCGGCGGTATCGGCCTTGATGGCGCGCGATCGCGGCGGCCCGCCGTTGGCGGCGCAATTGCTGATCATGCCGATGCTCGATCCGAACCTATCGACCGGATCGATGCGCAAGATGAGCACCGACAACGGCGTGGTGCGCGCGGTGGAGCTCTGCGTGAGCGCCTACCGCGGTTATCTGCCGCGCGCGATCGACCGCGCCCATCCATACGCATCGCCACTGCAATCGAGCCGCATGAGCGGTTTGCCGCCGGCCTTGATACTGTCGGCCGACGACGACCCGTTGCGCGACGAGGCGGAGCAGTACGGCACCAAGCTGATTTCCGCCGGCATCAAGACGCTGGTCAAACGTCTGCCGCCGATCGCGCTCGACGAGCCGGATGCCAGGTGCAGCTGCGCGCGCCAGGAGGACGCGCTGCGCGAGATCCGTCACTTCATTCATGGATTGCAAGCCGAGGCGCGCAAGACCTCGGATCTACAAAAATAAATCAATAAAGCTTGACCTTGCCACAAGGGGAAGCCCGACCATTGCAATGGCCGGCGGGGAGAGTTTGTTTTGAATAACCACTAACCATTGATCAGGAAGAGAAGAACATGCAGAACATCCGACCATTGAAGATTGCGCTTGTCGCTCCTTTCGCATTGAGCGCGGCCGCCGCGCTCGTCCTGTCCGCTTGCGGGCAGCCTTCCGCCAAGGAAGCCGGCCCGGCGCAGGCCGGCGGGCCGCCGATCACCGCCGCCGCCGTGCTCGAGAAATCGATCATGGAGACCCAGGAATTCTCGGGGCGCCTGGAAGCGGTCGACCGCGTGGAGATCCGTCCGCGCGTCTCGGGATTCATCGCTTCGGTGAATTTCAAGCCGGGCGCGGAAGTGAAGAAAGGCGACGTGCTGTTCGTCATCGACCGGCGGCCCTATCAGGCCGAGGCCAATCGCGCCGAAGCCGCCGCGCTGGCCGCGCGCGCCAAGGCGGATCTGGCGAAGGTGGAGCTGGCGCGCGCCGAAAAGCTGGTCGCCGAGAAGGCGATCGCGCAGCGCGAGGCGGACGAGAAGGCGGCGAGCGTGAAGGAGCTGGAAGCGAATGCGCGCGCCGCGCAGGCGGCCTATGAAGCGGCGAAACTGAACCTCGACTTCACCCAGGTGCGCTCGCCGATCGACGGCCGCGTCAGCAAGGCCGAGGTCACGCTCGGCAACCTGGTCGACGGCAACGTCGTGCTGACGTCGGTGGTGTCGAGCAACCCAATCTATGCCAGCTTCGACGGCGACGAAGACACTTATCTGCGCGTGGCTTCCCTCGCGCGCAGCGGCAAGCCGGTGACGGTGCGCATCGGTCTCGCCAACGAAGCCGGCTTCCCGCACGAAGGCAAGCTCGAATTCCTCGACAACCGCGTCGACCCGGCCACCGGCAGCGTGCGCATGCGCGCGGTGCTGAAGAATGCCGACAACGCGCTCGCTCCCGGCCTGTTCGCCCGGGTGCAGGTGGCGGCCGGCAACGGCACCGGCGGCGAGACCAAGGCGGCCCTGATCCACGATCGCGCCGTCGGCACCGACCAGGACCGCAAGTTCGTGTTCGTGGTGAACGGCGAAGGCAAGGCGGAATACCGGCCGGTGAAGCTCGGTCCGGTGGTCGACGGCTTGCGCGTCGTGCGCGACGGCGTCAGGCCGGGCGAGAAGATCGTCGTCAACGGCTTGCAGCGCGTGCGTCCGGGCGCTCCCGTCACCGCCCAAATGGTGGCGATGGACGCCGACCCGAACGCCCCGCAGGCCGCGCCGCCGAAGGCCGAGGCCAAGACCGCTTCCGCCAAATCGGAAGGCTGACCCGGGCCGCCCACGACAACCAACAAGAGAGAACATCATGAACTTCTCCAGATTCTTCGTCGACAGGCCGATCTTCGCGGCGGTCTTGTCGATCATCATTTTCGTCGCCGGCGTGCTGGCGATCTTCAAGCTGCCGGTGTCGGAATATCCGGATGTCGTGCCGCCCTCGGTGGTGGTGCGCGCCGTGTATCCGGGCGCCAATCCGAAAGTGATCGCCGAGACGGTGGCGGCGCCGCTGGAAGAGCAGATCAACGGCGTCGAAAACATGCTCTACATGTCGTCGCAGGCGACCTCCGACGGTTCGCTCGCGCTGACGGTCACGTTCAAGATCGGCACCGATGTCGAGCAGGCCGAGACGCAGGTGCAGAACCGCGTGCAGCGCGCCTTGCCGCGCCTGCCGGAGGAAGTGCGCCAGATCGGCGTGACGACCGCCAAGAGCTCGCCGAACCTGACCATGGTGGTGCACCTGATGTCGCCGAACGGCCGCTACGACGACGTCTACCTGCGCAACTACGCGGTGCTCAACATCAAGGACCAGCTGTCGCGCATTCCCGGCATGGGCGAAACCATCCTGTTCGGCGCCGGCGACTATGCGATGCGCGTCTGGCTCGATCCGCAAAAGGTGGCGGCGCGCGGCATGACGGCCGGCGACGTCGTCGCCGCCATCCGCGAGCAGAACGTGCAGGTCGCGGCCGGCGTGATCGGCGAGGCGCCGGCCAAGAATGCCGAGTTCCAGCTGACCGTCAATACCCAAGGGCGCCTGCAGACCGAGGAAGAGTTCGGCGACATCATCGTGCGCACCGGCAACGACGGCTCGGTCACGCGCCTGAAGGACGTGGCGCGCGTCGAGCTCGGCTCGAATTCCTATGCGCTGCGCTCGCTGCTGAACAACAAATCGGCGGCGGCGATCGCGATCTTCGAGGCGCCGAACGCGAACGCCTTGCAATTGTCGTCCGACGTGCGCGCCAAGATGGAAGAGCTGAAGAAGGACTTTCCGGAAGGCGTGGACTACAGCGTGGTCTACGACCCGACGCAGTTCGTGCGCGAATCGATCCGCGCCGTGATCCACACGCTGCTGGAAGCGGTCGCGCTGGTGGTGCTGGTGGTGATCGTGTTCCTGCAGACCTGGCGCGCCTCCATCATCCCGCTGGTGGCGGTGCCGGTCTCGATCATCGGCACCTTCGCCGTGATGCTCGGCTTCGGCTTCTCGATCAATACCTTGTCGCTGTTCGGGCTGGTGCTGGCGATCGGCATCGTGGTCGACGATGCGATCGTGGTGGTCGAGAACGTCGAACGCAACATCCAGGCCGGCCTCACGCCGCGCAACGCCACGGTGCAGGCGATGAAGGAAGTGTCCGGCCCGATCATCGCGATCGCGCTGGTGCTGTGCGCCGTGTTCGTGCCGATCGCCTTCGTCTCCGGCCTGTCCGGCCAGTTCTACCGCCAGTTCGCGCTGACGATCGCGATCTCGACCGTGATCTCGGCCTTCAATTCGCTGACGCTGTCGCCGGCATTGGCCGCCGCCCTGCTCAAGCCGCACGATGCGCCGAAGGATGCGCTGACGCGCGGCATGGACAAGCTCTTCGGCCGCTTCTTCGACTGGTTCAACCGCGCCTTCGGCCGCGCGTCGCAGCGCTACGAGACCGGCGTCAAAGGGGTGCTGACGCACAAGGCCGCCGCGCTCGGCGTCTACGCCGTGCTGGCGCTGGCCGCGATCGTCGTGTTCAAGGCGGTGCCGAGCGGCTTCGTGCCGGGCCAGGACAAGCAATACCTGGTCGGCTTCGCGCAGCTGCCCGACGCCGCCTCGCTCGACCGCACCGATGCCGTGATCCGCAAGGTGTCCGACATCGCCAAGACGGTGCCGGGCGTCAGGGACTCGGTCGCGTTCCCGGGGTTGTCGATCAACGGCTTCACCAACGCGCCGAACGCCGGCGTGGTGTTCTTCGGCCTGGAATCGTTCGACAAGCGCAGCGGCAAGGAGCAGTCGGGCGAAGCGATCGCGATGCAGATTAACCAGAAGCTGGCCGGCATCCAGGACGCCTTCATCATGGTGTTCCCGCCGCCGCCGGTGAACGGCCTCGGCACCATCGGCGGCTTCAAGCTGATGATCGAGGATCGCGGCAATCTCGGCTACGACGAGCTCTACAAGGCGGTGCAGGCGCTGCAGATGAAGGCCTGGCAGACGCCGGAACTGGCGGGCGTGTTCTCGAGCTACCAGATCAACGTGCCGCAGTTGTTCGCCGACATCGACCGCACCAAGGCCAAGCAGCTCGGCGTGCCGCTGTCGACGATCTACCAGACGCTGCAGATCAATCTCGGCTCGCTGTACGTGAACGACTTCAACAAGTTCGGCCGCACCTATCAAGTGCGGGTGCAGGCCGACGCGCCGTTCCGCTCGCAAGCTGCCGATATCGCGCAGCTGAAGGTGCGCAACGACCGCGGCGAGATGATTCCGCTGTCGTCGCTGATGCGCGTGAAGGATAGCTACGGCCCCGATCGCGTGCAGCGCTACAACGCCTACGTCTCGGCCGACATCAACGGCGCCGCCGCGCCGGGCGTGTCGAGCGGACAGGCGCAGGCGGCGATGGAGCGCATCGCCAAGGAAGTGCTGCCGAAAGGCATCACCTACGAATGGACCGAGCTGACCTACCAGGAGATCCTGGCCGGCAACACCATGGTGATCGTGTTCCCGCTGTGCGTGCTGCTGGTGTTCCTGGTGCTGGCCGCCCAATACGAAAGCTGGACGCTGCCGCTGGCGGTGATCCTGATCGTGCCGATGTCGATCCTGTGCGCGCTGCTGGGCGTGAAGCTGACCGGCGGCGACAACAACATCTTCACCCAGATCGCGCTGTTCGTGCTGGTCGGCCTGGCGTCGAAGAACGCGATCCTGATCGTCGAATTCGCGCGCGACCTGGAAGACCACGGCCGCTCGGTGCTGCAAGCCGCGCTCGAGGCGTGCCGCCTGCGCCTGCGCCCGATCCTGATGACCTCGATCGCTTTCATCATGGGCGTGGTGCCGCTGGTGTTCTCGTCGGGCGCCGGCGCCGAGATGCGCCATGCGATGGGCGTGGCCGTGTTCGCCGGCATGCTCGGCGTGACCTTGTTCGGCCTGTTCCTGACGCCGGTGTTCTACGTGTTGCTGCGCACTTTCGCGAAGCGTTTTGAGAAACACAAGCCGGCAGCGGAAGTCTCGTTGCCGGAGGGAGTCGCATGATGAGTATCTCACTGCAGAAAATGACGCTTGCCGCGGCCCGGCCTGTCGCGGCGCGGCCTATCGCGGCCCGATTCACCCCCGTGCTGGCGGCGTTGATCCTGGCCGGTTGCGCGGCGCCCGAATTGCGCGCGCCGCAGATCGATATGCCCGTCGCCTTCAAGGAAGACAACGTCGCGGCGGCAGCCAAGTGGAAGCCGGCGCAACCGGCCGAAGCGCAGCCGCGCGGCGAATGGTGGAAGGCGTTCAACGACGCTACCCTGGATCGTCTGATCGACGATGCGACCAAGGCGAATGCCAGCCTGGCCGCGGCGGCGGCGCGCATGAAGCAGGCGCGTGCGATCGCCGGCGTCGCGGCATCCGACCGCATACCGCAAGTCGGCGTGCAGGTCGGCGGCCAGCGCGGGCGCGCTTCCGCCGTCTCGCTCGGCTTGCCGGAAGGAACGGAGGTGCAGCCGGCGAACGCGTTCCAGGGCAAGCTGACCGCCAGCTACGAGATCGATCTGTTCGGCCGGGTGGCGAACAGCGTCGGCGCCGCGCAAGCCGATGCCGCCGCCAGCGAGGCGCTGTACCGTTCGGTGCTGCTCGCCTTGCAGGCCGACGTCGCGCAGACCTACTTCCGGCTGCGCGCCGCCGACGCGGAACTGGCCTTCCTCAATGAAACGGTGCGTTTGCGCGAGGAAAACGTGCGCATCAACCAGCGCCGCTTCGACCTTGGCGACCTCGGCGAGCTCGATCTGGCGCGTTCGAAAACCGAACTGGCGACCACGCGCTCGGAAGCGATCGCGCTCGAACGCCAGCGGGCCCAGCTCGAACATGCGCTGGCCGTGCTGCTCGGCAAGCCGGCCGCCGCCGTCGCCGGCAGCGGATTGCCGCTGCCGGCGACGGCGGCGTTGCCGGGCATTCCGGCCGGCTTGCCGTCCGCGCTGCTGGAGCGCCGTCCCGACATCGCCGCCGCCCAGCGCGCGATGATCGCGGCCAATGCCCGCATCGGCGTCGCGAAATCGGCGATGTTCCCGGCGCTGCGCCTGACCGCAGCCGGCGGCGGCGAATCGGCGGAATTGTCCGATGTGTTCAAGTGGAGCAGCCGCACCTGGGTGGTCGGCGCCCTGATGTCCTTGCCCTTGCTCGACGGCGGACGCAACCGGGCGGCGGTCGAACGCAGCGAGGCGGCGCTCGAGGAAGCGGTCGCCGGGTATCGCCAAAGCGTGTTGAACGCTTTCGCCGAGGTCGAGGACAACCTGGTCGGCTTGCGCACGCTGGCCGGCCAGACGCAGGCGATCGACGAAGCCGTCGCGTCGGCGCGCCGCTCGGCGGAGCTGGCGAAGAAATTGCACGATGCCGGACGTTCCAGCTATCTCGATCTGCTCGATGCCCAGCGCAACCTGGCCAACGTCGAACGCAGCGCCGTCCAATTGCGCGGCGCGCGCGCGGCGACGACCGTCGCCTTGATCAGGTCGCTCGGCGGCGGATGGTAGCCGCCATGTAAAGCTTGTCTCCCCCTGCTCTCATTCAGAGAGTTTGCGCCCGCGGCCGTCAGGCTCGCGGGCTTTTTTTCATGGGAAGAGGCGGCGAGGCGTCAACCGTCACCGTCGCGCCGGTTGCGCCGCTCCGCCTGCCGCAGCAGCACGCGGGCGGCGAGCTCCATGTTGATCATCCGGGTGCGGAAGAATTCGGCCGCATACCGCGTGCCGCGATCCTCCTGCAGCGCGATGCCTTTCTCGATGATTTCGGCGGCCGCCAGGTTGGTGCGCACGCAGGCGCCGTCGGCGGGCCCGCCGGCGGCATGGTCGTTGTCGTCGGTTGCATTCATGCTTTTCCCCTTGAGCAGTGCGCCGCGCGAATGCCGATTCGCCGGCGCCTCTTTCCGGTCGCGCCGGGCTTGCGGCCCGTGCGCCGCATTGCATACTAGCCCCCGCCGGGGACGGGCGGAGGCCGGCGCGCTGACTTCGCAAGCCAGCGAATTGATTTCGCGATCCGTGTCCCTACCGTGGAACCGCGATCCGCTTGTAGAAGATGGTGGTCGGCGTCAATTCGCCGTCCGGGGTCAATGCGTAGTCGGGAATCCGCCCGCACAATTGCCAACCCAGGCGCTGGTAGAGCCGTTCGGCATCGCTGCCGGTCGCCGTATCGAGCACCAGCAGGGTCTTCCGTTCGTCCGCCGCCGTGGCTTCCGCCGCGCGCATGAGCGCGGCGCCCGCGCCCATGCGCCGCGCCTTACGGTGCACCAGCAGCTTGGCGATGTCGGCGCGATGCGACTGGTTGTCGGGCTGCGCCAGGACGATCTGCACGGCGCCGACGATCGCGCCGGCGGCATCCTCGGCCACCAGCAAGGCGCGCTCGCCGGCCGAGACGCCGGCCGCCACGGCGCGCCAGAAGGCTTCCGCCTTGGCGCGCGGCATGGGACGCAGGAAGCTGACCGAGGCGCCGCCGTCGACGCAATCGACGAGAATGCCGGCGAGGGCGGCGATGGCGGCCTCGTCGACGGCGGCGAGGCGGCAGATTCGTACGGCATCTTGCATGGCGGGCTCCTTACTTGGCATCAGTGGCGAGGATCACGGCGTAGCGCGCCGGCTTGCGGTGCGGATTGTGGAACGCGGTCGGGCGGTTCAATTCGAATGCCAGGCAATCGCCCGCTTCGAGCGACCAGCGGTCGTCGCCGACCGCGATATCGATCCTGCCTTCCAGCATCCAGATCTGCTGATGCACGCGCCGGTCGCGCGGGCCGGTTTCGTACGCCACCCTGGCGCCGGCCGGAAATTCGATTTCCACGATCTGGAGCGGCGAGAGCGTGTTCGGCGGCGACACGTTGCGGCGCACATAGCCCGATTGCGGATCGCGCCACTCCGGCTGCTCGGCGCGGCGCACCAGCGGCCCGCCTTGCGCCGCGGGCGCCTCGAACAGGGATGCCAGCGGCACGCCGAGGCCGGCCGCCAGCTTTTCGAGGACGACGGCCGTGGCGCTGCTTTGCCCGCGTTCGATCAGCGAGATCATGGAACGACTGACGTCGCAGCGCGCGGCAAGCGCGTCGAGGGAAAGTTCCTGTTCCTTGCGCAAGTGGCTGACGCGCGCCGCGATACGGGCATTGATATCCATGGAAAGAGACCGATTTTTATTAAATTGGATTTATTTTCCAATATGTTAGATATGGAAGTCAATATAAGCCGCCCGCCGATGCCGGCGGGCGCTCATGGTCGGTGAAAAGACGGAACGCCGCCATGGCAGCGGCGCGTCGTTGCTCAGGGCAAGTTGCCGATCGGCGCCGGACGCAAGCCGTATGTCAGGCGGAACCGCGCGCGCCGATCGCCCATGAGAAAGCGCAAGGTATCGACGCTGATGCCGGTCTCCTGGCTGATCATCAAGAGCAAGGTGCCGCCGATGGGCAACCGGCCGGAGCGGATGCCCTCGATCACCTGGCGCGCCACTTTCAAATGGCGCGCCAGGGCGTTGTCGTTGGTCAGGTGAAGATGTTCCGTGAGGGCGTTCAACAAGTGATTCGGGTTATAGGTGGTCTGTTGCTTGTCGCGATTCATGATTCTGTTGGTCGTGTTCGTTTTCCTGCGGAGCGAACATTGACCCTTACTGTCCTAACAAAGTTCATACTATCCGTTTCACATGAACTTGCTTTACGCCAACGCAATATGTCCATGGATTCCGCCTGCTTGACCAAGCTGACCACGTATGAAATGCCGTACGGCAAATACAAGGGCCGCGTGCTGGCGGATTTGCCGGGTCACTATCTCGGGTGGTTCGCGCGGCAAGGGTTTCCCGAAGGCGAACTGGGGCGCTTGCTGGCGTTGATGTACGAGCTCGATCACAATGCGCTCAGACACTTGCTCGATCCGCTGCGCGGAAAGAGGGCGGATGGATGACGACAAGCCGATCGCGGCAACGAGGCGAACATGGGAATGACCGACGATTACGAAACCGTCGAGCCGGCGCGGGCCGAGATCGACCGATTGCAGGGCCCGGCGCTGCTCGAATTCGGCGCCCCGTGGTGCGGCCATTGCATGGCGGCGCAGCCGCTGCTGGCGTCGGCGTTCGCGGACCATCCGCGGGTGCGCCATAGGAAGATCGAGGATGGCAAGGGCAAGCCGCTCGGCCGCTCGTTCCGGGTGACGTTGTGGCCGACCCTGGTGTTCCTGCGCGACGGCCGCGAGGTCGCGCGGCTGGTGCGGCCGAACACCGTCGGCGCGATACGCGAAGCGCTCGCGCGGATCGATGATGGCACATGAACCCAGCCGGCCCGATGACGGCGCCGGCGATCTTTTTCCAGGAGCGGACATGCACGCGCACGACCATGGACTGGAGCACGACTTGACGATGCTGCTCGCGCGGACGATGGATCGCCGGCGCGCGCTCAAATGGCTGGCGGCCGGCGGCGCCGCATCGCTGCCGCTCATCGGGTGCCGCGACGGCGCGGCATCGAACCCCACGGCACCGGGCGCCGCCGCGACGGCGTCGTCCGCGCGCTGCGCCGTCATCCCGGATGAAACCGCCGGCCCGTTCCCGGGGAACGGCTCCAACGGCAATGCGCGCGGCGTCGCCAATGCGCTGACGCAGGCCGGCATCGTGCGCCGCGACATCCGGGCCAGCTTCGGCGCGGCCGGCGCCAAGGTCGCGCCCGGCGTGCCGCTGACCATCCGCCTGACGCTGGTCGATGCCGGCTGCGCCGCGCTGGCGGGCCATGCGATCTACATCTGGCATTGCACGCGCGACGGTTTGTATTCGATGTATTCGAGCGGCGCCGCCGGAGAGAACTTCTTGCGCGGCGTGCAGGAGACCGACGGCGGCGGCGCCGCGAGTTTCACGACCATCGTTCCGGGCTGTTATCCGGGCCGCGTTCCGCATGTGCATTTCGAGGTGTATCCGAGCCTCGCCAAGGCGAATGCCGCTGCCAGGATCAAGACTTCGCAATTCACGTTCCCGATGGCGATGCTCGCCGAGGCGTTCGCGAGCGACGGCTATGGCAGGAGCGCGGCCAACCTCGCCGAGGTAAGCCATGCGAACGACGGCGTGTTCAGCGACGGCGCGAGCTTGCAGACGGCGGCCGTGAGCGGGAACCCAGGAAACGGCTACATTGCCGCCTTGCGGGTCGCGATCGCCGTTTGACACGCGGGCAGGCCGGCGCCGGCAAGCCTTGCCCAACGCGGGTAACATGACGGACGTTCCGCATTCCTTGCCGGCGTCCATCGCTCATGAATCGCTACGTCATCGTCCCGGGGCCGCGGCTGTCGCCCTATGTGCGCAACTTCACGGGTGGCGGCTTTCCCAATCCGGTCAATCACCTGCCGGCAATGCCGTTTTCCCAGCTCGTGATCTATCTGCGGGGCGCGGCCAGGCTGCTCGGCGCCGGCCGGCCGCAACCGCTGCCGTCGGCCTTTATCGCCGGCCCATCGTTCACCCCGCGCCGATTCGCAGTCGAAGCCGGCAGCGAATACATCGCCGTGGTTTTTCGCGGTCATCATCTGACCGAGTTCTTCGATCTTCTGGTCAGCGATTGCCGCGAGCAAATGATTCCGCTCGAGCATTTTGCGCCGCGCGCGGAAGTCGAGGCATTATTGGATGGTTTGCGCAAGGAATGCGAGCCGCACGCGATCATCGCGCGGCTGGAGCGCTTCCTGCTGGCGGCACGTGACAAGGGACGGTCGCGCCCCGTCGCGCTGCCGGCATTCTCTGCGCGCCAATTGCTGCTGCCGGCATCCGAGCTGGCCGCGCAGGCCGGATTGAGCGTGCGCCAGTTCGAACGGCGCTTCCTGGCGAGCTACGGCTTGCCGTTGCAGGGATATCGTCGGCTGACACGGTTTTCGACGGCGCTATCGATGCTGCTATGGCAGCCGAAGAACAAGGGCATGATCGCCCGCGTCGCCCACGACAGCGCCTACTTCGACCACGCGCATTTCATCCGCGACTTTCGCGAATTCATCGGCACGACTCCCGGCGAATTCGTCAAGCAACTGGCATCGCCGGAATCGGACTACCAGTTCTGGCGGCTGGAGCCGCAGCAGTTGCGCGCTTACATGGATTGAATGTCGCGTTCATACAATATTTGCCCGCCGTTTCCCGCTACTCTTTCCGCCATTGTTCAGCGTTGAGATGAGAGGCGAGATGGGCGGCGAACTGGAGCGCAACGGCTATATCCTGACGAATCTGGAAGACATGGTCGCCAAGGTGCGCGGCAACAGCATGTGGTACCTGTCGTTCGGCCTGGCATGCTGCGCGGTGGAGATGATGCAGGCCGCGTCCGCGCGCTACGACATGGACCGCTTCGGCATCATGCCGCGCGCCAGCCCCCGGCAGGCCGACCTCATGATCGTCGCCGGCACGCTGACCAACAAGATGGCGACCGCGATCCGCAAGGTCTACGACCAGATGGCCGAGCCGCGCTACGTGATCTCGATGGGCTCCTGCGCGAACGGCGGCGGCTATTACCACTACTCGTATTCCGTGGTGCGCGGCTGCGACCGCATCATCCCGGTCGACGTCTACGTACCGGGATGCCCGCCGACCGCCGAGGCGCTGATCTATGGCTTGATCCAGCTGCAGAAGAAGATCAGGCGCACCACGGTGATCGGGCGTTAGCTCCGGACGCGCTGCGGCGCGGCCAACGTTCGGGCGGCGGCGTCGAATTGACGGCGGCGCTCGTCTGCACGACTATCTCGTGCATGAACCCTTCCTCGCATGACAAATTCGTCGAGCGCGTCGCCATGTCCCTGGCAGGTGCGCTGGCTGGCGTGATTTACGGATTTTTGCTCGCGCTAGCGGTCGCGCTCTTCAGCAACGAATTTTCCGGACACATCGTTGCGCTGGCGGCGCTATCGTTCGCGCTGATCGGCTTTTTTGAAGGCAATGTCATCTTCGATGCTTTTCTCGCATTGCTGCATTTTTTCGTGGGACTTGCCAACGGCTTCGCCGAAAACCTGGAGTACGAGCCGGAGCGGGAAGCCGAGCCGCGCTGGCGCGCGGTCGCGATGGTCGGCTGCGTGACGGGCATGATTCTCCTGATCGGAACGTACCGGTACTGGTAGGCAGGCCTCGTCGCCCGTCAGGGCGCGCACAGCATGCGGTCGGCCGGCAGCGACGGATCGACGATCGTCCCCATCTGCACCACTTCGAAATCCGACGGCTTGATCGCGCGCAGGCGCCTCAGGTCGTCGTTGTTCCAGCGCGCATCGGGAGCGCCGGAGAGGTAGAAGCTGGAGCCGATGTCGGCCAGGATGATGCCGTGGCGCTTCATCGCCGTCAGGATCACCTGGTTAGTCTTCGAATAGCCGCTGATGTCGACCGCTGACTTCAGCCGCAGCCGCATGCCCATCGGCACCGGCGTCGCCGGATCGGTATTGCTGCCGAAGACGCGATGCCGCGCCGGCGCCGTGAAGCTTGGGCTGACCACGCTCTTCGGCAGCGTGAAGCGGAGCGCGTGGTCGATCGTGCCGCCGGCGACTTCTTCGTAACGCACCAGGCCGGCGAAGATCGGCAGGCCGGCCGCATCCGCCGAGGTATGGCACATCGGCCGCAAGGCATTGCTGCTCAGATCGAACAGCGCGCCCGAGGAGGCGCCCCAGGCCGTGCCGCCTGCTTCCAGGCTGGCGTTGTAGAGTTCGTATAGCTTCTTGTTCTGCACGTCGACGGTGATGACGTGGCTGTCGCCGACACCGTTGCCTTCGATCGGCGCATCGAGCGGAATCGGGAAAGGGCCGGGATCGCTTTCCGAACCGTAGTTGCCGTCGTAGCCGTTGGCGCGATAGACCACCGGCACCTTGGGCTGGTCGCCGCATACCACGCGGTAGGGAATGCCGATCGGCGCGCCGTAGTAGGTGCCGCTGCCGAAATCGGTGAAGATGCCGGACGAGGTCGATTGCGCGAGCAGCGCCATGATGGCGGCCGAGCGCGCATCCACCGCTGCCTGCGAGATGTCGCTGTTCCAGGGATTATCGGCGGGGAAGAGGGCGATGCTTTCCGCCGCCGCCAGCGTTGGCGTGCAGCCGGTCGAGCCGTTGGCGGTTTCGCCGCCGGTATTGCCCGGGCTGCCCGTGGAAGTTCCCGCGGTGCCGCCGCTGCTGCCGTTGACCGTGGCGCCGCCGGTCCCGGCCGCGGCGCTCGGCGCGGAGCTTGAACCACCGCCGCCGCAGCCGTACAGCGCAGCCGATATCGACAACGTACCGAGCACCAACGTTCTGAGCAACGATGTCTTGAGCGTTTTCTTCACGTCCCCTCCGCGATGATGCCGTATCGGAGTTCGAATTTGATTCATCCCAATGGTTCCTGCCGGAAATCATTTGTAACGATTCGGCGCAGGCCGAAAAAAAGCGACGGCCGCCCGCCATCCGGACGAACGGCCGCCGCGTGCCTGCCAAGGCGGAAAATCAACCCATGAAGCCGAGATCCTTGCGCGTGAAATTCGCCAGTTCGTTCCTGAACACTTGCGTTTCGAGCTCGGCCGGCGTCGCGCCGAACCACTTGCCGAGCGTCGCCCCGAATTGCTGGTTCGAGAACTGCGGAATCCACACGCCGCGTCCCGATGCATCGTCCGGCCCGCCGAGCGTGAAATCGGGGAATTGCCCGTAGACGCCGCCGCGCACCGCCGCGCCGATCACCAGGTGATGATTGCCCCAGGCATGATCGGTGCCGCTGCTCGACGGCTCGAGCGAACGGCCGAACTCGGATAGCGTGAAGGTGGTGACGTTGTTGGCGGCGCCGATCTCGAGCAGCGCGGTCTGGAACGCGCTCACCGCCTGCGAGACCTGGCGCAGCAGATCCCAATGCTGCCAGGATTGCGCGCCGTGCGTGTCGAAGCCGCCGAGCGAGACGAAGAACACTTGCCGGCCGGGGCCTTGCGGCATGCGCAGGCGGATCATCTGCGCCGCCGTGCGCAGCTGGTTGCCGAGCGAGGTGCCGGGGAATGGCGTCTGCAGCGCGCCGCCGGTCGCCGCGCCTTGCAGGTTGGCGACCAGGTCGACGCCTTGCGCCAGCGAGCGGTTGGCGGCGTTGGCGATGGCGTTGCCGGTGTCGGTGCGCAGGATCTGCAGCAGCGCCGCGCGGCGCGCATCGGCGGCGCTCTGGGGCCAGAAGCGCATGCCGTTCAGGCTGAGCTGGCCGTTGGCCGGAATCGCATTGCCGTGCACGCTCGCGCCTTCGACGAACAAACCGCCGGAACTCAGCGCCACGGCGTCGAGCGTGCCGCCGGTGCCGAGCAGATCGACCAGGCGGCCGCCCCAGCCGGTGCCCGAGGACGCCGGCGTTCCGGCCTGGTTCTGCATGGTCTGGTCCGGATGCGAAAACAATTGCGGCGGAATGCCGATGCCGGCGCGGTAGTCGGCCTTGGTCAAGGGCTGGCGCAGGTTGCCGACGTTGAGCACGACCGCGACCCTGCCTTGCGCATACAAGGCGTCGATCTCCGGCATGCCGTAGTGGAAGGCGAACGGCTGGCTGACGGCATTGGCGACCGCTTGCAGCTGCGCCGTGCGCGCCGGCAGCAGCGTATTGTTGGCCGCCGACAGCGCCAGGCCGGCGCCGCCGCGTATGCTCTGGTACCGCGGATAGCGCACGCCGTCGAGCGGCACCACCATGTTGTTGCCGTCGTTGCCGCCGGCCAGGTAGACGCAGACCAGCGCCTTGTAATCGCTGACGGCGGCCTGCGCCTCGCCCGCGCCGAGCAGGCCGAGCGACGAGAAGGTGCCGAACATGCCGGCCTTGGCGGCCGTGCCGAGGAAACCGCGGCGAGTCATTTTCTTGTTGGACATAACGTACTCCCGATTATTTATGCACCGCGAACTCGGCCGTGGCGGCGGTCAGGTAAAGCGCGGTGATGGCGCGCTGGCGGTTGTCGTTCGAGGCCGCGAGCGCGCCGGCGATCGCCTGGCGCGTCGTTTGCGACATGCGGCCGTGCGTCAGCGTGGCGTCGACCAGGTTGATCAGGCTGCCGATATTGCCCGCCGCGTTGACGAAGGGCGCGATATCGATGCTGATCATCGAATTGAAATTGCCGCTGACCAGGTTGAGCACGAAGTTGGCGCGGGCGACGGCCTGGCTCGGCGTGTAGATCTGGAACTCGGGGCCGAAGTATTGCGGCGCGTCGGGCAGGCGCGTCAGCGGCGAGTAGAAGCCGAACACCGTCGGCGGCGTCAAGAGCTGCTGGCCGAGCTGCGAGTAGTCCCAGAACAGGTTGTTCGGATTGATCACGGTGCCGTTCATCGCCCGTACCAGGCCGATCGTATGCAGGAGCGGATCCTTGAGCTTGCCCTGGCTGGCGATCGGCGTATCGCGCCGCGCTTCCGGATCGAGCAGCACGGCGCGCACGGTCTCGCCCAGGTCGCCGCGCCCTTTCGCGCTGTTGGCGAACACGGCGGCGACGCGCTGCACATAGGCCGGGCTCGGATTGCTGGTGACCAGCGAACGAATCAGGCGCGTCGCGATGAAGGGTGCCGTGTTCGGATGGTGGAACAGGTTGTCCATCACGGCATCGAAGTCCTGGCGCGTGCTTTGGTTGGCGCGCAGCACGACGCCCGACAGCAGCGTCTTCGAACCCTTGTCGTGATAGTTGTCGCGCGGCTCCAGCGGGCCCGTGAAATTGTTCCAGTTCAAGCCGTTGACGCGCGTGCCGGGATAGGTCCAGCCGCTCAACGCGCGCGCGAAGTCGGAAATACGCTCCTGGTTATAGGTCGGGATCGGCATGCCGCTGGCGTCCAGTTGCGGCGTGCCGTCCGCATTGAGCAGCACCGGGCCGACCGTGAACAGCTGCATCACTTCGCGCGCATAGTTCTCGTTCGGCTCCGGCAGCACGCTGTTGGCCATGTCGAGATATTTGCCCATCGACGGATTGAGCGACATCTCGCGCAACAGCGTGCCGAAGTTGCCGAAGGCATGGGTGGAAAGCGTCTTCAGCCACGGCAGCATCTCTGCCGCGTAATTGTTCTTGTTGGACGAGACCACGAAGATCTGCGAGAGCGCGAAGATCATGCGCTGGCGCAGCTGGTCCTGCCCGGCGGCCATGTTGGTATACCAGAGCCGGCGCAAGGCGGGGATGTCGGCCGCCGGTTCGACCGGCGACGCCGGCAGCGCGAGCTGGCGCGTGATCCAGGCGCTCGGGCCGATCTGCCTGACCAACGCGATATCGGCCGGCGTCGGGCCGAAGCTTGCCTGTTCGAGGAAGCGCGCCGCGGCCGCCGTCGCCGGATCGAGCGGCGGTGCCGTCACGACCGGCGGCGTCGAAGTGGACGGCGTCGTGCCGGCGGGCGGCGTCGTCGACGACCCCGGCGTGGTGGTGCCGGTCGTTCCGGTGGTGGAAGCCGACTTGAAGGTCAGCATGGTGCTCGCCGACTTCGGCGGCTGCGTGGTCGTCGTGCCGGTGATCATGACGTAGCCGCCGGCCGGCATCGCAGCCGGCGCCTTGTAGGCGCCGTTCTGCGAATTGATGGTGCCGACCGCGGCGTTGCCGCCGGGGATGCCGTTGACGGCGAAATTCATATAGATACCCTTGCCGTCGAGCTTGCCGACGAACCAGACGGTGCCGCCGAGCGGCACAGGGCCCTTGGCAGTCGATTCGATCTTCAGCGAGCCCGCGAACGCCGGTGCGATGAAAATGAGCGCGCATAGCCACCCGGCCATGCAGTGTCGTAGTAGACGCATGGAAGCCTCTCAATCAGTCGTTAGTCGTATGCGCGGTGCGCGTGGCGCGAAATCCTGTCCGAGCAAGCCGCTTGTTGTGCCGATGTCTCAAGGCAAGGCCTGTGCCAGCGGGAAAAACGGGCATTCCCAGGAAAATGTGAACTGGCGATTCACAAAATTTGTCAATTTTCTATACGAAATGACACTTTTGGTCAGACGCGGCGCCGGCTCCCGAGATTTTTGGTCATGCATGCCGCGCGGCAATATCGGCGCTTGCGAACTTGACCAAGCGCGCCGCAACAGGCACACTCGACGTTTTCCAACCAACCACGGGAGACAGCCATGCGTACATTTGACCTTGCCCTCCTGTCGGCCGCCTGACCCCGCCTCAACCCTTTCGCTGCATCCGTTTCGCCGCTTTCCCGGGCAAACCCTGATTCGTCGCCAGATGCGTTGATGCGCCGCCCGCGCGGCCGGCCTCCGCTTTCTTTCGCTTGTTCCGCCTTCGCGCCCGCGCTCCGGCAGCATCCGCGCGCGTCGCCGCCAAGGCGGTCTCATCGGCCACTGGAATACGACGACATCATGATCGACATTCGATTCGAAACATTACGCAACATCGGACTCACGCAATACATTGCCAACCAACTCCATGCGCTCGACGTCGCCCCCGCCGCCGAGATGCGCCTGATGCGCGTCATCGAGGTCCAGCGCGACCGCTATGCCGTGCACGACGGCGCCGCCGAACTCGCGGCGCGCGCCTTGCCGCGGCTGATCCACGACCTGCAACAGGAAGACGATGCGCTCACCGCCGGCGACTGGGTGCTGGTGGAGACGCACGCCACCCACGAGGCATGGATCGCCGGCCGCCTGCCGCCGGTCACGCAGATCGCGCGCCGCGCCAACGATGGGCGGCGCCAGGCGCTGGCCAGCAACGTCGATACCGCGCTTCTCGTCATGGGCCTGGACCACGACTTCAATCTGCGCCGCCTGGAGCGCTATGTCGCAATGGTGCAGGCCAGCGAGGTCGCGCCGGTCGCCGTCCTGACGAAGGCCGACATCGGCACCGACGTCGAGGAACGCATGGCGCAATTGCGGCGCCGCCTGCCGGCCAGCGTGCCGGCGCTGGCGGTCAACGGCTTGAGCGGCGCGGCCTGCGAGGAACTGGCGCCCTGGCTCGGCGCCGGCCAGACGCTGGTCTTGCTCGGCTCCTCGGGCGCCGGCAAATCGACGCTTACCAATACGCTGACCGGCGCCGAGGCGCAGCTCACCGGCGGCGTGCGCAAGGGCGACGGCCGGGGGCGGCACACGACCACGGCGCGTTCGCTGCACCGCTGCCCCGGCGGCGCCTGCATCATCGACACGCCGGGCCTGCGCACCTGGCGGCCCGATGCCGACCAGGAATCGCTGGCCGCCACCTTCGAGGATATCGAGGCGCTCGCCGCGCACTGCCAGTTTCGCAACTGCCGGCACGAGGCGGAGCCGGGCTGCGCGGTGCGCGAGCATGTTGCCGTCGACCGGCTGCTCAACTACCACAAGCTGTTGCGCGACGTGCAGCGCAGCCAGCAGACGCCGCTCGAGCGCATCGCGCAAAGAGCGAAGTGGAAGGTGCTCGGCAAGGCCGGCGAGGCGCGGGCGCGGGAGAAGCGGCGATGATGCAGCGACGGTGAGGCGAAAGCGGCGACGGGTCTCCTGCACGCGGGAAGAATGTGGGCTAAGATTGCTAGCCCATTTGTCATCAACCCACTCTAGGAGCGCACCGTGCCGAATCTTCTTCTCTATGTCGATCATCAATACGAAAGTCCCTATGCGATGTCCGCCTTCATCGCCTTGCAGGAAAAGGGATTGAAGTTCGAGATCGAGACCGTCGATCTCGAGGCCGGTGCGAATCACCAGGCGGCTTATGCCGGCGTATCGCTGACGCGGCGTGTGCCGACGCTGATCCACGGCGATTTCGCGCTGTCCGAGTCGTCCGCGATCGCCGAGTATCTCGACGAAGTCTTTGCCGGCACCGCCTTGTATCCGAAAGATGCGCGCAGCCGCGCGCGGGCGCGCCAGGTGCAGGCCTGGATCCGCAGCGACTTCCTGCCGCTGCGGAAAGAGCGCTCCACGCAAGTCATCTTCTACGGCGCGAAGATGCCGCCGCTGTCGGACGAGGCGCGGGCTTCCGCCGACAAGCTGATCGCGGGCGCCGAAGCGCTGCTGCCGGCCGGCGCCGAGAACCTGTTCGGCGACTGGAGCATCGCCGACGTCGATCTCGCCCTGATCCTGAATCGCCTGGCGCTGCACGGCGATCCCTTGCCCGAGCGCCTGGCGGCCTATGCGCGGCGCCAATGGCAGCGGCCCTCGGTGCAGCAGTGGGTGAAGCAGGAGCGTCCGCCGCTGTAACACGGAGGTGTCAGCGGCGCGACGACAGCACGATGCCGCCGACGATCAAGACGAACGCCGCCGCGTGATACAGATGCGGCGGCTCGCCGAGGAAGGCGGAAGACATCAGCGCCGCGAACAGCGGCGTCAGGTTGCTGAAGAAGGCGGCCACGCTCGGGCCGGCGCGTTCGACGCCGGCGCCCCAGCAGCGGAAGGCAATCACCGACGGCCCGACGGCGACGTATAGCAGGGCCGCCGCCAGCATCCAGCTCCAATCGATATGCGGTTCGCGCACGGCCCATTCGCCGGCCGCGAACGAGCCCGACCACAAGAGGCCGAACGCGACTTGCGCCAGCAGGAAGGCCGCCCAATCGGCGCGCACGCCGGCCGGCTCGCCGGTCCTCGTCAACAGCCAGCTATAGATCGACCACGCCAGCGTGGCGAGCAGCATGAACAGGTCGCCGGGCACCAGGCGTGCTTCCAGCAAGTGGCGCAGGTCGCCGCGGCACAGGACGAACAGCACGCCGGCGATCGACAGCGCGGCGCCCACGATCTGCCGGCGCCGGATTTCGGCGCCGAAGAACAGGCGGCCGACCAGCAGCATCCATACCGGCATGCTGGCCGCGACCAGCGTGACGTTGATCGGCGTCGAGGTCTGCAAGGCCAGGTATTGCAGGGCATTGTAGAGGCCGACGCCGAGCAGGCCGAGGACGGCGAAGCGGCGCCAGTGCGGCCAGAGCGCGCTGCCCGGCCGCAGGACGGCCCCGGCCAGCGGCAACAGGATGGCGCAGGCGATCGCCCAGCGCAGGAAGTTCAGGGTGATCGGCGGCACCATCGCGTTCACCATGCGGCCGACGATCGCGTTGCCGGCCCACAGCAGCGGCGGAACGACGAGGAGCAGGGCGGTGGCGGGCGTGAGCGGTCGGTTCATGGCGGCGCGGAGCGGTGGGAGATGGGTCTGCGTGACGATCATATCCAATCCGGCGCGCGGCCGCTGCGCCCGGCCTTGATCCAGCCCATGCTCGGCGGCATCGCGGGCGGCCGTTGCGGCATGCCGCGGGTACAATCGTCCATTCCGAATTCACTCAACGATTTCATCCAACTCGAAGGGGAAGACCATGGCATCCGGAAAAATCCTCGTCGCCCAAGGCGGCGGCCCCACCGCGGTCATCAATCAATCGCTGGTCGGCGTGGCGCTCGAGGCGCGCCGGCACGCGGGCATCACGCGCGTCTACGGCGCGCGCCACGGCGTGCGCGGCATCGTCAACGAAGACTTGCTCGATCTGACCCAGGAAACCGGCCACAACCTCGAACTGGTCGCCGCCACGCCGTCGTCGGCGCTCGGTTCGACGCGCGACAAGCCGGACGTCAAGTATTGCCAGGAGATCTTCAAGGTCTTGCGCGCGCACGAGATCGAACAATTCTTTTACATCGGCGGCAACGATTCCTCCGACACGGTGCGCATCGTGTCCGAGGCGGCGCGCGAGGCGAATTACCCGCTGCGCTGCATCCATATCCCGAAGACGATCGACAACGACCTGGTCGGCAACGATCACACGCCGGGCTTTCCGTCGGCGGCGCGCTTCGTCGCGCAAGCCTTCGCCGGCGCCAATCTCGACAATGCCTCGCTGCCGGGCGTCTACGTCGGCGTGGTCATGGGCCGGCATGCCGGCTTCCTGACGGCAGCGGCGGCGCTCGGCCGGAAATTCCCCGACGACGGCCCGCACCTGATCTACCTGCCGGAACGCACCTTCTCGATCGAGCAATTCCTGGCCGACGTGAAATCGGTGCACGACCGGCTCGGCCGCTGTGTGATCGCGGTCTCGGAAGGCATCCACGACGCCTCCGGCGCGCCGATCGCGACGCTGCTGGCCAAGGAAGTCGAGCGCGACGCCCACGGCAATGTCCAGTTGTCCGGCACCGGCGCGCTGGCCGATCTGCTGTGCGACGAGATCAAGGCCAAGCTCGGCATCAAGCGCGTGCGCGGCGATACCTTCGGCTACCTGCAGCGCTCCTTCCTCGGCTGCGTGTCGGACGTCGATCAGCGCGAGGCGCGCGAGGTCGGCGAGAAGGCGGTGCAATACGCGATGTGGGGCGGCCGCGACGGCTCGGTGGCGATCAGGCGCAACGGCGACTACTCCGTCGCCTACGAATTGCAGGCGCTGGAAGCGGTCGCCGCCAAGACGCGGGTGATGGAAGACGCCTTCATCGCCGCCGGCGGCACCGACGTCACCGAGGCCTTCCGCGCCTATCTGCGGCCGCTGCTCGGCGCCGGTTTCCCCGACGCGCACCGCCTGCGCGCCGCGCCGGTGCCGAAGATACTGAACGCGAAAACGTGAGCCGGAGCGGATGGGACTGACGGAATACACGCTGCGCATGAACAAGGTGCTCGATCACATCGATCGCCACCTCGACCAGCCGCTCGAGCTCGATACCCTGGCCGATATCGCGCACTTCTCGCGCTATCACTTCCACCGCGTGTTTTCCGCCTGGGTCGGCGAGACCTTCGGCGACTATCTGCGCCGGCGCCGCCTCGAGGCCGCCGCGTGGCGGCTGGCGGCGCATCCGGACGTGCCGGTGCTGGAGGTCGCGCTATGGGTCGGCTTCGGTTCGGGCGAGGCGTTCGCGCGCGCGTTCAAGCACCGCTTCGGCTGCACGCCGACCGCCTGGCGGGAAGGCGCCCCGGAACGCTGGGCGGCGCAACTCGAGGAAATGCGCGGCCGGCCGCGGCGCGAAGACAGCAATCCCGATCAGGCCGACCGCAATCCCGATCAGGCGGGCGCGCCGCGCGAGCGGCACAATGGCGGCTCTTCATTCACAACCGAGGAGCCGGACATGCAAGTCAAGATCGTCGAACTGCCCGCCGTCAAGGTGGCATACATGCGTCATATCGGGCCCTATGGCCCGAAGATCGGGGAATTCTGGCGTACGGCGTTCGCGCCCTGGCTGAACGCGAACGGCTTGCTCGGCGAGCCGTGCTACGGCATCGGCCTGGACGACCCCAGCGTCACGCCGCCGGAAAAGTGCCGTTATGACGCCTGCGTCGAAGTGCCCCGGGAGTTCACGGCGGGCGGCCGCGTCAATACGGCGGAGCTGCCGGGTGGCCTCTATGCCGTCACGACATTCCAGGGCCAGCCCGAAACGATCGCCGCAACCTGGGTCGCGATGTTCCGCGACTGGCTGCCGAAGAGCGGATATCAATGCGATGCGCGCCCGTGCTTCGAATACTATGGCCGCAATTGGAGCAAGAACGCCGAAACCGGAGAGTTCTCCTGCGACGTCTGCGTGCCGGTGCGCGCGCTTTGATCTATTGCTCGCGCGGCGGCGGCGCTTCCTTGGCCGGCGGCATCTGCCCCGTCGGCAATTCCTCGAACGGCGTGCATTGCGACATCTGGCAAGTCGACACATAAAGCTTGTCGCCGCGTTCGACCGTCCGTGTCGTCAAGCCGAGCGCCGGATGGGTGAGCGAGCACACCTTCGCGCCGTCGGTTTGCGTGATGCAATTGCTATCCTGGACGGAGAACATGGAGCATGCCGCCAGCATCGCGGCCGCGGGTGCCAGCAGCAAGATCGTTTTGACGCTCATGGCGATCCTCTCGAAAGCCGTGGAAGACCCAGACTAAGCGAGTTGTTGGCGAAACGCAAGACGGAAGCTCAGGACATCGCCACCCGGACAGCGACCGCCACCAGCAGGAGGCCGCTCGCAAGATGAATCGCGCGCACCGCCGCCGGAGACTGCAGGCGGTTGAGCTGGGCGCCGAGCGCGCTATAGGCCGTCAGGATCGGATATTCGAGAGCGATGGCGCTGACGCCCAGCACCAGCATCTGCGCGTAGGAGGGCCAGCCGGCGCCGACGAACTGCGGCAGCAGGGCGCCGAAGAAGAGGATCGACTTCGGATTGGAGAGCTGCAACAGCACGGCTTGCCGGAACAGCGCCGGCGCCGATTCCTGGCGGCCGATGGCCGTGAAGCGCAGGCGTTCCGAGCGGCTGAACAACGTGCGCAGGCCGATATAGAGCAGATACGCGCCGCCAGCATACTTGACCGCCGATATCGCCAGCGGCGAGGCGAGGAAGAGCGCGCCCAATCCAACCGCCGAAACGACGCAATAGAACAGGTTGCCGGCCAGGATGCCCAACACGCTGGCTTGTCCGCGCGCCATGCCGACCGTCATCGCGCGGCCGGTCACCAGCATCACCGCCGGCCCCGGCGTCAGGCACAGGAAGAAGTTCGTCGTCAGGAATAGCCAGTAAAGTTTCCAATCCATGATGGGATTCCGTTTAAAAAGTAGACTCTAGTCTAGTTTTTAGTATAATCAAAGTCAATCGACGAGGAGAGGAAATGGCCAGGCGCGAGGAAAGGAAACAGGCGGTGCGCGAGCAGATTCTCGACGCGGCGGCGGCATGCTTCGCGGAGCGTGATTTCGCCGCGATCACGATCGACGACGTCGTCGCGCGCTCCGGCGTCGCGCGCGCGACCGTGTATGCCAATTTCCCGAACAAGGAAGCGCTGGCGGCGGGCGCGGCGCGCCGCTCGCTGGTCGCCTTGTTCGAGGAAGTCGAACGCGCGCTGGCGCGCAACGTCGCGCTGGCCGATGCGCTGGCGGCGGTCAACCGGCGCAGCGCGCGCTGGCTCGAGCAGAACCGGGCGCTGGCGGCGCGCTTCTTCGAGCATATCGCGCGGCAAGCCGATTTCTCGGGCACGCCGGCGGAACGTCCCTCGGTGCGCGAGGCGCTGGCCGAAGCTTTCGCGCGCGCGCAGGAGCAGGGGGAGTTGCGCAAGGATCACGGCGCGGCGGAACTGGCGTCGATCTACGGCGCCATGTGGTTCAACAGCTGCATGCGCTGGACCCAGGCCCCCCATCCCTATCCCCTGGCCGCGGAACTCGATTCGGCGGCCGACGTGTTCCTGTACGGCGCGGCGAAATCGCGTACGCGCAAGGCTTCGCCTTGAGGCAGGGCCCATTGGAGCGGCGCCGACAGGGCGGCACTAAGCCGGTAAATCATGGTCGGAGCAATAACGTTCTCAATGGAGCTGAACCATGGCTACCACGCTGATTCATTCCTACGATACGCTGTTCGACGCGGAGAGCGCGCAGCAGCAGCTTCTGGCATCCGGGTTTTCTTCCGATCACATCCATCTCACTGTCAGGGAAGACGAGGCCGGGCCGGTGCAGGGCAATTTCATCGTCGGCAACGGCGGCGGCGATCCGGGCGCGAGGCTGGACAGTCCGCGCGGAGCGGGCGTCGACGACAAGCGGGACTATGAGCGCGAATTCAAGGAGAGCGTGCAGCGCAGCACGTATCTATTGACGGTCGATGCCGACGACGACGGCGAAAAGGAACGCGCCGCCGAGATCTTGCATCGCTACGGCGGCGCGGATCTGCATCCGGGAAGCGCCAAATCCCGCTAGGGCGTGTTTGCAAACTTAGCGGAAATGGCAATGTCATAAGAAGAAGCACGGTATGACGGAGGATTGCCATGTATCGAGGCGAACTGACGAATGAGCAATGGGAAAAGCTCAAGCCGTTGTTGC
>Ga0196972_1000141_pt1 | contig 58685 bp, 52 predicted proteins | sample S1v_2013CmetaG_FD_148618 | JGI IMG/M metagenome (GOLD analysis project Ga0196972, IMG submission 148618) | Soil microbial communities from Anza Borrego desert, Southern California, United States - S1+v_20-13C | ecosystem: Environmental > Terrestrial > Soil > Desert | place: USA: California...
CCAGCCCCTACCCGGGCAGCCCCGCCCTACCCGGGCAGCCAGAATGCCCGCCGCCGGCGTAGGCGCGTGCGCAATACGAATTGCGAATAGCGAAGTGAGATGCGAAGTTAACGCACCGCCTCCACCATCTTCTCCAGCTTGACCGCATCGGCGCAGAACAGGCGGATGCCTTCGGCCAGCTTCTCGGTCGCCATGGCGTCGTCGTTGAGCATCAGGCGGAAGGATTTCTCGTCGAGCGAGAGCTTCCGCATGTCTGCCGCCTGCGCCGCTTCCACGCTCAGCCTGCGTTCGACCGGCGCCTCGGACTCGGCCAGCTTCTGCAGCAGATCCGGGCTGATCGTCAACAGGTCGCAACCGGCCAGCTCGACGATCTGCGAAGTGTTGCGGAAGCTCGCTCCCATCACCTCGGTCGCGTGGCCGAACTTGCGGTAATAAGTGTAGATGCGCTTGACCGACTGCACGCCCGGATCCTCGACGCCCGCGTATTCCTGGCCGGTGGACTTCTTGTACCAATCGTAGATGCGGCCGACGAAGGGCGAGATCAACTGCGCCTTCGCCTCGGTGCAGGCGACCGCTTGCGGCAGCGAGAACAGCAGCGTCATGTTGCAGCGGATGCCTTCCTTCTCCAGCACCTCGGCGGCGCGGATGCCTTCCCAGGTCGAAGCGATCTTGATCAGCACGCGCTCGCGCGGGATGCCGGCGGCTTCGTACAGGGAAATCAGCGTGCGGCCTTTCTCGATCGTCGCCTCGGTGTCGAAGGACAGGCGGGCATCGGTCTCGGTCGAGACGCGGCCCGGGATCAGCTTCAGGATCTCCAGGCCGAAGGCGATCAGCAGGCGATCGACGATCTCGCCGACCGGCTTGCCCCCGTGGTCGCGCACCGCCTGTTCCAGCAGCGGCTTGTATTCATCCTTCTGCACGGCTTTCAGGATCAGCGACGGATTGGTCGTCGCATCGCGCGGCGCGAAGGCTTTCATGGCCTGGAAATCGCCGGTGTCGGCGACGATCGTGGTGTATTGCTTGAGTTGTTCGAGCTGGTTCATGGGACTGGAAAGAAAGGCAAGAAGGAACCCGCCATTGTACGCAATTCGTCGGTTCTGCCGGCGCCGCCGGCAAAGCGCAGAGGGCGATCAGCGGAAGAAGGAATCGAATTGCATGTCGAATTTCTGCAAGGCCTTTTGCGCGTTCTGCATCTTGTTGCGCGCTTCCGGGCCGCGCCGCAGGGCCAGGCCGACGGCAAGGATGTCGATCACCACCAGGTGCGCCAGGCGCGCCGAGATCGGCGTGTAGGGATCGATGTTGAAAGACAGGTCGATCGGCACCAGCACGGTCGCCAGCTCGGCCAGCGGCGTGCCGCTCGGCGTCAGGGCGATCACGTCGGCTTCCATCTTGCGCGCCAGCTGGATGCTGCGCAGGAGCGCCGCGCTGTTGCCGCGCTGCGAGATGGCGACCACCGTGTCGCCTTTCTGCAGCAGCGACGCGGCGATGCTGTGGATGTGCGGATCGCTGTAGGCGACCGTCGGCACGCCGGAGCGGAAGAACTTGTGCTGGGCGTCGGCCGCGACGATGCCGGACGTGCCCTGGCCGTAGAACTCGATCTTGTTCGAATGCGTCAGCACGTCGAGCGCGCGCTGGATGGCGTCCGGCTTCAGGTTGTTGCGCAGATCGAGCAGGGTGTTGATCGAGCGGCTGCAGATCTTGTTGCACAGGTCGGCCGCGAGGTCGTCCTGGGCCGGCGATTCGTCGGCGCCCGGCAGCGCCAGCGCCAGGCTTTGCGCCAGCTTGAGCTTGAATTCCTGCCAGCCGTCGTAGCCGATCGCGCGGCAGAAGCGCACCACCGTCGGTTCCGATACCTGCGCCTTCTTGGCGAGCGCCGTGATGTTTTCCGAAACCGCGAGGTCGGGATTCTTCAGCACCGTCAGCGCGACCTTGCGCTCCGATTTCGAGAGCGAATCGAGATGCGTCTTGATCGAGTCGAGCAGCATCGTCATAGTTCGGGCAGCGCTTCCTCGCGCCATTGCAGGCCGTCGCGGCCGATCAGGGCGCTGGCGGCGGCCGGTCCCCAGGTGCCCGCGGAATACGGTATCGGATCGGTATCCTCCTGGTCCCAATGGTTCAGGATCGGCTCGACCCATTCCCAGGCAGCTTCCAGTTCGTCGCTGCGCATGAACAGCGTCAGCTGGCCGCGCAGGATATCGAGCAGCAGGCGCTCGTAGGCTTCCATGCGCGGCATCTTGAAGCTTTCGCGGAAATCGAGTTCCAGCTCCACCGGCTTCAGGCGCATGCCGTCGCCGGGCGTCTTCGCCATCAGGTTCAGCTGCAGGCCTTCGTCCGGCTGCAGGCGGATCACCAGGCAGTTGGGCTGGAAGGTCGAGGTCGATTGCGCGAAGATCGAATGCGGAATGCTCTTGAAGCGCACCACGATCTCGGCCAGCTGGTCGGCCATGCGCTTGCCGGTGCGCAGGAAGAAGGGCACGCCAGCCCAGCGCCAGGTATCGATCTCGGCCTTCAGCGCGACGAAGGTCTCGGTGCGCGAACCCGGGTTGGCGCCCGGTTCCTTGCGATAGCCCGGCACCTCGACGCCGTTGACGTGGCCGCTGCGGTACTGGCCGCGGATCACGTTTTGCGCCAGCGTGGTCGGCGTGAAGCGGCGCAGCGAACGCAGCACCTTCAGCTTTTCGTCGCGCACCGCGTCGGCGTTGATCGATACCGGCGATTCCATGGCGACGATGCACAGCAGCTGCAGCAGGTGGTTCTGCAGCATGTCGCGCAGCGCGCCGGCGGTCTCGTAGAAGCCCATGCGGTTGCCGACGCCGATTTCCTCGGCGATCGTGATCTGCACGTCGGAAATCCATTCGCGCCGCCACAGCGGTTCGAACAAGACGTTGCCGAAGCGCAGCGCCAGCAGGTTCTGCACCGCTTCCTTGCCGAGGTAGTGATCGATGCGGAAGATCTGCGACTCGGAAAAGACGCGCCCGACCTCTTCGTTGATCTGCTTGGCGCTGGCCAGGTCGCGGCCGAGCGGCTTTTCGAGCACCACGCGCGAGTTCGGCGTGGCCAGGCCGATCTTGGCCAGGTTGTGGCAGATGGTGGAGAACAGGCTCGGCGGCGTGGCGAGATAGTAGACGCGCGTGACCTTGTTGTCGTCGCGCATGGCATCGACCAGGGCTTGGTAGGAAGCGGCGTCGGAAGCGTCGAGCGTCACGTAGACGATGCGTTCGCAAAACGCTTGCCATAGGGACAGGTCGAAATTGCTGGCGGCGATATGCGGCTTGGAGTTGCGGTCGACGTTCTCGAGGAATTCCTCGCGCGACCATTCGTGCCGGCCGACGCAGATGATGCGGGCGCTCGCCGGCAAATCCTTGGCTCGGTCGCGCGCATACATGGCCGGCAGGAGCTTGCGCATGGCGAGATCGCCGCTGCCGCCGAATAACACGAGGTCGAAATCTGCAATAGTCGTCATGATGAAAAACTTCCGTCAATAATCGCTGCTCGGAGTATCCGAGGAAAGAATCATAAAGCGCGCCGCGCGCGTTCGATCAGGCCGTTGGTCGAGCTGTCGTGCGCCTGCGGCATAGGCGCGCCGGCCAGTTCGTCCTGGATGCGTTTCGCCAGCACCTTGCCGAGTTCCACGCCCCACTGGTCGAAGCTGTTGACACCCCAGATCGCGCCTTGCACGAAGACCTTGTGCTCGTACAACGCGATCAAGGCCCCGAGCGTCGCCGGCGTCAAGGCATCGAGCAGGATCGTGCTGCTCGGACGATTGCCGGGAAAGGTCTTGTGCGGAACCAAGGCCGCGACCCGCTCCGGCGCCATGCCCTGCGCCTCCAGTTCCGCGCGCGCTTCCTCGGCCGTCTTGCCGCGCATGAAGGCTTCCGATTGGGCGAAGCAATTCGCCAGCAGGGCCGCGTGGTGGCCGGCCAGATCATGGCTTGGCTTCAAGGCGGCGATGAAATCCACGGGAATGATATCCGTTCCTTGGTGCAGCAATTGGAAATAGGCATGCTGGCCGTTAGTGCCGACGTCGCCCCAGATCACCGGGCAGGTTGCGACGTCGGCCGCGGTTCCGTCCGCTGTCACGCGCTTGCCGTTGCTTTCCATTTCCAGCTGTTGCAGATAGGCCGGGAACTGGGCCAGGTCTTGATGATAGGGAGCGATCGAGACGGAATGGGTACCGAAGAAATTGCGGTACCACACGCCGATCAGGGCCAGCAGCGCCGGCATGTTGCGCTCCAGCGGCGCGCTGCGGAAATGCTCGTCCATGGCATGCGCGCCGGCAAGGAACTCGGCGAAGCGCTGGTAGCCGACCGCCAGCGCCACCGGCAATCCGATCGCCGACCATACCGAATAGCGGCCGCCGACCCAATCCCAGAACTGGAACATATTGGCCGGGTCGATGCCGAATGATTTTACAGCGTCGGTGTTGGTCGATACCGCCACGAAATGCTTAGGCAGGTCGGATTCCTTGCCTGTTCGCAGGAACCAGGCGCGCGCCGAATGCGCGTTCATCATCGTCTCGGCCGTGGTGAAGGTCTTGGAGGCGACGATGAACAAGGTGGTTTCCGGGTCGACGGCTTGCAGCGCGGCATCGAGGTCGTGGCCGTCGACATTGGCGACGAAATGCAGTTTCAGGCGCGGATGCGCGTAATGACGCAAGGCGCGGCACGCCATTTCCGGCCCCAGGTCGGAGCCGCCGATGCCGATATTGACGATGTCGGTGATCGGCTTGCCGGTGTAGCCGAGCCAGGCGCCGGAACGCACGCGATCGGTGAAGGCTTGGATGCGTTCGAGGACCGCATGCACATCGAGGCCGACATCCTGGCCGTCGATGGCAACGGTCTTGCCGCGCGGCGCGCGCAAGGCCACATGCAATACCGAGCGCCGTTCCGTCGTATTGATCCTGGCGCCGGCGAACATGGCGTCGCGCTGCGCTTCCACGCCGCGCTCGCGCGCCAGCGACACGAGCAAGCGCAGGGTGGTTTCGGTCAGATGATTCTTGGAATAGTCGAGAAACAGGCCGGCCGCTTCCAGCGAGAACTTGTCGAAGCGCGCGGCATCGCCTGAGAACAGGTCGGGCAACTGCCATTGGCGCGCTTCGGAGAAGTGAGCTTGGAGCGCCTGGAATGCCGGCGCGACGGACAGTGATGGCATGACGGAGGACATGGTTGTCGAAAGAGGTTGAATGAACTATACAACAAAAGAAGGTAAATTCACTACAAAAATTTTGTGCGGGACGGCAATTGGCCAACATAAGGCCGGGCTTTCCCTTATTTTCTCCAAGGGCGGTGAGAAGGGGAGGAGATTGGTTGTTGAATCGGCGAGGCGCGGAAAGGGTGTCGAAAAAGCCTTGTGTTTGCAAAAAATGTAGTAAAATTTCAAAATCTTCTTCGGTAAGGATTTGAACATGTCTCTGCATCCGGTTATAGCCAAGGTCACCGAGAGAATCGTCGAGCGCAGCCGGCCGACGCGCGCCGCCTACCTCGAGCGGGTGGAGGCGGCGCGCCGCAAGGGCGCTCAGCGCGGCGCGTTGTCATGCACCAATCTCGCGCACGGCTTCGCGGCGTTCCCGGCGCATGACAAGCTCGTGCTCAAGCAACAGAAGCAACCCTCGGTGGCGATCGTGTCGGCCTACAACGACATGCTGTCCGCGCACCAGCCGTATGAATACTTTCCCCGCCTGATCAAGGAAGCCGTGCGTAAGGCCGGCGGCGTGGCGCAATTCGCCGGCGGCGTGCCGGCGATGTGCGACGGCGTCACGCAAGGCCAGCCCGGCATGGAACTGTCGCTGTTCTCGCGCGACACGATCGCGATGGCGACCGCGGTCGCGTTGTCGCACAACATGTTCGATTCCGTGCTGTATCTCGGCATCTGCGACAAGATCGTGCCCGGCCTCTTGATCGGCGCTCTGCATTTCGGCCATCTGCCGGCGGTTTTCGTTCCCGGCGGACCCATGACCTCGGGCATCTCCAATTCGGAAAAGGCGAAGATCCGCCAGCTGTATGCGCAAGGCAAGGTCGGCCGCGAGGAGTTGCTCGAATCCGAATCGCAGTCCTATCACGGCTCCGGCACCTGCACCTTCTACGGCACCGCCAACAGCAACCAGATGCTGATGGAGGTCATGGGCCTGCATCTGCCGGGCGCGGCCTTCATCAATCCCGGCACGCCGCTGCGCGACGCCTTGACCGCCGCCGCCGCGCGCCGCGCCGTCGAGATCAGCGCGCTCGGCGACGACTACATTCCGGTCGGCCGCGTGGTCGACGAGAAATCGATCGTCAATGCCGTCGCCGCGCTGCTCGCCACCGGCGGTTCGACCAACCACACCTTGCACTGGATCGCGGTCGCCAAGGCGGCGGGCATCGTGATCGACTGGAACGATTTCGATGCGCTGTCCTCGGTCGTGCCGTTGATCGCGCGCATCTATCCGAACGGCGAAGCCGACGTGAATCATTTTCATGCCGCCGGCAGCACCGGTTATGTGATCCGCGAGTTGCTCGACGCCGGCCTGCTGCACGAAGACGTGACGACGGTGCTCGGCAAGGGCTTGCGCTCGCATTGCGCCGAACCCTTCCTCGAGGGCGAGGCGGCGGTGTGGCGCGCCGCTCCCGCGAAGAGCGGCGATCCCGACGTGCTGCGCCCGGTGGCCGAGCCGTTCTCGAAGGACGGCGGCTTGCGCCTGGTCCAAGGCAATCTCGGCCGCGCGATCATGAAGGTGTCGGCGGTCAAGCCGCAGCATCGCAGCGTCGAGGCGCCGGCGATCGTCTTCGATTCCCAGGAAGCTTTCATGGAGGCTTACAAGGCCGGCCGGCTCGACCGCGATTTCGTCGCCGTCGTCCGCTTCCAGGGGCCGCGCGCCAACGGCATGCCCGAGCTGCATGCCTTGACTCCCGCGCTCGCCAACCTGCAGGATGCCGGCCTCCGCGTGGCGCTGGTGACCGACGGTCGCATGTCGGGCGCGTCGGGCAAGGTGCCGGCGGCGATCCACGTGTCGCCGGAGGTGCTGGCGGGCGGGCCGCTCGGCCGCGTGCGCGACGGCGACGTGATCCGGCTCGATGCCGAGACCGGCGTGCTGCAGGCGCTGGTCGACGAGAAAGAGTGGGCGGCGCGCAGCAATGCGACGGCCGACCTGTTCGCCGACCACGTCGGCATGGGGCGCGAACTGTTCGCCGTGTTCCGCAACGCCGTGAGCGAAGCGGAGCAGGGCGCGGCCACCTTCGGCCTGCCGCCGCCGCTGCACATGCCGGAGGAAACCGACAACGTATTGCATGCGCCGGAAGGCACACCTTCCGACGAGGATCATCTGATCCGCCGCTGAACGCGCCGTCATCAACGAACCATGGAAACCGACATGACCCTGCTCGACATCATGCGCGCCTCGCCGGTGATCCCGGTGATCGCCATCGACAATCCCGACTATGCCGTCCCGCTCGCCAAGGCGCTCGTCGCCGGCGGCATCCGCGTGCTGGAAGTCACGCTGCGCACCGCGCATGGCTTGCCGGCGATCCGCGCCATGGCCGAACAGGTGCCCGACGCCATCGTCGGCGTCGGCACCCTGACCCAGCCCGAGGAATTCGCGGCGGCGCGCGATGCCGGCGCGGTATTCGGCGTTTCGCCCGGCCTGACGCCGTCCCTGATCGCCGCCGCCAAGTCGAGCGGCTTGCCGCTGCTGCCGGGGGTGATGACGCCGTCGGAAGTGATGGCGGCGCGCGAGCAGGGATTCCGGCAGTTGAAGCTGTTCCCGGCGGTGCCTGCCGGCGGCGTCGGCATGCTCAATGCCTTGGCCGGACCGCTCGGCGACGTGATGTTCTGCCCGACCGGCGGCATCTCCATCGAGACCGCGCCGCAATTCCTGGCGTGCAAGAACGTCGCCTGCGTCGGCGGCTCCTGGCTGACGCCGAAAGATGCGATGCAGTCGGGGAATTGGCAGCGGATCACCGACCTCGCGCTGGCGGCCGCGCGCCTGCGCCAGGAGGCATAGGGCAGCGCGCCGCGCGACGGCGCGTGCTACCATTCCGCGGTCTTGTCGATCTGGGTCGCCTCGGCGATTCGAGAACCATGGATCATTCCCACATCATCGATACGCCAGCCCGGCTCGAAGCGCTGTTCGGTCCGGTCGGCGAAGCCTCGCTGCGCAAGCAGGTCGCATATCTGCATCCGGTCTACCGATCGATGATCGCCGCCTCGCCGTTCGCGGTCCTCTCCACCGTCGGACCGAACGGTCTGGACGCTTCTCCGCGCGGCGATGCTCCGGGGTTTGTCAAGGTGCGGGACGAGAAGACGCTGCTGCTGCCGGAACGGCGCGGCAACAACCGCATCGACAGTCTGCGCAACATACTCGCCGATCCGCGCGTCGGCCTGCTGTTTCTCATCCCCGGCGTCGGCGAAACCTTGCGCGTCAACGGCACCGCCCGCATCTCGGTGGATCCTGCCTTGCTCCAGGAATTCTCGGTGCAGGGAGCGCCGCCCAAGTGCGTCCTCGAGATCACGATCGAGGAAGCGTTCTTCCAGTGCGCCCGCGCGGTGCTGAGGTCGAATCTCTGGCATCCGCTGCCCCCGGAAATCCTGGAGACCGTGCCGTCGGCCGGCACCGTGCTCGCCGCGCTGACCGCGAACGATATCGACGGCCAACAATACGATCGGGCGCTGCCGGAGAGGCAGCGCTCCACGCTGTATTGACGCTAGCTCGCGCCGCTGCCGTAAGCCGCCGCCCGATTCCGCCCGGAGTGTTTCGCCTTGTAGAGCGCGCGGTCGGCGGCGCCGATCATGTGCGCGACCGTGGCATTGTGCTGCGGTATCTGGGTCACCACGCCGAGACTGATCGTGACCCGCTTGGCGACACTCGAGAAGGCGTGCTCGAGTTCTAGCGCCTCGACTTCGCGGCGCATCATCTCGGCGATCCGCATGGCGCCGTCGGCATTGGTGTCCGGCAGGATCGCCATGAATTCCTCTCCGCCGTAGCGCGCCAGCAGATCGCACGGCCGGCCCAGCACGCGCGTGAGCGCGCCGGCGATCTGGATCAGGCATTCGTCGCCTTTCTGGTGGCCGTAATTGTCGTTGTAGCTCTTGAAGCAATCGACGTCGACCATGATGAGCGACAGCGGCGAGACGTTGCGCTTGGCGCGCCGGAATTCGTCATCCATGTGGGCGTCGAAGCGGCGCCGGTTGGCGATGCCGGTCAAGCCGTCGAGCAGGGTCTGCGACTGCAGCTCCAGCGCCTGCTCGCGCAATTGCTTTTCGCGCGCCACCGCCATGCTGACGTCGGTGACCTGGATCAGGCAGTGGCGCGGCTGGTTGCCGAATTCGAGCGGCATCACTTGCACCGCCTGCTGGATGCGGGTGCCGGCGGCGGCATCTTCCGCCGAGGCGTAGAGCGGCAGCGGCGCCTTGTTCAAGGTCTGCGAGATGAGCGAGGAGAAATTGTTCTTCAGTGCGCCGACGACCGCTTGATGCAGGCGGCCGTTGGCGAGCTCGGGGAACAGCTCGGTGAGCGACCTGCCGAGCATGGCCGATGCCGGCTGCTGCGCGTGGCGCTCCATCCAGTCGTTCCATAGCACGATGCGTTGGTCGGCGTCGAGCACGATCAGGCCCGCGTTCACGGCCCTCACGACGCTCGCGAACAGCTGAAGCTGCTGATCGAGTGAATTTTCCGCGGAAGTCAACGTCCGATCCTGGCGAGATAGTTGTCGATGTACTGCCGCAAATCCTGCAGCGCGGTCAGGTCGAGCAGGAAGGCGACATAGCCGTTGATCTGGTGCTTCTCGATGTTGAAGTCGATCTTGAGCGTCAGCACCAGGCCGTCCCACTGGCTGCCGGAGTGGCTGAGGATCTCGTCGCTGGTGCCGACGTGGTAGATCGGCAGCGAGCCTTGCAATTCCTTGCCCGCGATATTGGCGAGCGTGCTCATGCAGGAATTGAGGATGATGTTGCCGATCTCGCTCATCGCCTCCTGCTCCATGTCGGACAATTCGTCCATCGACACCGTCTGGCCGATCATGAGGCGGACGATCTCGAGGCTCTTCTCCTCGGGGAACATGAGGATGGCTTCGGTATTGAAGGCGCCTTCGTAATGCTGGGTGATGGCGCAGATGCGGCGGCCATCCTTGTTGCCGAGCGCCTTCGCGCATTCGGCGCGCGTCTGGAACAGGATGGCCGGCACCGACATCGTGACTTCTTCGTGCACGATCTGGCTCATGGCCGCCGCGGCTTGCCCGACGCCTTGATTGAACAGCTCGACCAGGGCGTCGTGCTCGAGTTCGGAGAGGTTGAACATCACGCGGTTTCCACGCTGGTCACGATTTGCTGGATGCGCTCTTCGGTCACCGGCTTTTCGACGAAACCGACGCCGAGCGCCTGCGCCTTGTTGCGTATGGCGTCCTGGACATTGGCCGTCATCAGGGTGATATTCACCGCGGGCCGCTTGGCGCGCAGTTTTTCGATCGCCGCCATGCCGCCCATGCCCGGCATGTTGACGTCCAGCAGGATCAGGTCGGGCGCGATGCTGTCGAGCTTGTCCAGCGCCTCCTCGCCGGTCGCCGCCTCTTCGATCTTCCAGTCCGGACGCAGGGCTAAGATGAATTGCCGCGACAGCAGGCGCGAGACGCGGCTGTCGTCGACGATCAGGATTGTTGTCATAGCTGTAATTCCCGTGGTGTTCCGGTGAAAGTGTTTCGTACGGATAACGCTTAGTCTACCCCTCGCGCTCAGCGATTTGCTACTGCGGCGTTGCAAATTCGGGAAAAGCGTTGCCGCTCCGCTAAAGCGTCGGCTTCAGTGCAGGCTAACTTGCACGGCAAGTTAAGCGGCTTTGCCGCGGCCGGAGCTAAAATGTCGGCTTTCCTTCTACACGCTTTTCCATCATGACCCAGGACGAACTCAAGCAAGCGGTCGCCCGCGCCGCCATCGACTATGTCGTCGACGGCGAAATCATCGGCGTCGGCACCGGTTCCACAGCCAATTTCTTCATCGATGAACTCGGCAAGATCAAGGATCGCATCAAGGGCGCGGTTGCCTCGTCGGAAGCGACCGCCGCGCGGCTGGAGCTGCACGGCATCCGGGTATTCGATCTGAACGACGTGACTTCCCTCGCCGTGTATATCGATGGCGCCGACGAGATCACGCCGCAGGGCGCGATGATCAAGGGCGGCGGCGCCGCGCTCACGCGCGAGAAGATCGTCGCTTCGGTCGCCGCCAAGTTCGTCTGCATCGCCGACGGCTCCAAGCTGGTCGACATGCTCGGCAAGTTCCCGCTGCCGGTCGAAGTCATCCCGATGGCGCAAGCCGCCGTCGCGCGCAAGCTGGCCGCGCTCGGCGGCAGGCCGCAATTGCGCATGCGGGACGGCAGGCCGGTTCTTACCGACAACGGCTGCATGATCCTCGACGTGGCCGGTTTTCGGATCACGAATCCGGTCGAGCTCGAAGCGCAGATCAACGCGATTCCGGGCGTCGTGACGGTCGGCCTGTTCGCGCAGCGTGGCGCCGACGTCGGCTTGCTCGGCACTGCCGAGGGCGTCAAGACGTTGACCTTCTGATCCCGCGCCGTCAAGGCCGGCGCACCAGCATTCGATACGACATCAGGGCAGCGGCGCCGCAGACGGCCATGACCGCGCCCATGGCGTGCGCCGTGCCGTCGTTGAGCGCGCCGACGGCCGCGCCGGCCGCGCTGGCCGCGCCGAACCGCACGGTTCCCAGCAGGGCGGAGGCGCTTCCCGCCCGTTGCGCATGGCCGGCCATGGCGCCGGCCGACGAATTCGGCCCGATGAAGCCGAGCAGGGCGACGAAGCCGAACAAGGGCAGAAGCAGGCCCGGCAGCGCCGGGAGGAAGCCGTAGGCGGCCAGGAGCAGCAGCAGGCCGGCGGCGGCGAGCGCCATCAGCGCGGCATTCAGTATCTGCCCCGCGTCGCGGGCCGCCAGCAAGCGATGATTGAGCTGGGATGCCGCGATCAGGCCGCATGCGTTCACGCCGAATATCCAGCCGTAGGCTTGCGGAGATACGCGATGCAATTCCATCAGGACGAACGGCGAGCCGGCGATGTAGGCGAACATGCCGGCGCTGGCGAAGCTGCCGGCGAGCCCGAAGCCGAGGTAACGGCGGTCCGCCAGCAAGCCGGCGTAGGTGCGCAATGCCTGCCGGACCGATGCGCTCTGCGCATGGCGGGCGTCCAGCGATTCGGCCAGCATGAAGCGGATGGCGATCAAGCCGGACAAGCCGCAGCCCGCCAGTATCCAGAAGATCGAACGCCATCCCCAGGCATCCAGCAGTTGCGCGCCCGCCAGCGGCGCCAGCATGGGGGCGACCCCCATCACCAGCACCAGCCGCGACAGCGCGCGCGCCGCGTCCTGCTGCGAGTGGAGGTCGCGCACGATCGCCAGCGGGATCACGATGCCGGCGCAGCCGCCCAGCGCCTGCAGGAAACGCCAGGCGTATAGCGCCTCGATATCGGGCGCCAGGGCGCAGCCGGCCGATGCCAGCGTGTATAGCGCGAGCCCGACGAACAGCGGCGGCTTGCGTCCGAAGCGATCCGACAAGGGCCCGTAAAAACCTTGGCCGAACGCCATGCCGATGAAATAGGCGGCCAGGGTGAATTGCGCGGCGCCAGCGTCGGCGCCGAATTCGCGGGCAATGGCGGGCAGGGCCGGCAGGTACATGTCGATCGATAACGGAGCGAATGCCACCAGCGCACCGAGCAGCGGGATGAGCCAGGCGGATCGGGCTGGAAGCCGCGATCGAAGCGCGGAATTCTTCATTTGATGAGGTGGATGGTTGATTTGATCAACCAATATAGCGAGTCATGGTTGACTTTGTCAACTAAATTGGCGGACGCATGGCCGGAACCGGCGCGCCGGGAAAGGCGTGGGAAATAGGAAAAGTCCGCGCTAGACGGCCGGCACCGCTTCAGGCGCCGACATTGCTGCGCAGGCGCTCCAAGAGGCGTATCGCTTGCTCGCGCTCGCCGGCGTCGAAGCCGGCCATCAGCGATTTCGCGAGCCGCTTGCGGTGCTGCTGCACGCGCTTCTGGGCGGTACGGCCCTCGTCGGTCAGGCTCAGCCGCAGGCTGCGGCGGTCGTCCGGGCGGGCCGTGCGCCGCAGCAGGCCGCGTTCTTCCAATTGCTTGATGACGCGCGTGATCTGCGCCTTGTCGCGCCCGCTGTGCTGTACCAGGTCGGCCTGACTGCTGTCCGGATTGCGGGCGACGAAGTTGAGCGCGCGCGCCTCCATCGCGGTGAGTTCCGCGCCGTCGTCGCGCAAGGACGATTGGAGGTTGGCCTTGAGCGCGAAGATCAATGCGTTCAGCAGATCGAGAACGTCTTCATCCTGATGCGAGGGCATGAGGAGATGCGGGTTGCGTATCGCCGCGAGGCCGTCTTATTCGGACGGCGGCACGTAGCCCGAGGCGACGTCGGCGCCTTCGCCGAAGAAATGCTTTTCCATCTGCGCCGCCAGGTATTTGCGGGCGCGCACGTCGGCCAGGTTCAGGCGGTTTTCATTGACCAGCATCGTCTGGTGCTTGAGCCAGGCGGCCCAGGCCTCCTTGGAAACGTTTTCGTAGATGCGTTTGCCGAGTTCGCCGGGATAGGGCGGGAAATCGAGTCCTTCGGCTTCCTTGTTGAGCTTGATGCAGTGGATCATGCGGGGCATAGTAGATATCCAGTCAGTGATGAAATGTTGGGGGCAGAGTGCCGTTTCACTCGAGCCTTACCGGCCGTCTCTGCTCCACGATGGGTTACAAGTTCTTTATCAATACCAACGACTTGCGTTGCCAGTTGTACATGTGCTGGCGGTCTTTCGGCAGGTCGTCGACCGTGGCGTTCACAAAGCCGCGCTTCAAGAACCAGTGGGCGGTGCGCGTGGTCAATACGAACAGTTTCGTGAAGCCGGCGGCGCGGGCGCGGTTTTCCATATGCTTCAGGATACGCTCGCCGTCGCCCTGGCTCTGCACTTCCGGATTGACGGTCAGGCAAGCCATTTCGGCCATTTTTTCCGCCGGGAAGGGATAGAGCGCTGCGCACCCGAAGATCACGCCGTCGTGTTCGATGACCGAGAAATACTCGATCTCGCGCTCGATCAGTTCGCGGCCGCGCTTGACCAGCGTGCCGTCGGCTTCGAGCGGTTCGATCAGCTTCAGGATGCCGCCGACGTCTTCGATGGTCGCCTCGCGCAGGGTTTCCAGCTTCTCCGTACTGAGCATCGTGCCGACGCCGTCGTGGGTGAAGACTTCGAGCAGCACCGATCCATCCATCGCGAACGGCACGATATGCACGCGCGGCACGCCGGCGCGGGAAGCCTTGACGCAATGCTGGAGATAGAACGCGGAATCGCTCGGCAGGTGTCCGTTCTTCAGCAGGCCCTCGGCCTGCGCGGCCGTCAGCTCGTACACCGCCTTGCCGTCGGCGTCGGTCAGGGTCGGCGTTTCGGACACGAAGATCAGCTTGTCGGCGCGCAGCGCGATGGCGGCCGAGGTCGCGACGTCTTCCATCGCCAGGTTGAAGGCTTCGCCGGTCGGCGAGAAGCCGAGCGGAGACAGCAGCACCAGCGCGCCGGCGGAGAGGATGGGATGGATCTTGTCGTAGGCCACCTTGCGCGTGACGCCGGTCATTTCCAGATCGATGCCGTCGATCACGCCGATCGGGCGGGCAGTCACGAAATTGCCGGAAATGATGCGGATCTCGGCGTGCGCCATCGGCGTATTCGGCAAGCCCTGGCTGAAGGCCGCTTCGATATCGAGGCGCAGTTCGCCGGCCGCTTCCTTGGCGCACTCCATGGCGGCGGCATCGGTGATGCGCAAGCCGTTGTGGTAGCGCGATTGCACGTTGCGCAGCGCCAGCTGCTCCAGCACCTGCGGGCGGGAGCCGTGCACGACGACAACCTTGATGCCGAGCGCATGCAACAGCGACAAATCCTGGGCCAGGACCGGCAAGGCGCCGGCCGCGACCAGCTCGCCGGGGAAGGCGACGACGAAAGTCTTGCCGCGAAAGGCATGCACATAGGGCGCGACCGAGCGCAGCCATTGAACGAATTCGGTGGGGTTTTCCATGACGCGGATTATAATGCGACCCGCCATGTCAGTACCTGAATCCCCCAAAAAAGCCCGGCCGGACGCCACACCGAATAGCGAACGCAAGGCCGACGGCCGCTCCGCCGAGAGCGGTTCTCCGGAGCGCCGGCCGCAGGAGCGCCGCCAGGCCGAACGCCGGCCGCAGGAGCGCCGCGCGGAATCCGCGCCGGCGCCGATCGAGCGCAATCCGCTGCCGCCGATCGTCTTTCCCGAGGAATTGCCGGTATCCGGCAAGCGCCACGAGATCGCCAAGGCATTGCAGGAGCACCAGGTCATCATCGTCTGCGGCGAGACCGGTTCCGGCAAGACCACCCAATTGCCCAAGATCTGCCTCGAGCTCGGCCGCGGCCGCGGCGGCCTGATCGGCCATACCCAGCCGCGCCGCATCGCGGCATCGTCGACCGCCAAGCGCATCGCCCAGGAACTCGGCTCGCCGCTCGGCGAGCACGTCGGGTTCAAGGTGCGTTTCACCGATACCTTGTCGAAGGGCGCTTCGGTCAAGTTGATGACCGACGGCATCCTGCTGGCCGAGACCCAGACCGATCCGCTGCTCAAGCAATACGACACGATCATCATCGACGAGGCACATGAACGCAGCCTCAACATCGATTTCCTGCTCGGCTATCTCAAGCAATTGCTGCCGCGCCGGCGCGATCTGAAGGTCATCATCACGTCGGCGACGATCGATGCCGACCGCTTCGCGAAGCACTTCGGGACGGCCGACCGGCCGGCGCCGGTGATCGAAGTCTCGGGACGGCTGTATCCGGTCGAGGTCCGCTACCGCCCGGTCGAATCCTATGAGAAGTCCGAGACCAGGCCGGCGCCGGCGGCGGCGCAAAAGGGGAGGGAACAGCGCGACCTGATGGACGCGGTGGTCGATGCCGTGGACGAACTGGCGCGCATCGGCCCCGGGGACGTGCTGGTGTTCCTGCCCGGCGAGCGCGAGATCCGCGACGCCGCCGAAGCCTTGCGCAAGCATCATCCGACGCCGGGCTTGTCACACCCTGAGATATTGCCGCTGTTCGCGCGCCTGTCGGTGCAGGAGCAGGAACGCGTGTTCAAGCCTTCGAACGCGCGCCGCATCGTGCTCGCTACCAACGTCGCCGAAACCTCGCTGACGGTGCCCGGTATCCGTTACGTGGTCGACGCCGGGCTGGCGCGCGTCAAGCGTTACAGCTATCGCAACAAGGTCGAGCAGTTGCAGATCGAGCCGGTGGCGCAATCGGCGGCCAACCAGCGCGCCGGCCGTTGCGGCCGCGTCGCCGCCGGCGTCTGCATCCGCCTCTACGACGAACAGGATTACCTGCAGCGGCCGAAGTTCACCGATCCCGAGATCCTGCGTTCCTCGCTGGCGGCGGTGATCCTGCGCATGAAGTCGCTGCGGCTGACCGACGTCGAGACCTTTCCCTTCATCGAGCCGCCGATGGGCCGCGCGATCGCCGACGGCTATCAGCTGCTGCAGGAACTGGGCGCGGTCGACGACGACAACCAGTTGACGGCCGTCGGCAGACAGCTCGCCAAGCTGCCGCTCGATCCGCGCGTCGGCCGCATGATCCTGGCGGCGCGCGACAACGCTTGCCTGAACGAGATGCTGATCATCGCGTCGGCGCTGTCGGTGCAAGACCCGCGCGACCGGCCGCTGGAGGCGCAGAACGCCGCCGACAACGCGCACAAGAAGTTCGCCGACGAGAAATCGGAATTCCTCGGCTATCTCAAGATATGGAAGTGGTTCGAGGAGGCGATCGAGCATAAGAAATCCAACCGCCAGCTGCAGGAAAACTGCCGCGAGAACTTCCTGTCGCAATTGCGCCTGCGCGAGTGGCGCGACGTGCATTCGCAACTCCTGACCATCGTGAAGGAGCAGGGCTGGCGCCTCAATGACGCGCCCGCGACCTACGAGCAGTTGCACACCGCCTTGCTGGCGGGCTTGCTCGGCAATGTCGGCTTCAAGGCCGAGGACGAACCCCATTACCTAGGTGCGCGCGGCATCAGGTTCCATATCTGGCCCGGCTCGCAGCTGTCGAAGAAGGCGGGCAAGTGGGTCATGGCGGCCGAACTGGTCGAAACGACGCGCCTGTATGCGCGCTGCATTGCCCAACTCCAACCGGAATGGCTGGAGCGCATCGGCGGCCACTTGCTCAAGAAATCCTACGGCGAGCCGCGCTGGGAAAAGCGCAGCGCGCAGGTGACGGCATCCGAGCGCGCGACGCTGTACGGCCTGGTGGTGTATAGCCAGCGCCGGATCAACTACGGCGCCATCAATCCGAAAGAGGCGCGCGAGATCTTCATCCGCGACGCCCTGGTCGGCGGCGATTTCGAGACGCGCGCGCCGTTCCTCGCCCACAACCAGAAGCTGGTGCGCGAGATCGAAAACCTCGAGCACAAGTCGCGCCGGCTCGACGTGCTGGTCGACGAATCGCTGATCGCCGCGTTCTACGACAAGCTGATCCCGGCCGACGTCTGCAACGGCATCGCCTTCGAGAAATGGCATAAGGAAGCGACGGCCAAGAATCCGAAGCTGCTGCACTTGAATCGCGACGACCTGATGCGCCACGAAGCCGCCGGCGTCACCACCGACCTGTTCCCGAAGCAGATGACGGTGGCCGGCATCGCGATGAGCCTGTCCTATCACTTCGAACCCGGCGCGGCGCGCGACGGCGTGACGCTCACCGTGCCGCTGTATGCCTTGAACCAGGTATCGATGGAGCGCTGCGAATGGCTGGTGCCCGGCATGCTCAAGGAAAAGGTGCACCTGCTGCTCAAGTCGCTGCCGCAGAAGCTGCGCCGCCATTGCGTGCCGCTGCCGGAGTACGCGGCGGGATTCTTCGATCGCGTCGATGACAGCAAGACCTTCGGGCGCGGCAGCCTGATCGATGCCTTGATCTCCGATCTGCGCGCGCAGAAGAGCATGCTTGTCAAGACCACCGATTTCAAGCTCGAGACCTTGCCGGCGCATCACTTCATGAATTTCAAGGTGATCGACGAGCACGGCCGCCAGCTCGACATGGGCCGCAACCTGGCCGCCTTGCAAGCCGAGTTCGGCGGCAAGGCGCGCGAGAGTTTCCAGAAACTGGCGGAACACACCGCGGTCGCTCCGCCCGACGGCGAGGCGGCGGCGCCGCGCCGTCCGGCCGTCGCCAAGGCGGATCCGGAGACCGGCGGCCGGACGGCCGCGCCGGCCTCGCACCAGAACCTGACCGCGTGGACCTTCGGCGAACTGCCCGAACTGCTCGAGATCCAGCAAGGCAAGCAGACGCTGATCGGCTTTCCGGCGTTGGTCGACAAGGGTGGCCACTGCGATATCGAAGTCTTCGACGATCCGAACGAGGCCGCGCGCATCCACCGCGCCGGCATGCGCCGCCTGTTCGCCTTGCAGTTGAAGGAACAGCTGAAGTTCCTCGAAAAGAACGTTCCCGGCCTGCAGCAGATGGGCATGCAGTTCATGGCGCTCGGCACGCAGGAGGAATTGCGCGACCAGATCATCCAGGCCGGCCTCGACCGCGCCTGCCTGCAAGAGCCGCTGCCGCGCAATGCCGAGGAATTCAACATCCGCAAGGACGAGGGCAAGGCGCGCCTTAACCTGCTGGTCAATGAAATCGCGCGCCTGACGGGGCAGATTCTTGCCGAGTACTATGTATTGCCGAAGAAACTGCAAGGCATCAAGGCGCATGCCCAGGCAGTCGTCGACATCCAGTCGCAGCTGCAGGCGTTGATCGGCAAGCGTTTCGTGGTCGAGACCGATTACGCGCAGCTGGCGCATTTCCCGCGCTACCTGAAGGCGATCAACGTCCGCATCGATAAGCTGCGCGCCGATCCCGCGCGCGATCAACGCCTCTTGGCGGAATGGAATACCATCGCCTTACCGTGGCAGCGCGCGCAAAAAGGCGGCGCCGGCAAGAATGATCCGAAGATGATCGAGTTCCGCTGGCTGCTGGAGGAATTGCGCGTATCGCTGTTCGCGCAGGAATTGCGAACGCCGATGCCGGTGTCGGTGAAGCGGCTGCAGAAGGTGTGGGAATCGATGCAGCGCTAGTTCTCGAATCGGGCGAACTATCATGTCGATATGACCTACCATCTGCTCGCCGACCTGGTCTTGCTATTGCATGCCGCGTTCGTCGCGTTCGCGGTGTTCGGCGGGCTGCTCGCGCTGCGCTATCCCAGGATGCCGTGGTTCCACCTGCCGGCGCTGGCATGGGGCGTGGCGGTCGAATCGCTGGATTGGATCTGCCCGTTGACGCCGCTGGAGAACCGGCTGCGGCGCCTCGGCGGCGAAGCCGGTTACGACGCGGGATTCGTCGAGCACTACATCGGCATGGTCCTGTATCCGGAATCCCTGGCGCTGGAGTTGCGATACCTGTTGGCGATCGGCTTGATTGCCGTCAATGTCGCGGTGTATGTCATGGTCGCGCTATCGCGCAAGAAACGTTAAGGAAACGTAGTCATGAAGTCCCTGCCTCCCACGACGACAGTCGAACTCGGCGCCGCGACGCTGGAATACCTCGTGTCCGGCACGGGATCGCCCGCGATCGTCTTGATCAACGGCGCCGGCGGTCCGATCGCAGGCTGGCACCGGGTGTTTGCCGAGCTCGCGCGATCGGGGACCGTTTTCGCTTACAACCGTCTCGGCATCGGCAAGAGCAGCAAGCCTGCTGAGCCGCAGACGGGCGAATCGATGGTCGAAACCTTGCGCGCGCTGTTGATCAAGGCAGAGCTTCCGCCGCCCTATGTGCTCGTCGGCCATTCTTTCGGCGGCCTCATCGCCAATCTGTTCGCCCGCCGTCATCCGGAGGAAGTCGCGGGAGTGGTGTTTCTCGATGCCACGGCGCCGGAAGATGTGGCGGTAATGGCGGCTCACGAGAGTGCGCTGCAACGCTGGCTCAAGAGCGCCGTCGACCTGTTGTTCGGCGCGGACGTGTTCGGCGAAACGACGCATGCCCGGCGCACGGTCGAATTGCTCGAGCAGGCGCCCCCGTTTCCCGCCGTTCCGCTGGCCGTCGTCACCGGCGGCAAACCGGCGCTGCGAGGACTGACGCCGGCCCGGGCGCTGGAGGCGCGCGCGGAACACCAGCGGCGACTGGCATCGTTGTCGCCGCGCGGGAAGCAGATCATGGCGGCCCGGAGCGGGCATTTTCCTCAGTTTTCCGAACCGGAACTGGTGGTGCGCGCCGTGCGCGACGTCATCGCGGCCGCGCGCACGGAATCCGTCGAGCAAGGCGAAGGCTGACGCGGAATGCCGGATGCGCGAAGGCGTGGCATAGTATCGCCTGCCATCGGTAGCGGAAGACGTGAGAGCCGATGCAAGGCCAAACGAATATTTCGAGGAGAACGCCCATGATGTACAAAGGCAGCTGCCATTGCGGCAAGATCGCGTTTCAGGTCGAGGGAGAATTGAGCGGCGCGATGGCTTGCAATTGCTCGATCTGCTCCCGCAAGGGAGCGCTCATGTGGTTCGTGCCGCGCGACAGGGTAAGGCTGCTGACGCCGGAAGACGCGCTCGGCACCTACACGTTCAACAAGCACGTCATCAAGCATCGTTTTTGCCCGACCTGCGGCATGCATCCCTACGGCGAAGGCGTGGACCCGGCCGGCAACGCCATGGCGGCGATCAACATTCGCTGCCTCGAGGACATCGATCTCGATGCCATTCCGATCCAGCATTTCGACGGACGCTCGCTATAGCCTTCCGCCTCGCCGTCACTCCGGCGGCAGCGCCCGCTGCACGAAGCGCTGGTTCGGCGGCGGAAAAATCTTGCTGAAGTCGTATTTGCCGACGTTGCGGGCGTCCAGCACTTCGATGTCGGGCCCGACCCGTTTCGCGTGCGGCTTCTTTTCCAGCGCGCGGACGGCAAGATCGAGCGCGATGCGCGCCTGCAGCACAGGCGCGTCGCTGGGCGCGGCGACCACGCGGCCTTGCTCGATCAGTTCGACCACCGGTTCGGTCGCATAGAAGGCGATCGCCTTGGTCGCGGTCCGTCCGTAGAACTTGAGGTAGTTCGAGGCGACTTCGATGGAGACCGCGTTGCCGAGGATGTAGTCGGGCGCGTGTTTCTGGAGCAGCTCGCGCACCAGGGCCATCTGGCTGGTCAATGCCGTCGGCGCGTAACCGGCGTGGATCAGTTCCACCGGCTGGCCTTGCAGCGCGCGCGCCAGGCCTTGCTCGGCATCCGTCACCCAGCCGGCTCCCTTCGGGCCGGGGAACCAGAGCATCTTGATCGGCCGGGCGCCGGCGTGTGTCAGCAGGTAGCGCGCCGCCGCGCCGGACATGTCGGCGAAGTCGACCAGCGATTTCGCGGTCACGTCGGGACTCGTGACGCCATTCACCAGGTCGATCACCGGGACGCCGTGCCGCGCGGCGCGGGCGATGTCGCCGTTCAATCCGTCGGCCGAGATCGCCGCCAGCACGATCGCATCGGCTTTCATGCCCAGGCAATCGGCGAATTGCTTGCGCTGCACGTCGAGATGATCATAGCCGCCGGCCTGGTAGATGCCGATCCTGACGCCGAGCCGCTCGGCTTCGGTGTCCAGCCCCCAGGAGACGCCCCACCAGTATTTATCCTTGGCGTGCGGCAGCAGGGCGCAGATGCGCCAGGGCTTGTCGGCATGCGCGAGAGCTTGATAAGCGACGACCTTGCCGTCGGATACGGTATTGACCGGGAACCATTCGTCCGCGGCGGCGTTGGCCGACAGCATCAGCAGGCTCAGAACGTAACGCATCCTTCCTCCCTTGTATACGGGTTCGGGCACGGCACTTCCTCGGCCATTCTAGTCAATAAAATGCGCTCTAGCCATAAAACTCCGACCCGGCCGGAGCTCCCGCGCCGAACCGGTTTCCGGCTTGCCGCATCTTTGCAGTACACTTCCCGCGCGAACCGGAGTACGGCGCGGACATGCCGTACGCGGGATGGCTTGCAACACAACCATGGACAAGGAGAAGAAGATGGCGGAGATGGCAGCCGGCTCGTCGGTGCGCGACGGGGCGAAGCGGGTTCAGGTGTTCAATTCCGGCCTCGAGGTGTGGCTGTACGACGACGGCAACCTGGGTGCGATCCGCGGTCCCGCAGGCGTGGACTACGCCGCCGATGAAGACCATCCGAGGTTCGCCGAGCTGATGCGGCAAGGGCTGCTCGCCGGCTACGATCTCTACCAGGACGACGGCATCGACGTCGAGGTGCTGGTCGGAGCGCCGCTCTCCGCCTCCGAGCTCGCGGTTTCGCGCTGGCTCGAGCCGCAAACGACGTTCCTGCGGTTGCCGTCGGGACGGCTGTGCATCGAGTCGACCGATGCCAGCCGCCTGGGGCCCGAAGACCCGATGGACGAGGGCGCCGTGGTGGAGGCGCCGCCCGGCGATTACCGCGTCACGCTGTACCGGATCGATCACGAGGCGCTCGAACGGGAAGGACTGGAATGGGACGGGCCGCAGGAAATCATCGTGCTGACGCCGGACGGAGCGTGCGCCGAGGCGGCCGCTCATCTGCTTCCGTTCCAGCCGCGCCGCGACCTGGACTGGGTCGGCAACTACCGGATCGACGGCGACCGCGTCGAGGCGCTGGCGTGGTTCGACGACTATTGGGACAGTTTCGTCTTGAATCTCGACGCGGCGGCGGCCGCGAAACTGGCGCTGGCTCCTGGAATGTTCATCCGCACCCGGGTGCCGGCGGCGGAACTGACCTTGGTCAGCGAATTCACGAAGTCGATGCGGCATCCCAAGCGCGTGCCGCCGCCCAAGGACATGGCGCTCGACGAATACGGCTATGCCGCGCTCGGCCCGCTGGGCGACTGGAACGGAGCCGAAGCGCTGTACTGCCGCCGCGAACGGTCCAAGAAGGCCGTGGACAGCAGGCATCGCCGCCTCTGGCTGCCCGCCGTCGTCGAAGTCCTGCGGCCGCGGACGGAAGCGGAGGCGCCCGCCGCGGCGCCCGGGAAAACGCGCTTCACGCTGGTCGAGCTGGCGAGCAAGGAATACTTCGATCCAGGCTTTCTTGGTTTGATCCTGTCGGACGTGTTCCCCGAGGCGGGCGACGCCGACGAATTATCCCTGGCCGAGGCGTTGGCGATGGCCGATGCGGAGTTCGGGAACATCGGCCTGGCTCCGCGGGCGGACCTGGCGTGGGAATGGCAGGGCAGGCCCTTGAGCCCGGAGACCGGTTGCCGTCTTTACACGGGATTGCCGGATTGCTTCGGCCTCATCCTGGCCGGCGAAGGAATGTTCGAGCTGCTGCTGCTCTCCGAGTTCGACGGCGGCGACTGGATCGCGACCGGCCTGGCGGAAGAGTGCGGACAGCGGGTCGAGGGCAGGGACAATATCCGGCTGCAAGCGATGGACGAGGAATTCGCGCGGATCGCCGAGGCGCACCGGGCGTCGCTGCGGGAGGCTGGGCGCGCCCCCGCCGCCGCACCGGCGGACGCGGAACAGGCGCGGGCAGCATTCGAGCGCTTCGTGGCGGCCGCGTTCGACTAGCCGGACTCCGAGTCGAGCCCCGAGCCGAATTCCGCATCGCATGGCATAGTATCGCTTTCCCTTCTTTCGCCCGACGGACCGGACGCCATGGACAGCATCGATCTCGAAGTACTCAAGGCTTGCGACCTCTGGATCGCGCAAGGCCGGAAGTGCGAACTGGTCACCGTGATCAAGACCTGGGGTTCCAGTCCGCGGCCGCCCGGCGCGACGCTGGCGATCTGCGAGGACGGCCGCGTGGTCGGCTCGGTGTCGGGGGGCTGCATCGAGGACGACCTGATCGAGCGCGTGCGCCGGGAAGGCATCGCGCGCACGGCGCCCGAGCTGGTCACCTACGGCATCACCGCCGACGAGGCGCGCCGCTTCGGCCTGCCTTGCGGCGGCACGATCCAGCTGGCGATCGAGCCCTTGTCCGGCAAGAGCCGGATCGCCGAATTGCTGACGCGCCTGACGCGCCACGAGCTGGTGGCGCGGCGGCTCGATCTGACGAGCGGCGAGGTCGACTTGAGCCCGGCCACGGCCGGCATGGCGATGCAGGCGTCGGCCGCGGCGCTCACCACGATCCACGGTCCGCGCTGGCGCCTCCTGATCATCGGCGCCGGGCAGCTGTCGCGTTTCCTGGCCCAGATCGCGCTCGGCATGGATTACCACGTCACCGTCTGCGATCCGCGCGAGGAATACCGCGATGGCTGGCAAGTGCGGGGCGTCGAGGTCGTGCATGCGATGCCGGACGATCTCGTCCTGGAAATGAAGCTCGACGGCCGCAGCGCCGTGGTCGCGCTCACGCACGATCCCAAGCTTGACGATCTGGCGCTGATGGAAGCTTTGAAGTCGGAGGCTTTCTACGTCGGCGCCATCGGCTCGCGCGCCAACCACGCGAAACGGCGCGAACGCCTGCGGCAGTTCGACCTGAGCGCGGCGCAGATCGCCCGCTTGCACGGACCGATCGGCCTCTACATCGGCAGCAAGACGCCGTCCGAGATCGCGATTTCGATCCTGGCGGAGATGACCGCGGTCAAGAACGGGATCGCCTTGCCCGAAGCCGTCAGGATCGGCACCGCCAAGGCCGCGCAACCCTGGGCAGCGGCGACGTCCTGCGCGCCTGGCTGAAAGGATTCCATTGTCGCCATTCCGCCGCATTTCGGCCGGATTTTCCCGTCGCGGACGCCGGGTTCGCAGCGATTTCGGCGGCGGCGGCGGGCATTTCACGTAAAATCCGCCTAGTCGCGCCGAAGGTCCGGCGCCCGAACCTCCCTGCAGAGCACACCATGACCATCAAATCCGACAAGTGGATCCGCCGCATGGCGCAAGACCACGGCATGATCGAGCCGTTCGAACCGGGCCAGATCCGGTATCGCGACGAGCACAAGATCGTCAGCTACGGCACCTCGTCCTACGGCTACGACATCCGTTGCGCCGACGAATTCAAGATTTTCACGAACATCAATTCGACCATCGTCGATCCCAAGAACTTCGACGAGAAATCCTTCGTCGACTTCAAGGGCGACGTCTGCATCATCCCGCCGAATTCCTTCGCCCTGGCGCGCACGATGGAATACTTCCGCATTCCGCGCAACGTGCTGACGATCTGCCTGGGCAAATCGACTTACGCGCGCTGCGGCATTATCGTCAACGTGACGCCGTTCGAGCCGGAATGGGAAGGCTATGTGACGCTGGAATTCTCGAATACGACCCCGCTGCCGGCGAAGATCTATGCCGGGGAGGGCTGCGCGCAGGTGCTGTTCTTCGAGAGCGACGAAGTGTGCGAGACGTCGTACAAGGACCGCGGCGGCAAATACCAGGGACAGCACGGCGTCACCCTGCCGAAGACCTGATTCCCCGCCGTTCGCCCGCCTGCCCGATGCCTTTCGATTACCAAGAAGCCCTCGACGCGATCCACCGGGAAGTCCGGCCGCTGCTGCGCCAGGGCAGGGTGGCAAGCTATATTCCCCAGTTGTCGACCGTCTCGCCGGATCAGTTCGGCATGGCGGTCTACTGCCTCGACGGCCGCACCTATGCCGTCGGCGACGCCGACGCGAAGTTCTCCCTGCAGAGCATCACCAAGCTGTTCGCTTTCGCCCTGGCGTTTTCACGCGAAGGCGACGAGGTCTGGAAGCGCGTCGGCCGCGAGCCCTCGGGCAATCCCTTCAATTCGCTGGTGCAGCTCGAGCACGAACGCGGCATTCCGCGCAATCCCTTCATCAACGCCGGCGCGCTCGTCATCACCGACATCCTGGCCTCGCGCTACGTGCAAGCCGACGTCGCGGTGCTGCAGTTCGCGCGCCAGCTGGCCGACGAGGCGGCGATCGAATTCGACCATGCTGTGGCGCGCTCGGAGCGCGGCACCGCGCACCGCAACATGGCGATGGCGCATTTCATGAAGGACTTCGGCAACCTGCGCAATCCGGTCGACGCGGTGATCGACGCCTATTGCCGGCAATGCTCGATCACCATGACGTGCGCCGAGCTGGCCAAGGCCGGCAGCTTCCTGGCGCGGCACGGCACCATACCGTGGAGCGGCGCCCGGATACTCGATCCCAGCTCTTCCAAGCGGCTCAACGCGCTGATGCTGACCTGCGGCACCTACGACGCGGCGGGCGACTTCGCCTATCGCGTGGGCTTGCCGGCCAAGAGCGGCGTCGGCGGCGGCATCCTGGCGCTGATGCCGGGCGAGGCCTCGATCGCGGTGTGGTCGCCGGGACTCGACGAGGCCGGCAATTCGCTGGCCGGCACATACGCGCTCGAGCGCTTCACCACCTTGACCGCACGCTCGATTTTTTAGCAGACCTGGCCCGCAATCCGCTCTAGCGGCTCCGGAAACCGGCGACGCGCAGCCTGGCGGCGCCTTTGCCCGGCTTGCCTTCGATCGTGTGGCCTTCGGCCTGGAGGTATTGCGCTTGCGCTTCGGCGCCGCCGGGGATTTTTTCGAGAAGGCCGCCATCCTCGCGCACGACTCTCCAATACGGCGCGATGCGTTTCTTGCCGGCGCTCCGGTCTTCTTCGGCCGCCTCGGCGCAAACGCGGACGAAGATGCCCGTGACCAGCGGGCAGGCGGTTTGCGCTCCATGCCGGCGGGCCAGTTCGTCGCGCAATTCCTGCGTGGTCAGGAGCTTGCCGCGCTTGATTTCCCGTATCGCCGCGTCGATGTCCCGCGGGCAGGGGATCAGCATTTTCCCCGGCCCGAAGCGATGAACATCCTTGGCGGGAATGTCCACCAGCCTGCGTTCCTGCGGCGCATCCAGCTTTTCGCGCGCCGAGCGTTTGGTTTTGAATGCACCGGCCATGTTTGCCTCCTCATCGGGTCACGAAGATTTGAATCTCGGTCAGGTATTTCCGGGGATTGCCCTTGAAGATCATCCCCGGCCCCTTGTGATAGATCTCGCGGATCGGCGGCTCCGCGCGGCAACCGTTCCTTTGCAGGTAATCGAAGACCTTGGCGTAGGAGCGGAACAGCTGGTCGTACGGGCCGAGATGCAGGAGGCTCACGCACTCTCCCGCCGGCAGTTCGCGGCATAGGATGCCGTCGGCGGCGATCTTCCTGCGGACCGGGAAGCAGGATTCGATGTCGGCATCCTCTTCCTTGTATTCCAGGTCGTAGTAGAGGCCGAGCGGCTTGCCGGCGATGCCGAAGCCGGCGGCGCGGCCGAGCCGGGAAAATGCCTTGCCGGAATCCGCGTACCGGCCTCGCCAGCGGATCGAGGCGATCAGGACCGGCTCGACCTTCCTTTCGGCGATATCGAAGCGGCTGGTCGCCGACATCGCGGCCGCGTCCCTTTCATGGCGGAGGATCGTCTCAATCGATGCCGAGACCGACTTCATGCGCCTGATGCGCGATTCGATGTCCTCCTTCTTCCGCTCGAGAAAACCGAGAATTTCGGATTCGTCGTCGTGACCGTCCAGGATCTCGGCGATCTCCGCCAGGGAAAACTCCATGTCCCTGAGTAGGGCCACGGCGCGGGCCTTCTCGACATTGCGTTCGTCGAAATAACGGTAGCCGGTCTCGCGATCCACGACGTTGGGAACGAGTAGCCGCTTCTCGTGGTACAGGTGGATCGCCTTGACCGTCAGGCCGGTGATTTTCGAGAATTCTCCGATCGTATAGGTCAAGTTTTCCTCCGGGGCCGTGGTTCGTGTCGCAGGAAATTATGGACTCTCCCCTTGGGGCAGAGTCAACCGGCCGCGATCCGCCGGCCGGAGGCGGCGTCAGGCATCCGTCTCGGAATGCAGGGCGATGCGGTTGCCTTCGCTGTCGAGCACGATGGCGCGGAAGCCGTGCGGTCCGATCGCATGCGTTCCCTGCAGCACCTTGCCGCCGAGCGCCGTCACCTTGCTCTCGGCGTCGCGGATGCGGCCGTCGACGTTCATGTAGACCAGCAAGCCGCCGTTCGAGACGATCTCCTCGGCGTTCGGCACCAGGCAGCCGCCGTTGCCGTGCTCGTGTTCGAGGATGCCGAACTTGAAGCCTTCGTAGTCGCTGATCTCGACCTGGATGGCGAGCACGCCGCGATAGAAGGCGGCGGCGCGGTCGAGGTCTGCGACCGGGATGTCCATCCAGACGGCGCGGTTGTGCAGGGAATTGGCTTGGCTCATGAGTTTCTCCGATGCGGGTTGATTGGTATCTTGGTCGGCCGCTGTATGCGCGGCTTCGTGATGGTAAGGGATTTTTTTCCTGTCGAGACTAACAAAACTTTCTCTTCAATACCTGCCCGCGCCAATGTATCTATAATCCGCAGGAGCCGCGGGAATGGCGCCGTCAGAGCGCGCGTCCGCGGCCCGGACCGATAGCGTCCGGCCAGAACACGGAGAGAGATATGAAGCCAGCACTCGGCTCGCACTGGGATGTCGACCGTTTCCTGCGCGACGGCATGCAGTCGCTGCTCGATCTGTTCGACGAGTCGTGCGAAGGGACGATGGCGGTCGACGAACAGGGACGGATCGTCTGGATGAACGACAAGTACGTCAGCTTCCTCGGCCTGAAGTGCGCGGACGAGGCGCTCGGCAAGCCGGTCGAGCAGATCATCCCCAACAGCCGCATGCGCGAAGTCGTCACCACCGGCAAGCCGATCCTGCTCGACATCATGATGATCCGCGACCAGCCGCTGGTCGTGATGCGCATTCCGCTCAAGGACGAGCACGGCAAGGTGATCGGCGCCATCGGCTTCGCCCTCTACGACCGCCTGCAGCGCCTCAAGCCGCTGGTCTCCAAGTTCGCCGAACTGCAATGGGCGCTGGCCGATACGCAAAAGCAACTGGCGCAGCTGCGGCATACCAAGTACTCCATTTCCAGCTTCGTCGGCGTCAGCCCGGTCTCGCTCGAACTCAAGCATCGCGCGCGGCGCGCCGCCCAGCTCGACACCACCGTGCTGCTGCTGGGCGAGACCGGCACCGGCAAGGAGTTGCTGGCGCACGGCATCCACGCGGCATCGGGCCGCGCCGGCAAGCCTTTCGTCGGCATCAATATCGCGGCCGTTCCGGAATCGCTGCTGGAAGCGGAATTCTTCGGCGTGGCGCCGGGCGCCTACACCGGCGCCGACCGCAAGGGACGCGACGGCAAGTTCAAGATCGCGGACGGCGGCACGCTATTCCTCGACGAAGTGGGCGACATGCCGCTGCAGGTGCAGGCCAAGCTGCTGCGCGTGCTGCAGGAACAGGAGATCGAGCCGCTCGGCTCCAACACCATCGTCAAGGTCGATGTGCGCGTGATCGCCGCGACCAGCCACGACCTCAAGCAACTGGTCGCCGACGGCAAGTTCCGCTCCGACCTCTATTACCGGCTCAACGTGCTGCCGATCGTCTTGCCGCCGCTGCGCGAGCGGGTCGCCGACCTGGAAGCGATCTGCGAGCATCTGCTCGAGCAGATCGCGGCGCGCACCGGCATGCCGCAGCGCGAGCTGACGCCGGCCGCGCGCGCCTTGCTGGCTTCCTACAACTGGCCCGGCAATGTGCGCGAACTGCGCAACGCGCTCGAGCAGGCCGGCATGCTGACCGACAGCGTCAGCCTGGATGCGGAAGACTTCGCCTCGATCCTGCCGCTGGAGAAGGTGGCCGCCGTGCCGGGCAGCGCCGCCGTCGCATCGGCGCTGTCGGACGAGGCCGCGACGGAGGCCTTGGTGCGGCCGCTGGCGCAGGCGGTCTCCGAGCTCGAACGCAACATGATCCGCGCCGCGCTGGAGCGCAGCGGCGGCAACAAGGCATCGACCGCGCGCCTGCTCGGGATCTCGCGCGCCACGCTGTACCAGAAGCTTGCGGAATATCAGATAGTGTCCGATTAATGGACACCTGTTTGAAAATCGGACACTCCCCAAGTCCTTGATTTCTCACGATATGACACGCTGTTGAGAAAAGGTGTACTGATTCTGTACACATTTTGTTCTCCCGCACCTCCCCCGGGCTCGCCTCTTTGGCTTCCTCAAAACATATTTTCCTTTCGAATCAAGGAGTTGAAGGCGCTGGCACGGCACTTGCCATAGCCTCCGGCAAGCGCTGAAGCCGGCCTCCCACCTGCCGGCTTCACCCATCACGAAGACCAGGAGGCGAGGTGCGACTCACCAGCAAAGTGGCGCTCATCACGGGCGCGAGCCGCGGTATCGGCAAGGCGACTGCCGTCAAATTCGCGAAAGAGGGCGCCCGGATCGTCGTCTGCGACCTCGACGATGCCGTGGCCGAGACGGTCGCGGAAATCCGGCTGCAGGGCGGCACGGCGATCGGCTTCACGGTCGATGTCACCAAGCCCGACAGCATCTCGTCCATGGTGCATGGCGCGCTGTCCGCTTACGGCCAGATCGATGTGCTGGTCAACAACGCCGGCATCGTCGCCGACGCCCAGCTCAGGAAAATGACCGACGAGCAGTTCGACAAGGTCATCGACGTCAATCTCAAGGGCACCTACAACTGCACGCGCGCCGTGGTCGACAGCATGCTCGCGCGCAAGTCGGGTGTGGTGCTCAATGCCTCGTCGATCGTCGGCATCTACGGCAATTTCGGCCAGACCAACTACGCAGCCAGCAAGTTCGGCGTGATCGGCATGGCCAAGACCTGGGCGCGCGAACTGGGGCGGCACGGCATCCGGGTCAATGCGGTCTGCCCCGGCTTCATCGAGACCGCGATCCTCAAGGACATGCCCGCCAAGGTCGTGCGCGGCATGGAAGAGCGGGTGCCGCTCGGCCGCCTCGGCAGGCCCGAGGAAATCGCCAATACCTTCGCATTCCTTGCTTCCGACGAAGCCAGCTACATCAACGGCGCCGTCATCGAGGTAAGCGGAGGCATGACTTTGTAGCACATCAACGCAAGACCTCGTCCGAAAGACAAATATCTCGTGTGGACAACCATCCCGATCAAGGAGAGAGACGCTATGGCAATACCCGCAACACCGGCAATACGGGAGCTACCGGCAATCCGGGCCCTGCGCCGTCCGGCGACGATCGCTGGCATCGCGGCCGCCGGCCTGCTCGCGGCCTGCGGCGGCACGACCGGGCCGATCGAGAAGGGCAAACCGAATATCCTGCCCGCGTTCGTGAAAGGCGCCATCAAGGCGCAGACCTATGACGGCAATAGCGACGACCTGCTGACCGCCGGTCTCGGCGCCGCCGGCCTGGCAGGCCCCGCGCCGACGTTCGCCAATGCGGCCAGCCCGACCGCGGCCGAATTGCGCCGCTCCGCGATCTGGAACAACTACCGGGCGCTGGTCGACGTCAACGCCAACGGCGGCTACGGTACGCTGTACGGGCCGACCATCGTCGACGGCGCCGCGACCGGCGGCAGCGGCAAGATCGCCGGCAAGGAATACCTTGCCTACGCCGACGACGGCGCCGGCATGCAGAACGTGGTGCTGATGGTCCAGGTGCCGGACAGCTTCGACGCCGCCAAGCCGTGCATCGTGACGGCCACCTCGTCGGGTTCGCGTGGCATCTACGGCGCGATCGGCACGTCCGGCGAATGGGGCCTCAAGCGCGGCTGCGCCGTCGCCTATACCGACAAGGGCACCGGCAACGGCTGGCACGATCTCATGACCAACAAGGTCACCCTGATCGACGGCACGGCGGCCGACGCCTCCGCGGCAGGCACGGCCGCCCACTTCAAGGCCATGCTCGGCGACGCGGCGCGCGCCGCCTACAATGCGCTGTTTCCGAACCGCATGGCTTACAAGCATGCGCATTCGCAGCAGAACCCGGAGAAGGACTGGGGCAAGAACACGCTGCAGGCGATCGAGTTCGCCTATTACGTGCTGAACGAGTTGTACGGCACGGCCGGCTCCGGCGGCGGCTCGTCGCCCAAGATCCGCACGATCGCGCCCTCGAATACGCTGGTCATCGCGTCGAGCGTATCGAACGGCGGCGGCGCGGCGCTGGCGGCGGCCGAGCAGGACATCGACGGCTTGATCAACGCCGTCGTCGTGTCCGAGCCGAACGTGCAGCCGAAATCCAACAGCGCGCTGACCATCAAGCGCGGCAACACGACGGTGCTGACGCACAGCAAGCCGCTGCTCGATTACTTCACCTTCGCCAGCATCTACCAGCCGTGCGCGGCGCTGGCGGTGGGCGGCAGCCCCGGCGCGGCCCTGCTGTCGGCGGCCAATTCCGCCAATCGCTGCGCCGCGCTCGCGGCCAAGGGACTGGTGACCGGGGCCACTACCGCCGAGCAGGCGGCCAACGCCTTGGCCAGGCTGCGCGCCTACGGCTGGGAAGCGGAGACCGACATCCTGCAGCTGTCGCATTACCGGCTGGCGGTGCCGGCGATCGCCTTCACCTACAGCAATAGCTACGGCAAGTTCAGCGTGACCGACAACCTGTGCGGCTTCAGCCTCGCGGCCACCGATGCGAGCGGCAACGTCACCGCGCAGAACCCGGTCGTGCAGGCCGGCCTGTTCGGCACCGGCAACGGCGTGCCGCCGACCTCGGGCATCAACATCGTCTACAACGATTCGGTCGGCGGCGCCAAGCTCGACCTGCTGTCGACCTCGCCCTCGACCAACCTGGCCGATTTCGCGCTCGACGGCGCGCTCTGCCAGCGCGCGCTCGCCACCGGCGTCGATCCGGTGACGGGCGCCGCCCTGACCGGCACCGCGCGGGCGAATTCCGAGCGCATCCAGCAAGGCATCGCCGAGGTGCAGCTGACGGCCAACCTGCGCGGCAAGCCGGCGATCATCGTGTCCGGCCGCAGCGATGCCTTGCTGCCGCTCAACCACACCTCGCGCGCCTATTTCGGCAAGGCCCAGATCGGCGGCAACGCCGCCAACCTGCGCTTCATCGAAGTCGAGAACGGCAACCATTTCGATGCCTTCATCGACAACCCCTTGCTGCCCGGCTACGACACGCGCCTGATCCCGATGCATTACTACTTCCACCAGGCGCTCGACCGCATGTGGGCGCATCTGAAAGCGGGCGCCGCGTTGCCGGACAGCCAGGTGGTGCGCACCACGCCGCGCGGCGGCACGCCGGGCGCGGCGCCGGCGCTCACGACGGCGAACGTGCCGGCCATCGCGACCAGCGCGGCGGCGGCCAATGCGATCACGTTCGCCAACAACACGCTCACCATTCCCGAGTGAGCGCGCGAAACGACGGAGACATGCGGATGGCAAGCAGTGCAAACAATGCCAGCGACGTGATACTGGAGACGCGGAATCTCACCAAGGGTTTCAAGGGATTCATCGCGGTCAACGACGTCAGCCTGCAGGTGCGGCGGGGCGCGATCCATGTCTTGATCGGCCCGAACGGCGCTGGGAAGACGACCTTCTTCAACCTCTTGACGAAGTTCCTGACGCCGACCTCGGGCACGATCCTCTACGACGGCCGCGACATCACGGCCTTGCGGCCGGAACAGATCGCCGACCGCGGGATGATCCGCTCGTTCCAGATCTCGGCCGTGTTCCCGCATCTTTCCGTGCTGGAAAACGTGCGCATCGGCCTTCAGCGCAAGCTCGGCACCTCGTTCCATTTCTGGAAGAGCGAACGCAGCTTGCACGGCCTGCGCGAGCGCGCCATGGAATTGCTGGCCGAGGTCGATCTCGACGGCTTCGCCGACCTGCCGACGGCCGATCTGCCGTACGGCCGCAAACGCGCGCTCGAGATCGCCACCACCCTGGCGATGGAGCCGGAACTGATGCTGCTCGACGAACCGACGCAAGGCATGGGCCATGAAGACGTCGGCCGCGTGACCGCGCTGATCAAGAAGGTGGCGGCCGGGCGCACCATCCTGATGGTCGAGCACAACATGAGCGTGGTGTCCGGCATCTGCGACCGCATCTCGGTCCTGCAGCGCGGCAGCCTGCTGGCCGAAGGCAGCTATGAAGAAGTGTCCAACAATCCGCAGGTGATGGAAGCCTACATGGGCACCGCCGCCGGCGCACTGGAAGGAGCGCATTGATGAGCGCGCCCGCTCTTGAAATCAGCAAGCTCGAGGCCTGGTACGGCGAATCGCACATCCTGCACGACGTCAACCTCACCGTGCGCCATGGCGAGGTCGTCACGCTGCTGGGCCGCAACGGCGCCGGCCGCACCACGACCATGCGCGCCATCATGGGCCTGACCGGCGCGCGCAAGGGATCGATCAAGGTCAACGGCGTCGAGTCGATCGGCTTGCCGACGCACCGGATCGCCCATCTCGGGATCGGCTATTGCCCGGAGGAACGCGGCATCTTTTCCTCGCTCTCGACCGAGGAAAACCTGATGCTGCCGCCGCCGGTCGCCGCAGCGAAGGGGGACAAGAGCGCCGGCATGTCGGTCGACGAGATCTACGCGATGTTCCCGAACCTGAAGGAGCGCCGCGCCAGCCAGGGCACGCGCCTGTCCGGCGGCGAACAGCAGATGCTGGCGGTCGCGCGCATCCTGCGCACCGGCGCCAAGCTGCTGCTGCTCGACGAAATCTCGGAAGGCCTGGCGCCGGTCATCGTGCAGGCGCTGGCGCGCATGATCGTCGCCCTGAAGGAAAGAGGCTACACGATCGTGATGGTGGAGCAGAACTTCCGCTTCGCCGCGCCGCTCGCCGACCGCTTCTACGTGATGGAACACGGCCGCATCGTCGAAAGCTTCGCCGCCTCGGAGCTGCAGGCGAAGATGCCGGTGCTGAACGAACTATTAGGCGTTTGATTCGACCAACCATATCGACAACGAAGGAGAGACCATGAAATTCCCATCCAACATCCTGGCCGCGGCGGTCGCCGCCGCATGCGCCGCCGGCTTTTCCGCATCCGCTTCGGCGCAGGTATCCGGCGATACCGTGAAGATCGGCTTCATCACCGATATCTCCGGCCTGTATTCGGATATCGACGGCCAGGGCGGCGTGGAAGCGATCAAGATGGCGGTCGCCGATTTCGGCGGCTCGGTGCTCGGCAAGAAAATCGAAGTGATCTCGGCCGATCATCAGAACAAGGCCGACATCGCGGCCTCCAAGGCGCGCGAATGGTTCGATCAGCAAGGTCTCGATCTCTTGATCGGCGGCACCAACTCGGGCGCCAATCTGTCGATGGCCAAGATCGCGGCCGAGAAGAAACGGCCGTTCATCGTGATCGGCGCCGGTTCCGCTCGCCTGACCAACGAGGAATGCTCGCCCTACACGGTCCATTACGCCTACGACACCGTGGCGCTGGCCAGGGGCACCGGTTCCGCGGTCGTGAAGCAGGGCGGCAAGAGCTGGTTCTTCCTGACCGCCGACTATGCCTTCGGCCATTCGCTGGAGAGCGATACCGCGGCGGTGGTGAAGGCCAGCGGCGGCACGGTGGCGGGCGCGGTGCGGCATCCGCTGTCGGCTTCCGATTTCTCGTCCTTCCTGCTGCAGGCGCAAACCTCGAAGGCGCAGATCCTCGGCCTGGCCAATGCCGGCGGCGACACCATCAATGCCATCAAGGCCGCCAACGAATTCGGCATCACCAAGAGCATGAGACTGGCCGGCTTGCTGATGTTCATCAACGATGTCCATTCGCTGACCCTGAACGCGACCCAGGGCATGTACCTGACCGACAGCTGGTACTGGGACCAGAGCGAGGCCGCGCGCAAGTGGGCCAGGCGCTATTTCGAGAAGATGAAGAAGATGCCGTCCAGCCTACAGGCCGCCGATTACTCGGCCACGCTGACCTACCTGAACGCGGTGAAGGCGGCCGGCACCGACAATCCCGACAAGGTCATGGAAAAGCTCAAGTCGATAAAGATCGACGACATGTACGCCAAGGGCACGATCCGTCCCGACGGCCGCATGGTGCACGACATGTTCCTGATGCAGGTGAAGAAGCCGGGCGAATCGAAATATCCGTGGGACTACTACAAGGTCGTGCAGACGATCCCGGGCGACCAGGCGTTCACGACCAAGTCCGAATCGAAGTGCGCGCTGTGGAAATGAGCGGCTGGTCCCGCCACCCAGGTAGAGACCCATGGACATCCTCGGCATTCCCCTGCAAGCGCTGTTGAGCCAGTTGCTGCTCGGCCTCGTGAACGGCTCGTTCTACGCGATGCTGTCGCTGGGCCTGGCCGTCATCTTCGGCTTGCTCAACGTCATTAACTTCGCCCACGGCGCCTTGTACATGCTGGGCGCCTTCGCGGCCTGGATGGGCATGGCGTATTTCGGTCTCAGCTACTGGGTCATGCTGATCCTGGGGCCGCTTCTGGTCGGCGCGTTCGGCATCCTGATCGAGAAAAGCATGCTGCGCTGGCTATACAAGCTCGATCACCTGTACGGCCTGCTGCTGACCTTCGGCATCACGCTCATGATCGAGGGCATCTTCCGCGCCATCTACGGCGTGTCGGGCCAGCCGTATTCGGTGCCGGAGCAGCTGGCCGGCGCCACCGATCTCGGCTTCATGATCCTGCCCAACTACCGCGCCTGGGTGGTGGCGGCGTCGCTGGTGGTCTGCCTCGCCACCTGGTTCGTGATCGAGAAGACCAAGCTCGGCGCTTACCTGCGGGCGGGCACCGAAAACCCGAAACTGGTGGAAGCCTTCGGCATCAACGTGCCGCTGATGGTGACGCTGACCTACGGCTTCGGCGTCGCCCTGGCCGGCCTGGCCGGCGTGCTGGCGGCGCCGGTGATCCAGGTCTCGCCGCTGATGGGCTCCAACCTGATCATCGTCGTGTTCGCGGTGGTGGTGATCGGCGGCATGGGCTCGATCCTCGGCTCCATCCTGACCGGTCTCGGACTGGGCGTGATCGAAGGCTTGACCCGCGTGTTCTACCCGCAATTGTCGGCGACCGTCGTCTTCATCCTGATGGCGATCGTCCTGATGATCCGGCCGGCCGGCCTGTTCGGCAAGGAGAAGTGAGACCATGATCGACAAACGAATCGGCTACGGGCTGGCGCTGGCGGCGGCGCTGATCGCGCCGGCGGTGATGTACCCGGTGTTCCTGATGAAGCTGCTGTGTTTCGCCTTGTTCGCCTGCGCCTTCAACCTGCTGATCGGCTTCACCGGTCTCCTGTCCTTCGGCCATGCGGCCTTCTTCGGCGGCGCCGGTTACGTGGCCGGCCATGCCTTGAAGGTCTGGGGCGTCACGCCCGAGATCGGCCTCTTGCTCGGCACCGCGGCGGCGGCTGTCATCGGCCTGATCATGGGGGGCCTGGCGATCCGCCGGCAAGGCATCTACTTCACGATGATCACGCTGGCGCTCGCCCAGATGCTGTACTTCATCTTCCTGCAGGCGCCGTTCACGGGCGGCGAGGATGGCTTGCAGGGCGTGCCGCGCGGCAAGCTGTTCGGCGTGCTCGGACTGCAAAGCGACACGACGCTGTACTACGTGGTGCTGGCGATCGCCGTCGCCGGCTTCGCCCTGATCGTGCGCATCGTCCATTCGCCGTTCGGACAAGTGCTCAAGGCGGTCAAGGAAAACGAGCCGCGCGCGATCTCGCTCGGCTACGACACCGACCGCTACAAGCTGCTGGCGTTCGTGCTGTCTGCGGCGCTGGCCGGCCTGGCCGGAGCGACCAAGACGCTGGTGCTCGGCTTCGAGACCCTGACCGACGCCCATTGGTCGATGTCGGGACTGGTGGTGCTGATGACGCTGGTGGGCGGGCTCGGCACGCTGGCCGGTCCGATCGTGGGCGCGATCCTGATCATCGCGCTGGAAAACCGGCTCGGCGACTTCGGCGCCTGGCTGGCGCGCGTCACGCAGATCGAAGGTTTCCAGGCGATCGGCGAGTCGGTGACGATCGTGATCGGTGTCATCTTCATCGTCTGCGTGCTGGCCTTCCGCAGAGGCATCGTCGGCGAAATATTGCACTGGCGCGGACGAGCCCGCGCCGCGGGGTAAGGAAGCAGGGAGGCAGCATGCATATCGGCAATCTGATCGATCGCCACGCGACGTATCGCCCGCGCCATACCGCGGTGATCTTCGGCAAACCGGGGGAGGAGCGGCGGCTGGACTACGCGCGCTTCGACCGCCGCGTGAACCGGCTGGCGAACGCCCTGCAACGGCGCGGCGTCGCCAAGGGCCAGCGGATCGCCACGCTGCTGCCGAACTGCCTCGAGCTGCTCGACATCTATTGGGCCGCCGCCAAGACCGGCGCCGTCGTCGTGCCGTTGTCGCCGATGCTGCTCGGGCCCGGATTGGCGAGCCTGCTGGCGGATTCGGAAGCCGTGCTGCTGTTCACGAACAAGTCCTTGCTCCCGGTGGTGGAAGAGGCGGGGAATGCGCTGCCGGCCGGCGCCGCCGGGAGCGTCATCCTCGTGGACGGCGACGCGCCCGGCTGCATCGACTATGCCCGCTTCACCGACGTCCCCGATGACAAGCCGCTCGATCCGGGGCTGACGCCGGAAGACGTCTACAACATCATGTACACCAGCGGCACGACCGGGCTGCCGAAGGGAATCGTGCATACCCACCGCATCCGCGCCCATTACTGCACGCTGCTGGCGAACGCCTTCCGCATCGCGCCGGAATCGATCGTGCTGCATACCGGCTCGATCGTGTTCAACGGCGCGTTCACCACGCTGCTGCCGTGCTTCTACGCGGGCGCGACCTACATCCTGCATCCGCAGTTCGACGTCGAAGCCTTGATCGCTGCCGTCAAACGCGAAAAGGTCACACACATGATGATGGTGCCGTCGCAGATCATCGCGATGATGGCGTCGCCGAATTTCGATCCGGACGCGATGCGCTCGCTGCAGATGATCCTGTCGCTCGGCGCGCCGCTGCACAACGAGCACAAGGAGCGCCTCAACCGCGCCTTGCCGGGCCGTTTCTACGAGCTGTACGGCTTGACGGAAGGCTTCGTGACCATCCTCGACCGCGACGATGCGATGCGCAAGCAAGGATCGGTCGGCGTGCCGCCGCCGTTCTCCGAGATGCGGATCGAACTGGAGGAGGGCACGTGCGCCAAGCCGGGCGAGATCGGCGAGATCGTCGGCCGCGGGCCGCTGCTGATGCCCGGTTATTTCAAGCGCCCGGACCTGACGGCGCAGTCGATCGTCGACGGCTGGCTCAAGACCGGCGATCTCGGTTATGTCGACGAGGACGGCTACCTGTACCTGGTCGACCGCAAGAAGGAAATGATTGACAGCGGCGGCGTGAAGATCTATCCGCGCGACATCGAGGACGTTATCGTACGCCATCCCGAGGTGCTGGAAGCCGCCGTGTTCGGCGTGCCGCACGACAAATGGGGCGAGACGCCGCTCGCCGCCGTGGTGTTGCGGCGGGCGGGGGCGGTGTCGGCGGAAGAGCTGATGGAGTGGATCAATGCCCGCGTGAGCGCGCGTTACCAGCGCGTGTCCGGCGTGGAGATACTCGAGGAGTTTCCGCGCAATGCGGCCGGGAAGATCCTCAAGCGCGAATTGCGCGCGAGGTATTGGGCGGGGCGCGATTCGAAAATCTGAGCCGGCTCTGAGCCGGCAGATCGCGCGCAATACCGATTCGAGGGTATTGCGCAAGCATCCGGCCTATTTCGGAATATTCTCCAGTTTTTGCTTCGTCTGATTGAGCCTCTGATCAAGGTTCGGATGGCTTTCGATCAGACGATCATAGAAATCATGGTTCTCCCATCCGGCAAACAGGGATAGCTCTCCTTGACTTGACCTGAACACTTCCAACATCCCCTGCGCCTGATTCCAAGGCAGGGACCCTGACCGCACACTCCCACTCTATTTCGTTCTTGCTCTCGAAGGAGAGCAGACCGGTGCCGTGAAGGCATTCGATGCGATGCCGAAATCGTTATCCGCGCATCAACGGCGGCTGATCCTCCCCACGTTGCTATATGCAAGAGATCGCAATGGCGTGCCGGGATTGCGATTGGCATTGGAAAACAAAAAGAAAAGCACTGTTTTCGCGTTCGCGGATATCGTCAAGCAATATAAAGGCGATCTTTCCAATGCTGCGCGCGCGCACCTATTGAAGATGATCCATGGTGCCCATGGAAGCAACGAATGGTACACGGCGTTTATATGGACCAACAATTCTTACTACGAGGAGCTGATCAAGGACCAGGAATTCTATCGCCGGTTCAAGGAAATGAAGGCGGTGCTCAAGGTCAAGTAATACGCGAAATCGTCCCGAAATTATGGCGCTGCACGAGGGTCATCTCAAATAGGCAGTGTGGCGACAAGATCGGGAATGGAGCTCGCGCTCAATTGCTCGGCGCCGGATAGAGATGAAATCCGTCGAAATCCCGCTTGCCCAACTCCACACCGGCATGGCGCAGGATCGCGTAGGCCGCGCTCAGGTGGAAGAAGAAATTCGGCAGCGCGTACAGCGTCAGGAACTCGCGGCCGGGCAGCGTCACCGTCTCCATGCCGGCCCGGCTCGTGATCGTGCGTTCGGCCGCGCCCTCCATCTGCGCCGGCGCCAGCGTGTCGAGGAAGGCATGCGCCTTGGCGATGCGTTGCTTCAGTCCAGCGAAGCTTCTTTCGTATTCGCCGTAGGGCGGGACCTCGAAACCGGCGAGCGGCGCGCAGGTCCGCGGCACGAAATTGACCGCGATCTCGACCTGGGTGGCGAACGGGAACATGGTCGGCGCCAGGCGCGCTTCCAGCAAGGCGTGCGGCTCGAGTCCATGTTCCGCCGCATGCGCCATCGCCCGATCCACGAGCGACGATAGTTGAACGAGGTAGCGGCGGAAGACCGGGACGGAGGCGTCGTAAAGCGTGATGGACATGAGGGCTTCGGGGCGTAAATGCGTTTATCGGAGTTCTTTGCGGATCACCAGCTTGAGCCCGGACCAGGTCTCGTCGATGGCGCATACCTTGACGTCGACCAGGCCGAGCGGCAGCGCGATGTCGCGGATCGTGTCTTCGGTGATGTCGGTCGGCACCTTGGACGATTTCTTGGGCCACGACACCCAGATCATGCCGTCCGGCTTGAGCCTGGCGCGAATCTGCGCGAGCTTGCCTTGCAAGCCGGCCTTCTTGTCCGCGAACACATGCACGATGTCGGTCGCGTTCGTGAGGCGCGCGACGAATTCCACGTTGCCCGGCAGCGGCGCCAGCAGGTCGCGATAGGCGACCGGCGCGTCGATCGCCAGTATCTTGCAGTCTTCCTTGATGCCGAGCTTCTTCGCCAGCGGCGTTCCGGAGTATCCGGCCATGCAGTCTCCCGATGTTGTGATGCGCTTCCCGCAAGGGACTCTAGGCGTCGATCAGTGATCGACGATCGCCTTGCGCGCCGCGGCGATCCATTGCTGCTCTTCGTCGACGAAAGAGTTCTGGCGCTTGGCATCCTTCAGTATCTCGTTGAAGACATGATTGGCCGCCTCATGCTGCCCGAGCCTGGCCAGCAGGTCGCCGTAGCGATAGCGCGCTTCCATGCCGACGTATGCCGGAACCAGTTCGCGATAGATCGTGATCGCGCCGTCGGTGTCGCCCTGGCCGACCCGCAGGCGGGCTTCCAGGAGTCGGACTTCCGCCGGCCGCACGGAGGGCGCTTCCGCCTTGAGGCGGGCGACGGCGGCCGCCGCCTTGTCCCAACGGCCCGCTTCGACGCAGGCACGCGCCAGCTCGAACAGGATGGCGCCGTCCGCCGCGAACGCGCCTTGCAGGCAGCTTTCGTAGAGGCGGATCGCTTCCTCATGCATTTGGTGCGCGGAGCATTCGCGGGCGAGCGCGAGCTTGTTGTCGACGCTGCCGCAGACTTCCAGTTCCTCGGCGCGGCGCTTCAGATCGGCGTCCGGCTGCAAGGACTTGACCAGCCTGCGCGCCGCCTTGTGCGCATCGCGGTGCTCGCGCGAGCCGGGAAAGACTTCGATGAAGTAATAGATCACGCATCCCAGGACCGGGAAACCCATGATGATGAAGATCCAGTAGGTGGGACGTCCGGTCTTCAGCGCGTGAATGACGAAGGACATCTGGATCACGAAAACGAGGCCGGCAACGATAGGCATTGGGATGCTCCCCGGAGGTGTTTTTCTGTCCGGCGAGTGTATACCGGCGCTTGGCGGAAACACAATACCGAAAACAGGAGAGGAGTGCCCCCTGTTTGAGTTCATAACAGCCTCTAGAGCATGAAGCCCAGGTCGCGCGTCGCGAAATTGCCGATGTTCGGGAACACGTCGGCGATCTGGCCATCGCTCAGGCCGAACCAGCGCGCCAGCGTCGCGCCGTACTGGTCGACCGAGATCGCGGGCAACAGGCTGCCGGAGCCGACATCCAGTTCGTGTCCGAGCCCTGTCGCGGGGAAATTGCCGTAGATGTCGCGGCCCCGGACCGCGCCCCCCACCACGAAATGATGCGCGCCCCAGCCGTGGTCGGTGCCGTCGCCGTTGCTGGTGAAGGTGCGGCCGAAATCGGATGCGGTGAACAGGGTGACCTGGCTGCGCATGTCGCCGCCGGGCAGCGTCGCGAGCGTATTGTCGAAATAGGCGAGGGCGTGGGCCAGCTTCGCCATCAGGTCGGCGTGCGAGGCGCGCTCGAAATCGTGCGTATCGAAGCCGCCCATGCTGACGAAGAACACTTGGCGGCGCGCGCCGAGGCCGCCGCGGCCGGCGATGATGCGCGCCACCGTCTGCAATTGCGTCGCCAGCGAATTGTTGGCCGGCGCGCCGGTGTTCGGATTCGTGTATTGCCCCGGATTCGGCACGCCGGCGGCGCCGGCCGGCAGCATGGCGCCGGCCAGCACGGCTTGCGCATCGATCGAGCGTTTCACGACGGCGGCATGTTCCTTTTCGAACAGGTTGCCGCGTTCGCCGGCGACGATGGCTTGCAGCGGGTTGGCGGCGGCCGGCGCGCCGAACAGCGAACCGGTCAGGCGGCCGATGGCGACCGCGCCGGCGGCGCCGATCTGGTATTGCTGCACGCTCTTCCCCGACAGGAATACCGCGTTGCCGGCGGCCGAGATGCAGGTGAAGATCGTGTTGCCGTTGGCGGAGGCGAGCAGATCGCCCATGCGTCCGCCCCAGCCGTTGGCCGCGCCTTCCGGCCGGCCCGCCTGCCAGGTCGATTGCTGGTCGTTGTGCGAGAACAGCTTGGGCGGCAGCGGCACGCTCGCGGCCTTGTACTGGGCCTTGGTGGTCGGCGCGAGCAGCGGCCCGACGTTCGCCACGACGGCGGCGCGGCCGTTGTCGAACAAGTCTTTCAGGGCGCCCAGCTGCGGGTGCAGCGCGAACTCGCGGCCCGCCTGCGCCGTCGCCGGCACGATAGGCAGCACGCCGCCGGCGGCGCCCGGAGCAGGCAGGGCGATGGAACCGGCTTCGCTGGTCGTGCGCACGGTCTGATAGCTGTTCCAGGATGCCGGATCCGTCGCCAGCACGGTGTTCGCATGATCGTTGCCGCCGGCCATGAACAGGCAGACGATCGCCTTGTAATCGCTGCCGGCGGTCTGCGCGGCGGCCGCGCCGACGGTGGCGAGATTGAGCGCGAAGGGAGCGCCGGCGGATCCGACCGCCGACAGGATGGAAGCGGTGCGCAGGAAATGGCGGCGCGAGGCGTTGATCTTTTCGGACATGGTCGGCTCCTGTCTTGTTATTTCTGCACCAGGTATTCGGGCGATGCCATCGTCAGAAAGATGGCGAGATACACGCGGTTCCTGCGCGCCGTCGCGGCGGCGTTGGCATCGGTGGTGGAGATCGCCACCGAATCGATGGCGGTCTTGATCTGGGCGCGCAGCGCCGCCGGCATCTGTCCCGCCGTCAGCAGCAGGTTGACGTGATCGAGCAGCTTGTCGGAGGAGTCCGCGAGCGCGATCTCCGTGGCATAGTCGGCCTTGACGTCGCGCGCGCTGCCGACGCCGTTCGGAATCACGTCGCGCATGAAGTTCAGGTAGCCGACCACCGAGGTCTCGGCCGTGATCTGCATCTCCGGCGCCACCAGCCCGGCGTTCGCGATGCCGGTATTGGGCGGCACATAGCCGGGACGATAGAAATTGAAGACCGAGGGCGAGCGCATCGGCGTCTGGCCGAGCGAGCTCAAGGGGTCGTCCAGGTTGCCGAGCAGGAAGCGGCCAGAGGCCGACTTCACGCCGAAGCTGCGCATCCAATGGCCCAGGCGCAGCACCGGTTCGCGCAGCTTGCCCGCGGCCGGATCGGCGAGGTTCGGATTGGCGCGCGCCTCGGCATCGAGCAGGATGGCGCGGATCACGGCTTTCATGTCCCCGCGCACGCCTTGGCCGTTGTTGGCGAAGGCGGCGGCGACGCGGGCCACGTATTGCGGGCTCGGGTTGCTGGTAACCAGCCGCTGGATCAATTGGCGGCCGATGAAGGGGCCGACGTTCGGATGGTGGAAGATGCGGTCGAGCGCGATCTTCAGGCTGGCTTCCGGGCTGGAGGTGCCGGCCGGCACCGTCGCGCCGAGGAAGGTCTTCTCCGACACCGAATGGAATTGCGGATAGCCTTGCATCGGCTTCCAGTCGCGGTCCGGATCGGCGTTGCCGCCGTAGAAGCGGCGGTCGCTCTTGTCCGGGCCGGCCCAGCTCCAGCCGGTGAAGACCTTGGCGAGGCCGGAAATGTCGGCATTGGTATACGTCTCGACCGGCTTGCCGTCGACGAGTTTTTGCGTGCCGTCCGGATTCAGTTCGTACAGGCCGATCGACATCAACTGCATGATTTCGCGCGCATAGTTTTCGTCGGGAACGCGGCTTCCGGATTCCTTCCGGTTGCGCAGCGAGGTCAGGTAGATGCCCATCATCGGATGCAGCGAGACGGCTTCCAGCAGTTCGCGGTAATTGCCGAAGGCATGGGCGGCGAGCGTGTCGTAATAGGAAGCGACGCCGCGCGGATAGTTGGCGACCATGCTGTCCTGGAGCGAGACGACGAAGATCTGCGACAGCGCGAAGGTCACGCGCTGGCGCAAAGGGTCGTCGCCGGCCGCCGCCTGCTGCCAGAACGATTCGAAAAAGTGGCTTTGGTTGAGGCTGCTTCCGGCCGGCAGCGTCGAGGCGATGCCGTCCATGTAGGCGCGATGCGACTTCCGCGGCTTGTCGAATTGATCGTCGATCCAGGCCGGGATGCCGGAGGCCGTGATGGCGGAAATGTCGGTGGCGGTCGGCCCGAAGCTGGCCTGGGCCAGCAGGCGCGAGGCTTGGGCCGGGGTCGGCGGCTCGGTGGCGGTGGAGCCTGTCCCGGCGGTCGTGCCGGAAGAGCCGGTGCCGCTTCCGCTGCCGCAGGCGTTGAGCATGGCCAAGGCCGCAACGGCGAGCGCCCGGCGCAATGAGCGAAGTTGCATGATCGATCCCGTCCCGTCTTGTTGTTGGTCGTCGAAGGCAAACAGCCCGACGATGATGAACGGAAAAGATGCAAGGAATTGTTTCGCCCAGGTTACATTCGCTGCGAAATGTAAGACGCCGCCGGGCGAGATGCTGCCTGGCGAGCGGACGGAGTTTGCGCTAAGCGGCGGCCGTGCCGGGGCGTGTGGCTGTTTCTACCGCCGCCCGCATCCGAGCCAAGCCCCGGTCGAGCATGTCTTTCGGACAAGCGAAATTCAGGCGCAGGAAGCCCGGCCGGCCGAAGGGCGCGCCGTCGCTCAAGCCGACGCCCCATCGCTCGAACCAAGCATGGGCATTGCCGACCGACTGCTCGATGCGGCGCGCATCGATCCAGGTCAGATAGGTCGCTTCCGGATGGGTATGCGGCAAGCCCATGGCGTCGAGCGCTTGCGACACGGCGTCGCGATTGGCGCGCAACCGGGCCAGCAATTCCCGGCGCCACGAGTCGCCGTCGCGCAAGGCGGCCAGCAGGGCGGTGAAGCCGAGGCCGCAGGGATCGGGCACCAATCCTTGCATGGCCGCGCCGAAGCGGGCCCGCAGATCCGCGTCGGGGATGATCGCCCAGGCGATGCCGAGGCCGGCGATGTTATAGGTCTTGCCGGGGCCGTTCAACGTGATCGTGCGCGGCAAGAGGCGCGGCGCGTGGTCCGCGAGCGCCGCGGCGAACGGCAGGTGCGTCGTCGTGCCGTCGAGGATCAGGTCGCAATGCACTTCGTCGCTGCAGACATGCAGATCGTGCCGGTCGCAGAAAGCGGCCAGCCGGGCAAGCTCGGCGCGGGTGAACGGCCGGCCGATCGGGTTGTGCGGATGGCATAGCAGCAGCAGGCGGGTATCGGCGGTGACGGATGCTTCCAGCAGTTCGAAGTCGATAGCGTATCGCAGGCCGTCGGGGCCATCCTGCTTCAACGGCACATCGATCAGCCCGCGTCCCTGGTGGGCGGGGGCGGCGAGGAAGGGCGGATAGACCGGAGAGAACGAAATCGCCGTCTCGTGCGCGGCGCAGCAGGCCTTGACCGCGAGATTGATGCCGAGGACCAGCCCCGGCAGCCAGACGATCCAGTCCGGATCGATGTTCCAGCTGTAATGGCGGCGGTGATGGTCGACCAGCGCGCCCGGCAATTCGTGCGGCGGATTCATATAACCGAAACAGGCGTGCTCGACATGCGCCTGCAGGGCGGCGCGGATGGCCGGCGCGACAGGAAAATCCATGTCGGCGACCCACAGCGGAATCACGTCCCGGCCGCGGTATTTTTCCCATTTGATGGCGGACCAGGCGAGGCGGTCGCCGATGCCGTCGAAATTCGTTGCAGGATCTTCTTTCATATTTCCTCTCCACGGCAAATCGCCGCCGCCGATAAAGTGCCACAAACAAAACTGACATGTCAAAAGATTGCAGCGCTCTCGCCCCCAACTGAATTACAATGCCGTCCATTTGATTCCGATCTGGCGCTTTCCGGCACATGGCTACCACACGTCCGCAATCGGCGGAAATCGAACCCCTGATGGTCGATCAGGCGTATGCGCTGATCAGACACGATATCCTGACCTGCAAGCTGACTCCCGGCGCTTCCATTTCCGAAAGCCTGCTCGCGGAACGCTACGGCTTCGGCAAGGCGCCGATCCGGGCGGCCCTGTCGCGCCTGAAGCAGGAGGGTTTGGTCCATTCATCGCCGCGCCGCAGCTACATCGTCACGCCGATCACGCTGCGCGATGTGCACGAGCTGTACGAGCTGCGGCTGGTGCTGGAGCCGGCTTGCTGCCGGCTTGCGGCCGGCAAGGTCGATGCGACGCACCTGGCGCAGCTCGACGCGATCTGCAAGCTCGGCTACACGCCCGGCGATCCGGACAGCACGCTGCGCTTCCTCGACGCCAACCAGCGTTTCCACCTGACGGTGGCGCAGGCGACCGGCAACCGCCGCCTGTTGCGCATGCTGGCCCAGGTGCTCGATGAAATGACGCGCGTGATGCATATCGGCCTCGGCGAGCGCAACCGCAACGCCGAGATGCAGCACGAGCACGCCAGCCTGCTGGAAGCGCTGCAGGCGGGCGACGGCAAACAGGCCGCGGACCTGTGCGAGGAGCAGATCGTGGCTTCGCGCGACATGGTGATCAGCGCCATCCTGAACAGTCCGGAACTGCTCAATACGCCGATCGGATAAAAAAAGCCGCTTGTCGAAGCGGCTTTTTCTTGGCGCGAGCGGACGCGGCTATTTCTCCTCGCGCCCGTCCAGCTTCCACATCAGCAGGAAGCCGAGCCCGAGCAGCAGCGGGATCATGGCGATGCCCCAGCGCTGCTGCATGCTCTCGCCGCCGGAGAGGAACATGATCAGCATGCCTAGGCCGAGCGCGGTCAGCACGATGCCGGTGCGCAGCGGCGACTTGCCGCGCGACGCCGTGTCCTGCAGGCTCTTGAGCATTTCCGGCGGCACTTGCTGGCCCTTGTCGACCATGTGCTCGATCGTTTCGCGCAACATCGTCACCCGGTGAGCCTTGTAGAGCAGCACGGCGATCAGGATGATGGCCGGCATGCCGAAAATCAGCGATACGGCCACCAGGCCGGTCAGGTCGTGGACTCCCTCGAACATGTTGTTGTCTCCCTGTTGGTGTTGTCAGTGCCGCCCGCGGGCGGCGTTTCGTTGCTCGCTTACTTGACGCAGTCGACGAAATAGCCGCGCTTGCCGTCGATGTCGCTGGTCACGAGGCCATGGACGTCGGTCTCGAAGCCCGGGAATTTCTCGTTGAAGTCGCGCGCGAACTTCAGGTAGTCGACGATCGTCTTGTTGAAGCGCTCGCCCGGGATCAGGAGCGGAATGCCGGGCGGGTAGGGCGTCAGCAGGATCGCCGTGACGCGGCCTTCCAGTTCATCGATCGCCACCCGTTCGATCTCGCGGTGCGCCATCTTGGCGAAGGCGTCGGACGGCTTCATGGCCGGCTGCATGTCGGACAGGTACATCTCGGTGGTCAGGCGCGCCACGTCGTAGGCCTTGTACATGTCGTGGATCTGCTGGCACAGATCGCGCAGGCCGATGCGCTCGTAGCGCGGATTGGCCGCCGCGAATTCCGGCAGGATGCGCCACATCGGCTGGTTCTTGTCGTAGTCGTCCTTGAACTGCTGGAGCGCGGTCAAGAGCGTGTTCCAGCGGCCCTTGGTGATGCCGATGGTGAACATGATGAAGAACGAGTACAGGCCGGCCTTCTCGACGATGACGCCGTGCTCGGCCAGGTACTTGGTGACGATCGATGCCGGGATGCCGGTGGCGTCGAACTTGCCGTCGAGCGCGAGGCCGGGCGTGACGATGGTGGCCTTGATCGGGTCGAGCATGTTGAAGCCCGGCGCCAGCTTGCCGAAGCCGTGCCAGTCGTCCTCCGCGCGGATCATCCAGTCCTCGCGCGAGCCGACGCCTTCCTCCGCGAATTCGTCCGGCCCCCACACTTGGAACCACCAGTCCTGGCCCCATTCCTGGTCGACCTTCTTCATCGCGCGGCGGAAATCGAGCGCTTCCAGGATGCTTTCCTCGACCAGCGCGGTGCCGCCCGGCGGCTCCATCATCGCGGCGGCGATGTCGCAGGAGGCGATGATCGCGTACTGCGGCGAGGTGGAGGTGTGCATCAGGTAGGCTTCGTTGAAGGTGTCCTGGTCGAGCTTGACCTTCTCGGAGTCGCGCACCAGGATCTGCGAGGCCTGCGACAGGCCGGCCAGCAGCTTATGCGTCGATTGCGTCGAGAAGATCAGCGATTCCTTCGGCCGCGGGCGATCCTTGCCGATCGCATGCATGTCCTTGTAGAAATCATGGAAGGTCGCGTGCGGCAGCCAGGCTTCGTCGAAGTGCAGCGTATCGATCTGGCCGTCGAGCATTTCCTTGATGGTTTCGACGTTGTACAGCACGCCGTCGTAGGTCGATTGCGTGATGGTCAGGATGCGCGGTTTCTTGTTCTTCGCCTCGCGCGCGAACGGATTGGCCTCGATCTTCTTTTGGATGTTTTCCGGCTTGAACTCCTCGAGCGGGATCGGGCCGATGATGCCGAGATGGTTGCGGGTCGGCATCAGGAACACCGGGATCGCGCCGGTCATGATGATCGAGTGCAGGATCGATTTGTGGCAGTTGCGGTCGACCACCACGATGTCGCCGGGGCCGACGGTCGAGTGCCAGACCATCTTGTTCGATGTCGAGGTGCCGTTGGTGACGAAATAGCAGTGGTCGGCATTGAAGATGCGCGCGGCGTTGCGCTCGGAAGCGGCGACCGGGCCGGTATGGTCGAGCAACTGGCCGAGTTCTTCCACCGCGTTGCAGACATCGGCGCGCAGCATGTTCTCGCCGAAGAACTGGTGGAACATCTGGCCGATCGGCGATTTCAGGAAGGCCACGCCGCCCGAGTGGCCGGGGCAATGCCAGGAATAGGAACCGTCCTTGGCGTAATGCACCAGCGCGCGGAAGAACGGCGGCGCCAGGCCGTCGAGATAGGATTTGGCTTCGCGGATGATGTGGCGCGCCACGAATTCCGGCGTGTCCTCGAACATGTGGATGAAGCCGTGCAGCTCGCGCAGGATGTCGTTCGGAATATGGCGCGACGTGCGGGTCTCGCCGTACAGGTAGATCGGGATGTCGGCGTTCTTGTAGCGGATTTCCTCGACGAAGGCGCGCAGGGCCTTGAGCGCGGTATCGGTTTCTTCCGAGCTGCCGCCGCCGAATTCCTCGTCGTCGATCGACAGGATGAAGGCCGAGGCGCGCGATTGCTGCTGCGCGAATTGCGACAGGTCGCCGTAGCTGGTCACGCCCAGGACTTCCATGCCCTCGTTCTCGATGGCCTCGGCCAGCGCGCGGATGCCGAGGCCCGACGTGTTCTCGGAACGGAAGTCTTCGTCGATGATGACGATGGGAAAGCGGAATTTCATGAAGGTCTCCTGAAAAGTGAAAACCGGAGACGATTTCGAGTCGCGAAGCCTGCTCCGGGGAGACGCCTGGGCGGGGAAGCTTGCGCGCCGAAAAATGGAAAAGCGGCATTGTCGCAGATATTGCGGATCCTATGCGATAAAACCGGCGTCGGCGGCGCGGAATGTGGCGGCAAAGAAGAATATTGTCAAAATTGCCTCATTCGGTCCCGGCGCCCGGCGGGCGCGCCGGGCAGGCCCCTAAGGGTTATTGATGCAATTGCTGTTCCGTTCAATGCCCCTGCCTCGGCGCAGCGGCATGAAAGCCGTCTCTAGCATGGCCTCTTCAAATTCTCCGATAGGTGACGAAGGAAAAGTCGAATCCGTTCTTGTCGGAATGATGCCGCTCGCGTGCCGTTTCCCGCCATTGCGCCTCGTCCAGCCGCGGGAAGAAGGCGTCGCAATCGAAGGTCTTGCCGATCTCGGTCTTGATCAGTTTGTCCGCGCGCGGCAAGGCCTGGGCATAGATTTGCGCGCCGCCGATCACGAATGCTTCCTCGTCGCCCAGCAACGCGATCGCCGCCTCGACCGAAGCGGCGGTCTCGACGCCCTCATGTTTCCACTCGGGGTTGCGGGTGACGACGATATTGCGCCGGTTCGGCAGCGGGCGTCCGATCGAATCGAAGGTCTTGCGGCCCATAATGACGGCATGGCCGGTAGTGGTGCGCTTGAAGTGCGCCATGTCTTCCGGCAAATGCCAGGGCAACTGGTTATCGATGCCGATGCCGTCGCGGAGATCGGCGGCGACGATGATCGTCAGGCGGGTTTGCATGTTGTTCTCTCCTGCGGCGTATCCATTCCGCTTGCAGCGGGCAATGGTATTACATTTCCGCGGCCGTTTCGGTTTTTCCGTGCGATCCGTGTGTTTTCCGGGCGGCGTCCTTTGTTCCAAGGCAAATCCTTTCCGCATGCGGCGTCCGGCGGAACCGTTTTCCTATATAAAAGCCATATAGCATGGGGCGCCGATGTGGTGCGCTTGTGATGGAACGGGTCTGTAGAAGACATCGCGAATATGGCAGAAGAGAAACCCGGCAGTTTGGCCGAAGGCGACCGGATTCCGAACGTGCTTCTGGTCGACGACCGTACGGAAAATATCGACAGCTTGCAGGCGATTCTCGACGGCGGCGGCGCGCGCTTGCTGGGCGCCACCTCCGGCGAGCAGGCGCTCGAACTGCTGCTCGAGCACGACGTATCGCTGGTCTTGCTCGACGTGCAGATGCCGCGCATGGACGGCTACGAGGTGGCGCGCCTGATGCGCGGCAACCGCAAGACGCGCCTGGTGCCCATCATCTTCATCACCGCCATCATGCGCGACGAGCGGGCCGTGATGCGCGGCTATGAATCGGGCGCCATCGACTATATCGCGAAGCCGGTCGATCCTGCCATTCTGCGCAGCAAGGTCGAGCTATTCCTCGAACTCGACCGCAACCGCCGCCGTTTGCAGGAAGCCTATGCCCAGCTCGGCCGCGCGAAAGCGTACTACGAATCGATACTGAACGCGGCCGGCGAGGGCGTGCTCGGCATTTCGCGCGACGGCATCATCGATTTCGCCAATCCCGCCGCCCTCGCCATGCTCGGCTATCGGGCCGGCGAATTGCGCGGCAAGCCGGTCGCCGTTTTTCATCCCCATGAAGAGACGGCCGGCGAACATGGCGAGCCCATGCCTTTCCGCTACTGTTGGCGAGCGGAGGCGGAATACCGGGTGGACGACGACCTGTTCATCCGCCGCGACGGCACCGGGCTGCCGGTTTCCTTCTGTTGTTCGCCGGTGGCGGGCCGCAGCGCCGGTTCCGTGCTCGTGTTCCAGGACATCACCACGCGCAAGCGTCTCGAAGACCAGTTGCGGCAGCAGGCGATCACCGATCACCTGACCGGGCTCAACAACCGCAACGGCTTCAAGGAAGCGTTCCATGTCAGCCTGGAGCGCGCCAGGCGCAGCGGCAAGAGCGTCGCGCTCATGTTCGTCGATCTCGACAATTTCAAGCGCATCAACGACACGCTCGGCCACGACGTCGGAGATCAGCTGCTGCGGGCGGTCGCGGCGCGCTTGAAGGACAGCGTGCGGCCCTACGACATCGTGTCGCGCATCGGCGGCGACGAGTTCACGGTGATGCTCGACGAGCTCGACGACGCGGCCGACGCCTCGGCGGTGGCCGACAAGATCCTCTCGGCCCTGCGCCGGCCGTTCGACCTCAAGAACAACATGCAGCTCGCCATCGGCGCCAGCATCGGCATTTCGAGCTATCCGGAATGCGGCGGCGACACCGAGACGCTGATGCAGGCGGCAGACGTCGCGATGTACCAGGCCAAGAACGCCGGCCGCAACCTGTTCCAGTTCTATATGCCGGAGATGAACGCCAAGGCGCATGCGCGCCTGATGCTGGAGCAAGCCCTACGCGCCGCGGTCGAGCGCCAGGATTTCGAGCTGCATTATCAGCCGCAGGTCGATCTCGGCAGCGGCCGGCTGGTCGGTTTCGAGGCGTTGTTGCGCTGGCAGCAGGGCAATCCCGGCAACATCGAGCCGGACGTGTTCGTGCCCATGCTCGAGGAAACCGGCTTGATCGTGCCGATGGGAAGCTGGGTGTTTTCCACCGGTTGCCGGCAGCGCCAGGAATGGGGCGGCCGCCTGCCCGACGACTGCAAGATCTCGCTCAACTTGTCGCCGCGTCAGTTCGCCGACAAGAACCTGGTCGCCGAGATCCGGCGCATTCTCGAACGCAACGCCTTGCCCTCGTATCAACTGGAGATCGAATTGACCGAAGGCATGCTGATGCTCGACACCGCGCACACGCGCAGCGTCCTGCATAGCTTGAAGGACATGGGGCTGGCGCTCTCGGTCGACGATTTCGGAACCGGCTATTCGTCGCTCGCCTATCTGAAACAGTTCGCGCTCGACGCACTGAAGATCGACAAGCATTTCATCGAGCATCTGACGACCTCGGATCGCGACGTGGCGATCACGACCTCCATCATCCAGCTCGGGCATAACCTGGGGCTGGATGTGATCGCCGAAGGCGTGGAAACCGAGGAACAGATGAGCCTGCTCCAGGAGCTGGGGTGCGACGTGGTGCAGGGGTTTTATTTCGGCAAGCCGCTGCCGGCGGAAGAGGCCGGCGGATTTCCGCACGAGGTAAAGCTGCATTGATGCGGTGAACCCGCTCCGATGCGCGCTTACGGCTCGCGGGCGATTTTCTCCGCCTGTTTCAGTTCGAGAGACGCATAGGCGAGCTTGCCGTTGATTTCGATATCGGCATTCTGCGCCGCCAGCGCGCGGTCGAAATCGAAGCGGGCGCAGCGCGACTTGGCATCCGGCATATAGCTCGCGGAACCGATCTTGACGCCGCCGCCTTCCTTGAAGCAGAACGCGGCGGTCTCGAATTTCGCGCTGCCCAGCGCGAGCATGCGGACATACCACGGCAGCTTGGAAGCCGCCTGCGTGGCTTCGTCGATCGCCTGGGCCAGGTCCCGGTACGGCAGCCGTTGCCTGCCGTTTGTGCGTATCAGGATGGCGAGGTTGAGCGCGGCCTCGCTTTTTCTTTCATTGGATTGGATGATCGCCTTTTCCCTGTACGCCGGCGGCAGCTCGGGCAGGATGAAAAAGCCGTTGTCGTCGACCGGTATGGGTTGGTCGAGATCGTTGCCGACCAGGTAGAGGCGCGACGTGGAATGTCCGTTCGCGCCGTGGACGGTGTCCTTGCGCCCGGTGCGGAACTTGATGTCGATATGGCGCGGCTCCGGGGGGAGGGTGCCGAGAATGACTTGCTGTACCTTGTACAGGCCCTTGTATTCGATCGAGCCGGGGGATTTGGTGCCGGCGACTTCGATGGTTTCCGGCGGCTCCGCGGCGCCGGTTGCTGCGGACGGAGGAACATCCGCGAATGCCGCCGTCGAATGCAGGAATAGCGCGGCGGCCAGGGTAACGATCGGTTTTTTCAAGACGCGTCTCTTATCGTCGAACTGGGGACGCGCGGAGTTTAGAGGATGTCCTTTGGCAATATTTTGTGAATTATCAGAAATTCAGGAGATTGCCCGGAGCGGCGTGCCGTGGAGGTTTCTTTTCCTCGGTAAGCGTGGGCGGTCGTGCCGGCCGTTCTCGATCACCACCCGGCCATGCACGCTCGTGAGAAATTTACCGAGACATACCTGCCGTTCCTCGAAGAGATTTTGCCCACCTGCCTGGATTCAAACCGCCACCGGCGCCTTGATATGCGGATGCGACTCATACCCCACGATCTCGAAATCCTCGAACTTGTAATCGAAGATCGATTCCGGCTTGCGCTTGATCGCCAGCTTGGGCAGCGCGAACGGCTCGCGTGACAGCTGCAGCCGCACCTGTTCCAGGTGATTCGAATACAGGTGGCAATCGCCGCCGGTCCAGATGAATTCGCCGACGTCGAGCCCGGCCTGCTGCGCCATCATGTGGGTCAGCAGGGCGTAGGAAGCGATGTTGAACGGCACGCCGAGGAAGATGTCGGCGCTGCGCTGGTAGAGCTGGCACGAGAGCTTGCCGTCGGCGACGTAGAACTGGAAGAAGGCGTGGCAGGGCGGGAGCTTCATGCGCGGGATGTCGGCCACGTTCCAGGCCGAGACGATCATGCGGCGCGAATCCGGGTTGTTCCTGATCTGGTCGAGCACCTGGGCGATCTGGTCGATGTGTTCGCCGTTCGGGGCGGGCCAGGAACGCCATTGGTAGCCGTAGATCGGGCCGAGATTGCCTTCCGGGTCGGCCCATTCGTCCCAGATCGAGACGCCGTTGTCCTTCAGGTACTTGATGTTGGTCGAGCCGGCCAGGAACCAGATCAGTTCGTGGATGATGGATTTCAGGTGCAGTTTCTTGGTGGTGACCAGCGGGAAGCCTTCCTGCAGGTCGAAACGCATCTGGTAGCCGAACACCGAGCGGGTGCCGGTGCCGGTGCGGTCGGTTTTTTCGGTGCCATGTTCGTAGACATGGCGCATGAAGTCGAGGTATTGGCGCATGGGGTGTCTTTCCAGAATCCGCTATTTTACCCGCGCCGGATGTCGCCTCAGTCTTGTCCGAATTGCAATGCCGCCAGGCTGGCATACAGGCCGCCTTGCGCCACCAGCGACGCATGGGTGCCGCTTTCGACGATGCGGCCGTGTTCCATCACGACGATGCGGTCGGCGCGCTGCACCGTCGCCAGGCGGTGCGCGATGACCAGCGTGGTGCGGCCGACCATGGCGGCTTCGAGCGCGCCTTGCACCAGGCGTTCGGATTCGGCGTCGAGCGCGCTGGTGGCTTCGTCGAGCAGCAGCAGCGGCGGATTCTTCAGCAGGGCGCGCGCGATCGAGATGCGCTGGCGCTGGCCGCCAGACAGGCGCACGCCGCGTTCGCCGAGGAAGGAACGGTAGCCTTCCGGCAGGCGCTCGATGAATTCATGGGCGGCGGCCAGCTTGGCCGCCGCGATCACTTCGTCGTCGCTGGCGCCGGGCCGGCCGTAACGGATGTTTTCGAGCGCGTTGGCCGAGAAGATCACGGTGTCCTGCGGCACGATGCCGATCGCCGAGCGCAGCGCATGCAGGTCGAGTTCGCGGATGTCGACGCCGTCCAGCAGGATCGTGCCCTGCTGCGGATCGTAGAAGCGCAGCAGCAATTGGAACAGCGTGGTCTTGCCGGCGCCGGAGGGGCCGACGATGGCGACCGTCTCGCCGGAACGGACGTCGAGCGAGATGTCGTGCAGCGACGCGGCGTCGGGCCGCGACGGATAGTGGAAGGTCACGCGCCGCAGCGACAGCGCGGCGCCGCCGGCCGAGTTCGAGGCGCGCGCCGGCAGCGGCTTCGGCGCGACCGGCGCTTCGATCGGCGACCGTTCCGCCAGCAATTCCAGCAGGCGCTCGGTGGCGCCGGCCGCGCGCTGGGCGTCGCCCAGCACTTCCGACAAGGCGCCGATCGCGCCCGAGACGATCGCCGAATAGAGGATGAACTGACCGAGCTGGCCGCCGGTCATGGCGCCGCGCATGACGGCATGCGCGCCGAGCCACAGCACGAACACGATGGCGCCGAACACCAGCAGGATGGCGAGCGCGGTCAGCAGCGAGCGCGCCCGGATGCGCTGCATCCCGGTGCGGAAGGCGCGCTCGACCGAGGCGCCGAAGCGTTTCGCTTCCGCCTGCTCCTGGGTATAGGCTTGCACGGTGGTCATGGCATTGAGCACTTCGCCGGCCAGCGCCGAGGCGTCGGCCACGCGGTCTTGCGAATCGCGCGACAGCTTGCGCACGCGCCGGCCATACAACACGATCGGCAGCACGACGATGGCGAGCAGCACGATGATGATGGACGACAGCTTGGCGCTGGTGATGAATAGCATGACGAGCCCGCCGCCGAACAGCAGGGTGTTGCGCAAGGCCATGGAGATGCTGGAGCCGACCAGGGTCTGGATCAGGGTAGTGTCGGTAGTCAGGCGCGACAGCACTTCGCCGGTGCGCGTGGTCTCGAAGAATTGCGGGCTTTGCTCGACCACGTGGCTGTAGACCGCGCTGCGCAGGTCGGCGGTGACGCGTTCGCCGAGCCAGGACACGGTATAGAAGCGCGCGGCGGTGGCGACCGCCAGCACGCCGGCGACACCGAACAGGGCCAGGAAATACAAGTCGATATGTTCGGCGCTGCGCGCGCCGGCGGCGCCGAAGCCGAGGTCGATCAGCTGGCGGAAGGCGTAGGGTATGGCGAGCGTGGCGCCGGCCGCGACCAACAGCGCGACGCCGGCCAGCAGGAACTGGCGTTTGTAGGGGCGGAGAAAGGGCAGCAGGCCGCGCAGGGTGGCGAGGCTGCTCTTGGTCGGCGGGCGGGCATCGGTGCTGGTGGAAGTCGTCATAGTTTCAAGGGTTTTACGTAGCCGGTCAGTTCGAGATAGCCGCGCCCGGCGGGTTGTCCGTCGCGCGCGACGCTCACGGCGCCTTCCCAGTACACGCCGCCGGTCGAGGCGCGCGCGTCGAGTTCCTGGTCGTCTTGCAGCGGCGTGAGCTGCCAGGCGGTGGTGCCGGTCTCGATCCGCAACGCGACCGGATATTCCGCGTTGGTGCGCGGCGAGCGCCAGGTGCGCAACGGCGTGAAGCGGATCTGCTCCCGGCCGTATTGCGTGACGCGGCCGGCGGCGTCGCGCAGGGTCGCGTGGGACCACAGTGTAGCGCCGCTCTTGGCGCGGATACGGAATGCCATCAATGCGGCGCCGCCGTCAAGATTGGCGCCGACCCAATCCCAGCCGGCGGCGTCGGGGTCGAGGTAGGCGGTCGACCATTCGTGGTCGAGCCAGGCGGTGCCCTTGACGGCCGTGGATTTTCCATCGCGGACGACTTCGCCGCCGACTTGCAATTGCGGTTCGCTGTAGTAGTAACTGGCCTGCTCCGCTTTCGGGCCTTTCTTCGAGTATCCGCGCTCGCCTTGCAGCATTGGCGGCTGCGTCGGCTTCAAAGTCAGCGCGAGCGTGAAATCACGCGCCTTGGCAATCGCTCGGTAGCTGCCATCGGCATTGCGTACGAAGCTCCAGTCGTCGAGCTTGACGTCCGTATTGCCCTGCTTGGCGTACGCGAGGCCGAAGCCTTCGCGTGCGCTTCTTTGATCGTGCAGCAGTTTGCCTATCGAAGGGTCGGATAGCGCGGCATGCGCGAAGAGCAATTGCCTGGGCGCGAAGCGGCTCGGATTGGCGGCGTCGTGCTCCGTCGCCGAACGAAAGAAAGTGATTTGGAAGCCGAGCGGCGCCTTGTCCGGCATGTCGAGCCAGCCGGTTGCATACCACCATTCCGTGCGAAACGACGGATGCGCGCCGAAATCCTGGGGGAAGTCGACCGGCTTGTCGGGCACTACCGGGGTAAATTGCGGGGGCGCTGCTTGTGTTGGATTGCAAAAGAAAAAGAACGTCAACGTAACGATTGTCGACAATCGTCTTGGAGAGCTCTTTCGAGGTTGCTTCGGAAGGAGTTTCGCCGTCGGGTTTCGCTTTTCATGCGTTCTGGTTTTCATTGCACAAATCAATTATCAAGGAAGCAATGCAGAGGCAAATTATTCCGTGCGGAAATATTTCCTTGATTAAACATTTTTGAAAATCTCCTGATCAATTCCTATAGAAGGTCGGATTGTGGCTTTTGCCACGGGGTTAAGGAATTGCCAAGAAGTAACTTGTTAGGCCTGTTTCCCGGCTTACTTCGATAAAAGGGAGTGTTCCATGGCTGAAAACACAACGTATGGTACGTCAAACGCAGACACGCTAGTCGGTGGCGAAGGCGATGATCAATTGCATGGTTTTGAAGGGGATGACGTATTGCGCGGCAATGCCGGCAACGACACCCTCCATGGCGGTCAAGGCAACGATCTGCTGCAAGGATCGGACGGCCATGACGTGCTCGATGGAAGCGACGGCAGGGACACCTTGGAGGGCGGGGCAGGCAACGATACTTATGTATTCAACCGGTGGGACAGCGTCGGCCAGGATGCGATCGCCGAAAGCGACGGTATGGACACGATCCGGATCATGCGCGATCCGAACAATGTCGTGCTCACGCGCACGAGCCATGACTTGGTGGTCCGGTTCCAGGAATGGAATGGACAACGCTATGTGCTCAATGAGACGGACAAGGTCACGGTGACGGGCTGGTACGACGATGCGGCGCATCGTGTCGAACGGATTGAACTCGGGGAT